>Ga0257106_1000749_pt1 | contig 17744 bp, 15 predicted proteins | sample LP_taG_3_FD_190177 | JGI IMG/M metagenome (GOLD analysis project Ga0257106, IMG submission 190177) | Marine microbial communities from Northeast Subartic Pacific Ocean, Canada - LP_J_2011_P26_10m | ecosystem: Environmental > Aquatic > Marine > Oceanic | place: Canada: Northeast Subartic Pacific...
GCCGAAGCGTGGAGAATCCTTTGTCTTCGATACACGGGATATCGACACTGATGGCCCAGATCGTATGTCGAGCCAGGCCAAGGGGGATCATTACATTAAACGTCTTTCAGCTGTTCCTGGTGATACTATCCAGATTGATGAGCCAAATCTCTACATTAATGGAGATAAAGCGACCGAGGAAACTCTCCTCAGGGTCATGAGCAAGGAACCTGATTCCAAGGGTTATCCTTATACCGGATACACCAATCCAAGGAGAACTGGTGGCCAGAAGACCCTATTTTCTGATTCAAGTCATTCTGTCACTCTCAATGCCAATCCTGATAAAGGGAATAATTACCGCGAGTTCTTCGCCTTGGGTGACAATTCAACGGACAGTCTCGATTCCCGATACTGGGGGAGTGTGAAACAATACAACCTTGTCGGACCTGCTTTCGTTTCGCTTTGGCCCTTCAATAGTGGGCACTGGGGATTCATTAAGTAGTCCCCATGTCGTCTGATCCCACTGCCGCAGAAATCACTCGTAAAGCGAAGTCGAATCTTGCTTTTGCGCTGCGTTGTGTTCCCGCGGATCGTAGGCGGCATCTCGTTAGCTTTTACGCTTTCTGTCGGGTGATTGATGATCTTGCTGATGATCTCGAGCTCCCGCTCGAAGAGAAAAAGAAAGGTCTCGCGGGGTGGAAGGAAATCTTTTCTAACAATACCACAAATGTAGATCTTGGATTGGTTGATCTACAAAGTGATATTCTTAAAGTACGAGATCTTTACGAGATTCCTTCCGATTATTTAACCAACGTCATTGAGGGTTGCCAGATGGACTTGCAGCCGCAGCGATTTGAAACTTGGCAAGATCTACAGGAATACACCTACCGCGTCGCCTCTTCGGTGGGGTTGGTTTGCCTTCCGCTTTTTGCGGCTGATGCGAGCCGCTCTCACGAATATGCTGTTGCTCTTGGTCATGCCCTTCAGCTCACTAATATTCTTCGTGATATTGGCGAGGATTTATCAAATGGCGATCGTATCTACGTTCCGCTCCATGATTTGAGGCGCTTTGAATACACCGAGAATGATCTTATTGAGCGGGTCTATGACGAACGCTTTATTACCTTTATGAACGACCAGGCGGATCGTTGTGAGGAACTTTATGCCAAGGCCACGAAGCTTCTTCCCGCCGAAGACCATAAGGCTCTCTTGGCTCCGCGAGTGATGCACCGGATTTATCACACGCTCCTCCAACAAATGCGTGCCGACAACTTCCGCGTCTTTGATCGTCGTTACCGCTTGAGCAAGCTCCAGAAGGTCTCCCTTCTTATAAAAGAACGGTTCTTCGGTTAATATGACTCATTCAGGCATCGTAATTTTGGGCGTATCGGAAGATTATTACAGGGTTGCACCTTTAGACTAAAATGAAGAGGGGCGGCACTTCGACCCGCTAAATTTACCCTCTTCCTCGCTTCTAATCGGTAGGCTGAAATAGAGTTGGTATGCGCTCTGCTCATAGTTCCTAGAAATGATGGAGCTTCCAGATCTAAGACAAGTGCGGTCACTGGTGACAGTCGCTGAGACTGAGAGTTTTACCAAAGCTGCTGAAAAGCTGGGGGTGACTCAATCAGCGGTCAGTCACTCTATTCGGGCGCTTGAGACTCAGCTCGATTCCAAATTGGTCGAGCGCGCGGGTAAAAGAGTCGCGCTTTCACAAAATGGGACCATTTTGTTGCGCCGGTTTAAGGCTGCGATTTCGGAATTAGAGAAGGCTCAAGAAGAACTGGGTCTTCTCAAACGCTGGGGTCAAGGGCGCTTGCGGCTCGGAGCCACTCATACGCTCTGCACGTATCTACTCCCCACGGTAATGCAAAAATTCCGTGAGCTTTATCCTCGGGCAGAGATTCATATCGAGTCTGGCGATACTTCTGAGCTCATTGACAGTTTGGATCGCAGTAAGATCGACCTTGTTCTTGGAATGAGCGGGCGCGAACCCACTTGGGCGCGATTTGACCCTGTTTTTGAAGACGAATTAGTCTTTGTTGTCGCTCCCGACCACCCGTGGGCCAAGGCTGGATCGGTGGCTGCCGAGGAAGTCGGTAAAGAGTCTTTCCTCGTCTATGCTCGTTCCAGCGAGACCTACCGCTTTCTCAAGTCATCTTTCGAGGAAGCTGGAGTCCGTCTCCGACCTGGTTTAAGTCTGGGCGATATGGGCGCGATTAAGGAAATGGCCAAAGTCGGCGTCGGTGTTGGCATTGTGGCCCCGTGGATCGCACAGGCTGAGATTGATAATGGTGAGCTCGTGGCCCTCCCATTAGGAATAGCGACTCGCCGTCGCTCTTGGGGCTTGGTGTGTCATGAAGGCCGGCACCTTAACATGGTTGAGGAAGATTTCCTTCGTATCTGTCGGACCGTTACGAAAACCCTTACAGGAGTCCAGAACGAGGGTTGATGTTCAAGGACGGGTTGGCCAACCTATTTCTCGTCCATGAAAGTTTCTCGCATCTCGCTCTCCTTTGTCCCGGTCGTGACCCGGGTCCCACTCAAGTTTGGTGATCAAACCCTGACTGAGGTGAGCTGCGCGCGGGTTGCAATCGAAGTTGAGGAAAATGGCCGCACTGCGACCGGGTGGGCCGAGACTCCGCTCAGCGTTGCTTGGGTCTGGCCATCTAACCTTGGCTATCGTGAACGCGAGGACCGCCTCCAGGAGTTCTGCGAAAAATTACGCGGTGATCTCGAATCACATCTTGGCGAAGGACATCCTTTTATCATCGGGCACCGCTACATCGAGGACCGCCTTCACGACCGCCTTGATGAGGAAAATTCCGGCCGCGATTTGGATGCCTACATGCCGCATCTCGCTGGCCTCGTTTGTCTCTCTGCTTTTGATCTCGCCCTCTACGATGCCTTCGGCAAACTTCATAATATCGGAGCCTTCGAGTGTCTCGACCAGCAATGGTTCGGCGACCGCGACTTGAGCCACTTCCTCGAACCGGCTGAAAAATTTGTCGGCAAATACCCCGCCGACTACCTTGTCGAACCCTCGATGACCCAGCCTGTCTGGCACCTTGTTGGTGGTCTCGATCCAATCAAGGAATCCGAGCTTACTGGTGATGAACCGGATGATGGCTATCCCGTCCTTTTGCGCGACTGGATCCGGCGCGATGGTCTGAAGTGCCTCAAAATCAAACTTCGTGGCAATGACCTCGAGTGGGATTTTCAGCGGCTTGTTGAGATTGGCGACATCGCCCTGGAACTAGAAGTCACCCACCTCACTACCGACTTTAATTGCATGGTGACCGACCCCAGCTACGTGAATGAAATCCTTGACCGGATCGCGGCTGGTCATCCCGAAATTTATGATCGTATTATTTATGTCGAGCAGCCTTTTCCTTACGACCTTGAGGCGAACCAAATCGATGTCCATTCCGTCAGCGAACGCAAGCCCCTCTTCATGGATGAAAGTGCGCATGACTGGCGCTTTGTCCGGCTGGGTCGCGAACTCGGCTGGACCAGCGTCGCCTTAAAAACATGCAAGACTCTCACCGGAGCAATTCTCAGCTTGTGCTGGGCCAAGGAGCACAACATGACCCTCACGGTCCAGGACCTTACCAATCCTAGACTCGCGCAAGTGCCGCACGTCCTTCTCGCTGCCTATGCTGGCACCATCTGCGGAGTTGAAAGTAATGCGATGCAGTTCTACCCCGAAGCTTCATCCGAATTTCTCAAGGTTCACCTTGGGCTTTATCAACGCCGAAATGGTGTCCTCGATCTCAGCACTCTCAGTGGCCCCGGCTTCGGCTACGCCGGCGTCGAGTCTCTCGCCTAGCCTCAGAGTTTTCCCGGGTTTCCTTGCTTCGATGAAGGTTCAATGGTTAAAATATGCCATCACTATTAAACCATTAACTTTGAAGTCGGAGCGCGCCCTCGGTTAGGCATAGGATGACTTGGATATTAAGCTAAGAATACAATTTTATGAAAAACATAATCTTCCCATCATTGATCATAGCGGGTGGCATTGCAGCAGCAGGGTTCTTCATTGGTAATACACTCTACAAATCAAGAGTAGCACTCAATACCGTGACAGTAAAAGGACTTGCTGAACGGCGAGTCGATGCCGATCAAGCGAGGTGGAAAATTAGCTACACCGTTCAAGATAAAAACAAAGATCGGATACCAGAACTATATAGCAGAGCAGAGGAAGATAAAACAAAGATCGTCAGCTACCTAAAAAATGGCGGAATACTTAGTGATGAAATATCACTTGGAGTAATTGACTATACTCATCAGGAATATCGAAATGATGATAAGGAGCTCGTGGATGAACTTCACACCCTGACTGGGATCATTGAAATTGAAACTAAGAGAGTACAAAGCATTAAGATTGTTAGATCTAACCTCAATGAACTTATGGTGGATGGAATAAACCTCGATAACCATCCTCCTCAATACAAATTTACCCGACTTAACGCGATCAAACCTGAGATGCTCAAGGAAGCTACTCAGAACGCACGAATTGCTGCTGCGGAATTTGCAACGAACTCGGGATCCGAGGTAGGTAGGATTCGTTCTGCTAGACAGGGTGGATTTACAATCATCGATGCAGGTGAAACATACGGAGACACAAAAAAGCTTAAGAAAGACGTACGTGTCGTTACGACATCGGAATTTTACGTCGAAAATTGATACTAGTTCTGATCCGTGGATATTACCGTCGATCACCCTCCTAACAAATCTTGTTCGATCAAGAAAATGGGTATCATAGTCCGTGGAGGTTTAATCGTCATTCGAGCATCATTCCAACGTGTCCTAGCAATGATAAAAACACATTTGATAGCTCTCGTTTCCTTTTTCGCCCCAGTGAATGGGCTGTTTGCTGCTCCTGCCGCCGTAACAGGGACCCAATTACGTGAAGTTATTGTTAGCCATACTGACGAGAAGGGCATCCTCCAGCTTTACCGTATGAATGAAGACGGCACAGATCGCCAGCAGCTTACTCATTCCAATCGCAGTTGCCGCATGCCCGCATGTTCCCCAGACGGGAGAAAGTTAATATATACGCAACAGGTCGACCATAGCTTAGCTCTCTGGATTTCCGATGTTGACGGTGGGAACGCCCGCGCCCTTATCGATGAGGGAATGAACTTGTTACCGTCTTGGTTGCCAGACTCCCGCCATATCGTCTGGATGAAAACTCAGCCTGGGAAAGATCCTTCGCGGAAGAGCCAGATTCATCTCATGAACACGGATACTGGTGAATCAAGAAGACTATTTTCTTCTCCTGAGCAGCTGGACTTCAGTAATTCTATGCCGGTTGTTTCACCCAGAGGAGATCTGATCGCCTTCGTCTCTAACCGAAGCGGCGAGATGCGTATCTGGGTCAGCGCTCTGGATGGAAGCAACTCCAAGCTGGTTTCCGTTCCAGAGATGGACTTCCACGAAGCGATTGAGGCGCCCATTGAGCAAAAAGTCCCCGCTTGGTCTCCGGATGGTAAGTGGATTGCGCATTGGGAGGGGGTTGAGATGGTTCACATGAGCAAGTTCACGGGCGTTCCAAACCCGAAACGAGATCGGTTGATCTCAGAGACTTTCCACGTCTGGGTGGTAGGTAGCAATGGGAAGAACCGAAGAAGAATCGGACCTGGTGATGATCCCTCTTGGTCTCCCGATGGATTCGTGACACGGGCCTTCCCAGATCCTAAAAGGGGAGGCCCAAAGGTCGTGGTCGAAACCAAATCGGGGGAAAAAGAATTACCAATTGTACCAAGCCGGAGGAATTGGGGTCGATTCACTTGGTTGCCCGACCAGGCCGGAAAGTCCGAAAGTGAACAAGCCGAGGCTGACCAACCCGCTACCGCGCCGGAGTCGAAGAATCATGAGAACCTTAAACCTAAAATGAAGGCACGGTCTCAGTAGGAGGATAGCCTGGATCAGACGTTTCGCAGAAAATTCTAATGACTCTCAAACTGAAGTGTCCTAGTGATGATGAAAACACATTTGATAGCTCTCGTTTCGTTTTACACCCTAGTGGGTGGGCTTTTTGCAGCCCCTGCCAATCATGATCTAATCACGGAGCTGAAAGATCTAAGTGCTGAGGAAGCTGTGTTTAAGGGTGCGTCCAAGACAAAACCAGTCGTGGTAAAGTCCCTTAAGAATGGGGCCAAGTATTTCGGTAAAGAAGCACTTGCCAAGATTTCCAAGGCTGTTGATTTCGAGAAACAGAGTGTTCTTGTTTTCGCTTGGAAAGGTTCTGGGCAGGATCGCCTTCAATATGTAGTGAAAGAATCTTTCCCTGAGCAGATCATGTTCTCTTACAAGCGCGGCCGAACGAAAGATCTTAAATCGCACCTTAAAGTTTATGTTTTGCGATCGGACGTAAAGTGGGCCGTTGAATAGGAGCGAATTTAGATAATTTAGTGTCCACCGCTAGGACTGTGACTCGCAGAATAAGACACTAATGCCAAGCGCGAGGAGAGTCGTGGGTTTTCTAAGACTTCGCGGAAATCTATGTGGAATGGTGAGAGTTGAGTTGGGTTTTTACCGAAATGAATATTTCACGCTTTGTTATACCATCTTTCGCTTTTCCACTTCAATAAATTTGAACATGCTGCAGCGTGGCTGGAGAGAAAAAGAAACGTGGCAAACGTAAGCACCAACCGATGGGGCTCGATATTATTCATGAGGATCGTGACATAATCGTGGTGAATAAAACTGCGGGTCTTCTCACGATTGGAACTGGGCGTGATGGCGGGCGCACTGCGCACGCGGCGCTGGATGATTACGTTAAGAAGGGAAACTATAAGTCGCGTGAGCGAATCTTTATCGTGCACCGTCTCGATCGTGACACTTCGGGAGTCCTCGTTTTTGCGCGGACCGAAAAAGCCAAGTTGACGCTTCAGAAAAATTGGCAGGAGGCTGCCAAAACCTACCTCGCATTTGTTGAGGGCCACCCAGATCCCGATGAGGGAATGATCGAAAGTTATTTGGTCGAGAATGACGCGCGCCGCGTTTTTTCATCGACTGATAAGCGAAAGGGTAAGCTTTCGAAAACCAGGTATAAAGTGATCAAGATAGTCGGGGAACGAGCTTTGCTTGAGATTCATTTACTGACCGGCCGTAAGAATCAGATCCGGGTGCACCTTGCTGATGAAGGTTGGCCTATCGTGGGTGACGGCAAATATGGTCGTAAGATTCGTGACAACAAACGCCTCGCCTTGCATTCGCAGGAGCTGAGCTTTGATCATCCTTATTCGGGGAAACGGATGACCTTCAGCGCGCCTGTGCCGGCGACTTTTTACAAGATGGCTGCCGCGCCTGCGCCTGAGCTTCCCAAAAAGAAAGATTCTAGGTAATTGATTCGCGGTAAAGGTTTTCCACCTTGTTACGTGCCCAAGGTGTTTTCCGAAGAAACTTGAGGCACGACTTGAGCGAAGGGTCATTGGCAAAGCACCGGATACGGATGCGGTCCGCAAGTTCATCCCACCCATATTGGTCTTCCAGATGAATGAGCATCTGTTCGAGTTTCACCCCGTGAAGTGGATCGTTAGACTGGTGCGGCATGAGGTTTGAAGAGTGAAGTAAAAAGGAAGTGAAGGACATCAGATAATACGAAAGCGGTCTTTGCTTTTCGGACTGGAATTTTTACCTAGGATCCCGCGCATGGCAGCCAAGGAAGGGGATAGGATTTTATGGTCTGATCGTATCCTTGCGCCTTTCCAACGTCGGACTTCATCTGGTCGTTACCTTCCTGAGATTGATGGCCTCCGTTGTCTAGCGGTCGTTTTGGTGGTTCTTTTTCATTCGCACGGATTTTTCACTTCTGGCTCTGAACCGTCCACGGTGCCCGAACTGCTTGCCACAGATCCTGGCACTGCGCTTCTTCATATGCCGCATGCCTTAATTGGGCGAGGTTGGTTTGGGGTGCAGATTTTCTTCCTGATTTCGGGGCTTGTTTTATCGCTTCCTTATGTGGCTCATTATCTGCAGGGAGAAGAAAAGCCATTGGTTAAGAACTACTTCAAGCGGCGTTTCATTAGGATTGAGATTCCCTATATTCTTGCACTCACCTTTTTTCTTTTCCTTTCAATCATCATAGAGCAAAGCGGCTGGGACCGACTGCCAAATTACTTCGCAGGTCTTATCTACGCCCATGGCTTCATTTACGATGGCCAACATAACCCTCTTTTGTTCGTAGCATGGACCTTAGAGATTGAGGTTCAGTTTTATCTCATCGTGCCGCTGCTATGCCGGGTTTTTGCTTTGCCTAAACTTCTGCGCCGCTTTCTTCTAGTTCTGACGATCTTTGCTGTCGATCAACTCTGCGGAGGGTCATGGATGGCTTTTACGGATAGTATTTGGCATCATACGGTGATTCGTCAGTTGAATTGGTTCCTACCCGGCCTTCTTCTCGCGGACCTCTACTTGTCTCCAAACTTAAAGGGATTCCGTGAAAAGGGTGGGACTTTGTGGGCTGACTTTGTTGGAGGATTAGCGTGGATTATGGTTTTCGTCCTGATTGATTATCATTTCACGATCAGCCCGAGGCCGTTTGTTTTACTCCTCGCTTTTTGGTGCGTCCTCGCCAGCCGATACCTTGGGGTGGTCTTCCGTAATCGCTGGATTACGGCGGTGGGAATGATGTGCTACACGATTTACCTCTTCCACAATTTCTTCATTCATACGATCTTTGGACCGCATATTCTGGGGCCAGTGTTGCCTTATGAAAAAGGGAACTGGCCCATGAACGCGTTCATTATGGTGGTGATGGTCTCCGTGATCATCATAGCTTGTGGCTTTCTTTATCTCGTGGTCGAGAAGCCTTTTGCGCGCGGCCGGTTACCCTGGAAAAAGAAGGAGGGGTAGCCTATGGCGAGAATGTGATTGGCCCGCTGGTCAAATTGGGTTTCGTCAGTTAAGGTGAGGCTCCGATAAGCCATGAGTGATTCTAAAGATATTGATTTTGCCCGCATCGAAAATGCTGTGCGTGAGCTTCTAGGAGCAATTGGGGAAGATCCTGAGAGGGATGGGTTGCTCGATACACCGGCGCGAGTCGCACGAATGTATGGCGAAATCTGTAGTGGCTTGCGCGAGGAGCCGGCGGACCATCTTGAGAAGACCTTTCAAGTGGAGCACGACGAAATCATCGTGGTGCGCGACATTTCGTTTTATTCGATTTGCGAGCACCACCTCATTCCTTTCTTCGGCAAGGCCCATGTCGCTTACCTTCCTGAAAAGGATGGGCGGATTACCGGGCTATCGAAGTTGGCAAGATTGGTCGATGGCTTTGCGCGTCGTCCGCAAGTTCAGGAGCGCCTCACTGGTCAGATTGCTGATGCGATAGATGAAAAGCTCTCTCCACGTGGTGCAGCTGTCGTTTTGGAAGCTGAACATCTTTGCATGTCCATGCGCGGGATCCGCAAGCCGGGAGCGCGGACCGTAACATCTTCGATGCGCGGCATTTTTCGTTCCAACTCAGCCTCTCGCGAAGAGGTTTTAAATCTCATTCAACGTTCTTAAGAATGACCGGGGCCTGATCAAATCTGGCCTTTTGGCTTCCTCGATTTGATCCAAATCTGTGCAAAGCCCCTCTGCGGAACTCTCGATCAGAATTGCTTTCTAGGATATTCAGCTCGGCGACCCTAATATGAAAACTCATTTATTTTTGACAGATTCAAGGAGGTTCTAAGCACCTTAGATGTGTCTAGGCTCTAATGTGTCAAAATTGTCACCTAGCATATTTACAATCATTAAATCTATCTCATAGGTTTAGAAACAGAAGCCATGGAGAAAGATCATCAAATATCTCAATTGCCTAAAGACGGACTTGCTGGGTTGACGCAGAATTTTGGGAAGGATGCCACATCTGGATTTGTGGTCTTCCTCCTCGCTCTCCCTCTTAGTCTCGGGATTGCCGCGGCCTCTGGTTTCCCTCCCATTATGGGGGTTTTGACGGCGATCATTGGTGGTCTAGTTGCCACCTTTTTCACGGGTTCCCAACTTTCCATTAAAGGTCCGGCAGCGGGTTTAATTGTTATTGTAGCCGATTGTGTGGGCGCCTTTGGTGGTGGAATCGAAGGTTGGCGCCTCGCCCTCGGAGTGATGGTGGTGGCAGGAATCATTCAGATTCTCATGGGAGTTTTCAAATGGGGAAAGTTTGTCGATATCTTTCCTTTGTCAGCGGTTCATGGAATGTTGGCAGCGATCGGGTTCATCATTATCGCAAAGCAAGTTCCCGTTCTTTTGAACGTCGACCCATCCCTCGCAGCGGGGAAAGGTCCGCTTGCTTTGTTCGCCGCTATCCCTTCGTTCTTTGCCAATTTAGATTCACAAGTCAGTATTATTGGTGGTGTGAGTCTTACCATCATGCTGGGCTGGGGATTCGTAAAACACTCGCTTTTGAAGCAAATTCCAGCACCGTTGCTGGTTTTAATTTTTGCGGTTCCTGCAAGTTTGATGATGAATTTGGGTGCTGAAGCTCCCGATTACACGCTGGTAAAAGTGGGGAAGATCATCGATCAAGTTGGTATTAATGCGAGCGCTGAAGGCTATTCTCAGACCGGGATTTTCATCAAGTTCGTCATTATGGTTTCGCTTGTGGGAACTCTGGAAAGTCTCCTTACCGTGAAAGCGATTGATATGCTTGATCCGTGGAAGCGGAAAGCTGATCCGAACAAGGATATCATCGCAATAGGTGTATCGAACTCATTGGCTGGCCTCCTCGGCGGACTACCCATGATCTCTGAAGTGGCGCGAAGTTCGGCTAATGTTGCGCAGGGTGCTCGAACCCGCTGGGCAAATTTTTTCCATGGTCTCTTTCTCCTCTTATCGGTCCTCCTTGCTTATCAAGTTCTTGAACTCATTCCGAATGCTGCGCTTGCAGCCATGTTAATCGCAGTAGGAATCAAGTTAGCTCATCCCAAGGAATTTATCCACATGCTTAAGGTGGGGCCGGAGCAGCTTGCGATTTTCATCACAACAATTTTCTTCACGCTCGCTAAGGATCTGCTGGTCGGTATCGCGGCGGGAATGGTCTTGAAGGCGATAATCCATTTCAGTCGCGGGGTGTCTCCGAGGTCTCTTTTCCAAGCAAGAGCGTCCGTTGATCATGATGCTGATCGCTACCTTCTTCGATTGGGGAATGCTGCCATCTTCACCAACTACCTCGGCATTAAGAAGCATCTCGATATGATTCCCGAAGGTAAGGCGATCGTTTTAGATCTCACAAAAACAGTCGTGATTGATCACTCTGTTATGGAGAATCTGCATCATTTTGATGATGACTACACCCGTGCCGGCGGAACTGTCGAATTCCTGGGCCTTGACCAGCTTCAACCCGTTTCGGCTCATCCGCTTGCGGCCCGAAAGCGCAGTAAAGCATCCTAGTATTTAAATGCGATCGTTCCTTGCTACTAACGGGAAACAAGGCGATTCGCTAGGGTGCTCAAAAGCATTCCGGTGACAAAGCCGCCGATATGAGCGCCGTGACCGATGTTGCTGGCCGGGCCCATTAAGCCAAGGAAATCCAAGCCAACTCCGACAACTCCGGCGGCAGCGAGTTGAGTCGAATTGACGGGCCGGGCAAGTGGCCAAACATGTGAATTAGGACGAGGATGTAGGAAGGCTAGACCGAAGTAAAATCCCTCTAAGCCCATTACCCCGCCGCTGGCTCCAAGTCCTGGAATTGGGCTCTCCGGATCCAATAAGAGCTGGCCGATTGATCCGCCAATAGTGGTAAGAAGGAAGACGGTTAACATCCATCGCCAACCACATAGCTCGCAAACCACGACTCCGAAGAGCCAGAGGAAGAGCATGTTACCGCCCAAGTGGCTTCCATCGGCGTGAAGAAAACCCGCGGTCATGGTAGTGGCGAGAGTCGCTAAAATGTCACTCGATAGATTTCCACCCAAGGCAATTTCCCATCCATCAACAACTTTGACTGGGGTTATCATCCACGCCCCATAATCGTATATCCAATTCAGGATAGAGACGACAGAAATGACTCCGATTAGAATGAGAACTGGGGCTCGATGTTTCATCAGTGGGTCATACATGGTCACAGGGCGCTTCTGGTTGGTTGCGCATAAAGTCGGCAACTTGGGCGAAGAACTCCATCACTGATTTACGAATCGAGGAATCGACGATCACTTCATCAGCGGCTTCTCCCATAAGTTTCATCCATCGATCGCGTTCTGCGATGCCAATTTTAAAGGGCATGTGGCGACCTCGAAGGCGCGGATGTCCTCGCTTAATGAGGTAGCGCTGATCTGCTCCAAATCGGAAAAGGAGAAAGTCGCGAAGGCGCTCCTCGGAGCCTTCCCAGTCATCGTCCGGATACATCAGGCCGACGAGCTTATCTTCCTTCATTTTTTTATAAAATTTGGAAGCCAATTGGGTGAAGCCCTCTTCTCCCAATGTCGCGTAAATCAATTCTTCATTCATCGATGTTTTATTTTTGAAGATTGGCGTGCGATCTTTGAAAATCAAGGATTGCTGCTTTTCCTTTGATCCTTCAGGGTTCTGGATACCCCCCAATTTCAAAACCTTTTGATATTTTATCTAACCCCATGAGTGAACCAATCCAATTTGATCCACCGGACTTTTGCGAGTTGAGCAAACTTTTTGATGGTTACGAAGTAACCTCGTTGATTGCGACTGGTGGTATGGGAGCGGTTTACAAGGCGACTCAGGTCTCTCTCGACCGAGATGTGGCGATCAAGCTGCTGCCGGTAGAATTTGGAGAAGATCCGTCATTTAGGGATCAATTTGAGGCCGAGGCTCGTTCGATGGCCAAGCTCAATCACGTCAATCTGATCGGGATCTATGATTTTGGTGAGGCCGATGGGATGCCTTACATCGTGATGGAATTAGTTGCGGGCAAGTCGCTTTATCATTCTAGTTATGGGAAGGCCATCGACGAAGCGACTGCTGTCAAATTAGTCATTGGGATCTGTCGCGGCCTCGCGCATGCGCACAAAGCGAATATCATCCACCGTGATATCAAGCCTGCAAATATTTTGCTCGACCCTAACGCTAAGCCTAAGATTGGTGATTTTGGTTTAGCGGCCGCCAGCGATTCAGAGCATTCGGAAGATGGCCCTATCTTCGGAACTCCCGGCTATGTCGCTCCTGAAATTTTTTCTAACCCGAAGGCGATTGGAATCCAGTCCGATATTTATGCGGTTGGTGTGATTCTTTACGAGCTCCTCACTGGTAAGATGCCTGAGGAGCCTGCAAGCCCTCCTTCTTCAATCGCTAAGTGTGATCGGAGGTTGGATCCGATTTTCAAAAAAGCAACGCGCCGGAACCCGGCCTTGCGTTTTCAATCGGCCGATGAGATGGCGAATGACCTTGAGAAGGTCCTCCCCAATATTGGAGCAAGTGGGCAAAAAGTGGTGCGCACCGCGGCCGATGGAAAGGCACCCGCAACGATGCTGAAGCGTCGGATGACTCACGATACGAATTCTGGCGGAACGGAATCCGGAAAGCCCAAACTCGTCCCTCTTGCCAAAGGCGAGGGAGCTCCTGGTTCACGGCTCAAACCATTGCCAAAATCATCGCTAAAGGCGGAGAACGACAGACGTTCGGCGCCAGTGGAAACTGTGGCTCCTGCTGCTGTCTCTGTTCAGGCTGGAAGCAACTGGCCTATCATTCGTAATCTCATCATCATCGCGGTTTTGATCCCGATTATCATTTTTACGTGGAGTCTTTATCAAGACAAGCAAGCTAGGATTAAAAAGGAGCTCGATGCTAGAGAGCTAAAACAAAAGAACGATGAAATAGGGCGTAAAGCACAAGTCGAGCAAGCGAGGCGTGACGAAGAAAAAAAGGCTCTTTTGGCAGAAGAAAAGAAAGCGCGTGAGGCCCAGCTTGAAAAAGAACGTCTACGCTTGCTCGCGATCGAAAATGCTAGGACTCCAATGGATCGCCTCGCTGAATATCGGACCGCTCTCTACGATGGACGTCGTGATCGTTTTCCGGATGACACGATCGATCGGAGCAGCCATTTCCTCTTTTTCGTGAATAGTCCCATGACTTGGACCAAAGCCTCGGAATTCGCCGAAATGCATGGTGCCCATCTCGCAACCCCGTCCGCCCAAGCCGATATCGATCTTCTCTCCAAAGATATTAGCGATCTCGAGTTACGCCGGGTCTGGATTGGTGGGGGTGCTCAGGGGAAGGGGGGTTGGACTTGGGTTTCTGGAGAAGATTGGAAGTTTGATAACCCTGGAACTGCTTTGGGTTCGTATGCTTCTCTGAGTAGTAGCGGAGTGATTCGTGCTCGGCCCAATAGTGAGAAAAATCCCTTCGTCATTCAGTGGTCTAAGGATGGTCTGAATTCCGGAGCTCTTGCTTCGCAACTTGAGCGTCTTGTTCCTACCCTAGATTCACCTAGCCCAGATTGGCCTCCTGGCACAGTCGCTCATGAGAATCGCCATTTCTTGCTCGTGCAAAAGCCGGTGTCTTGGAATGAAGCAGACTTGATTGCTGGTTCGGCTGATGGCCACCTCGCGGTCATTTCGAAGCCACTCGAAGGAATTTTTCTGCGTAATTTTTTCGACTCTGCCCTACTTCTTGAGCAGTCCGTCTGGTTGGGTGGCCGCAAAAAAGACGATACATGGTATTGGTCAAATGGTGAGTCTTGGACAAAAGGCTCATGGGCGCCGAATTCACCTGACGGGGGCCCATCTGCTCGCGCACTCCGCTATCTCAAGAGCTCTGCTGGAGTTGGCTGGGATGACGCCAGTCCTAAAGCGGGGGAGGCCGCCGGATTCGTTATTGAGTGGAGTTCCGACGGCAATGGTGCTTCAGCCGTGACCAAGGACAATCCAAGTGCGGCAACTGGTCAGCTTGCCAAGCTCCGAGGAATTGGCCGTCGCCTAGTCACCAAGGAAGTCGCTGATTATAACAAGTATCTCGTTGGTAATCGTGATTTCTTTGTCTCAGACGTGGACACTTGGTTTAAAACGCTTTCTATTAATAGCCGAATTGAGTTCGAGATACCCTATCAGTCCTTGGAAGATAAGCTTCCTAAGAATGGTGATCTTTCCGGAGAAATTAACATTAGCGAGTTTCCTGCTGAGGTGAATCAGGACCTTGTGAAGGCCAAGGGCCGCCAAGCACGCAAGAAAAAGACCTTCAATACCAAGTTGGAATCACTTCGACAAAGCTACCTCACGAAATTGCTGAAGCTCCGCCAAACTTTTGAAGACGGTGGATTGAAGACTCAGTTGGAATCAGTCGACAGAGAGATTAATGGAGTGGGGCAGGATGCCGCCGCTTTCCGTTCGCACTTTGGCGTCTAGGAGGATCTTCCGGGCGAGTGGTCTATATCCCTTCTCTCTTGGCCTGCGAGGGTTTCTTGCTCATAACTCCAAAAACTTATGAAATTGGCCTTTTTGATTCTCGCATTTGTTGGCTCGCTAGTCGGCCAAGAGCAAGTCCCACCCAACATTATCTTTCTAATGGCGGATGATCAGAACACCTTATCGATGGGCTGTTATGGGAATCCCGAGGTAGAAACGCCGAATATGGATCGGCTTGCAAATGATGGGATGATCTTTGATCGTCACTACGATACCACCGCGATCTGCATGGGGAGCCGGGCCAATGTCTTCACGGGAATGTATGAGTATAAAACGGGGTGTAATTTCGTCCACGGAGACATGTCTAATCAAATTTGGAGCAAGTCATACCCGGTGCGTTTACGAGAGGCGGGATACTTGACTGCATTCGCAGGAAAGTTCGGAATCGTGGTCGACGGGAAAGGGATTTGTAAAGATGAATTTGACTTCTATGGCGGGGCAAAGGGCCAGACAAATTACGCGACATCAAAAAATTTCTCGATGAAGCGCTTTGCCAAAAAGTATCCTCACTCGACTCTGTCATACGGGGCGTTCAGCAAAGAGGTGATCAGGAAGTCGGTTGAGAAGAAGAAACCATTTTGCCTTTCCATTAGCTTTAAAGCACCTCATCGGCCAACTACTCCTGATCCTCGGTTTGACCACGTCTATAAAGGAAAGAAATTTACTAAACCGGCAAATTATGGGCGGCGTTACGGTGAGCATCTCTCGCCGCAGAGTAAGGAGGGTAGACAGTTTGAACGTTTTGAATCATGGGACTACGATAAGAATTACGACGAGGTTATGGCGACCTACTATCAGCAAATTTATGCGATTGATTTTGCTCTTGGCATGATTCGCGATGAGCTAAAATCACAAAAGATTATTGATAATACTGTAATCATTTATACGAGCGACAATGGCTTCATCTGTGGATCCCATGGGTATGGCTCTAAAGTCTTGCCCATGGAGGAGTCATCTCGCGTCCCCCTGATTATTTTTGATCCTCGCGTTGAGAGTTCGGGCAAGAAGCTTCGGTGTGATCGATTGACTGGAAACATTGATTTTGCTCCGACTATTCTGGAGCTCGCGGGTTTGGAAGCTACTGAAAATATGGATGGCAAGAGCCTTCTACCATTGCTTGAGAACTCAAAAGAAGGGGGGCATGAAACCTTGGCGCTGATGAATACTTATCCGCCTGCGCCCACGACTTGCATGAGCATTGTCTCGGGGCCTTTCAAATACACTTATTGGTGGTTCGAGAACGATGAGATGAAGCCAACTGAAGAGCTTTTTAATCTTAAAAACGACCCCCTTGAGCTAACTAATCTTGTTCAGGCGCCTAAGCATAAAAAGCGGCTCGAAATCATGCGCAAAAAGTATGATTTCCAGCTCAAGCATTGGAAGAAGGAGGCCGTAAAGGGCAATGGATATCAGAAATACGTCACTCTTTTTGATCGTTACTTGGATGTGGTGGAGAAAGCTAAAATGTTATCATCGAGGGATCGAAAGAAAAATTAGATCTCCAGCGACTCGGGAGGTCCAAGGATTTCAGCCCCTTTTTTGGCCCATGCCTTGGACTCTTTGGCAGGGTATTTTCCCCACCTAAAATTATTTGAAGAATTAGGATGCGTTGAAGAAACAAATTCTATTCGGGGCCGGTGAGTAGTTTCCAATGGAACTGTTGTTGACCGGAACTGAGCTTCGTGGTGACTGAGTAAATGCGCTTGCAGTAGCTACAAGAGAGTTTTTGTGCAGTGGAGGGGTTGTCTTTACCTTCGGGGTTCTCTTTTTTCATCTTCTTCTTTTCAAGAAGAAGCTTGGGGGAGAAATACGGGTGATTTGTATAGGTTTGGCATGGGCATTTCTTATCGTGAAGATCTTCAATGAGCGCTATGGCAAGAGCAAGAGTTCGCTTGTCATTAGAAGTCCCCGAAGGAGATTTACGAATCTTGGTAAGGTGGGGAGCAAGGGAGGAGACAAGGGAGAGGTCGTCGTGATAAAGCACTTTTTCTGCGGCTTTCCGAACGAAGGCTGGATTCTCGGAAAGTAGACCAGCGAGGATTCGTCCGGTCGAGGAAAGTTGCCAGACCCCACGAACCCACGAGTGCCAGTGGTTGTTGTCGACTTCATCCCGCGAAAGAATTCCAAGATGATTGCGATTGATGAAGAATTGATCGGTGTTGGTGATTTGTCCTTCTTTTAAAAGGTGAGTTAGCGCGGTCTTCGCATCCGCTCCAGCAGGGAGATTCCAGTCACTCTTGGCAGTACGCAAGATCTTTAAGATATCTTGCTCGGGGACCTCTAGAGCAATTTCGGCTAGCGGCCGATATTGGTTAATACGAAGCGAGGTTCCGTCGTTAAGGTCGATGCGCGTCTTTTCTTCGGCGTAGGAAAACTCGAATGGACCTTTGTAAAGAACGGTGG
>Ga0257106_1000750_pt1 | contig 17737 bp, 7 predicted proteins | sample LP_taG_3_FD_190177 | JGI IMG/M metagenome (GOLD analysis project Ga0257106, IMG submission 190177) | Marine microbial communities from Northeast Subartic Pacific Ocean, Canada - LP_J_2011_P26_10m | ecosystem: Environmental > Aquatic > Marine > Oceanic | place: Canada: Northeast Subartic Pacific...
GAAACGCTAAAGTTTATCGACGACCATAAAGACGAACCTTTCTTCTGCTACGCCGCTTGGACCCCGCCTCACGGCGACTACGTCATCCCACATGACGATCCAAACTACCTCCAATACGAAAAAAAATCTTGGAGCCAAAAAGACAAAAACTACGCCGGAATGGTGAGCCTTCTGGACCAAGGAGTCGGGCGTATCGCGGATAAGCTCAAGAAACTCGGCATCGCAGAAAACACTCTCCTTATTTACACCTCCGACAACGGAGCAAATGCCTCTTTTGCCAAAACCCTAGGAAGCAACGGTATCTTACGCGGGGTTAAACGATCGCTATATGAAGGCGGAATTCGAGCTCCCTTTATCGCCCACTGGCCCAAAAAAATTTCTCCCGGAACTCAATCGAACCTTCTCACCACGCACGTCGACCTCATGGCAACCGCCGCCGAGATTGCCGGAACCAAAGTCCCAATTAAGTCCGATGGCATATCTATTCTCCCCACCCTTCTCGGCAAACCACAAAAGATAACACATGATTTTATTTACTTTGAAATCTACGAAGGGCCCTTTCAGCAATCCGTCCGCGTAGGCGATTGGAAAGGCTATCGCCGGGGCTTGAATGATCCGGTCGAACTTTACGACCTCTCCAAGGACCCATCAGAAAAAAACAATATCGCTGATAACCATCCCGATGTTGCTCGAAATCTTGTGAGAATTCTCGTCAAACAACACGGCCCAAGTCCTCATTTTACCGCACCCAACCACTTCACAAAGAAGGCTCGAAAGCGCAAGCGAAAAGAAAGTGGCATGTGATCCCGCAAAAATTGCCTTAGATGGGAGCGATCGCTGAAAGATAGCTCAAACTCGCCATCCTTTTCGGTTGGCTTCAACAATAGAGTCAGTCAGCCTTCTGCGCCCGCCGATGCAACCTGACTACCACATCGAGGATCTCGTTCACCAAACCGGGAAACTCGTAGTTTACCGCGTGACCACACGTGATCAGATCCCCCTTGCGCTCGTGCGTCTCAGATACGATGACGAGATCCTAACAAAGCTAAGAGGCGGAGTTTTCGAAGCTGCGCTTGCACAGCTCATGCAGCTCAACCACAGCTGCCTCCGTTCCGTCGTGAACGGGGGGCTCGACCCTGTTGACGGCTACCCTTGGGTCGCCGCCCGATGGTGGGATGGAGTGATCCTGACCGATCGGGTGCGTGGCCAAGATCTAACCGAAGAGGAACTTCTTCGTATTCAAGGCTATTCCAAATCGCTCATCAATGCTCTTGGCCCCATAGCAGGGACCATCGCCTTGACCCCAGGATCAATTGTGACCTGCGGCGAAGGAGAACAAACTATCGACACCTTTTCTATCGACTACCATTCGTGGTTCGCCGCCTTTGCACATGGAATTCATCCGGCTGATCTCGTCGATATTCACGCGAAATACAAAGCACTCACCACTTACCTTAGACGTCAGGCCGGACTTACCTCCACGTCTTTACTCACTTCGCTCGAAGCGCTTCCATCACAACCCGAACAATCGATTGCTCTTCCTTCGGCTGCCAAACCTTCTCCACTCAAAATCCTTTCAATCCTTATTCTCATCCTCAGCGCGATTGGCTACTTTGGCTGGAAGCTTCGTGGTCTCGAACCCGGTAGTGAGGAAACCCCAAATACTCTCGAAAGCGCTCCAACAAGCCCCCATTCGCTAAAATACTATACGATCGATGATGAGCCTCAAATTAGGAAACAATTAACTAAAGCCGGCCAGATCATCTCCGTCCGTGCCGTGGTTCAAGAAGTGACCAAATCACAATCAGGAAAAACTTTTCATCTCCAATTTAAACCAGCCCCCCCTGAGTTCACAGGAAGGATCGAAAAAAGTAAGGCAGAGGCAAGCCTCGATGAAACTTATCTCAAATCACTGATTGGAAAAATGATCGAGATCAAAGGGCGGGCGCGGAAGAGTGCCGACAGCAGCCGTTTGTCCATCGTCTTAACGAACCAATCACAAATCAGACTCATTGAATAAGCTACCATGACTGCCCCAAAAGTTCTCGTCATTGGCACCGGAGAATATGTCACTGGTCTTGTGCACGGATCCAAATCTACATCAGATAAAGGCGCAGGAATTATCGCGCTCACTCTCTTTGATCTCCGTGAACGAGGCCTAGTGTCTACCATCATCCTCGCCGGATCCAATGGTTCCAAGTTCCCCCTCGTTCGCTCACATTTCGATCAACTCATCGCAAATCGCTACGGGATGGATACTTCCTTCCAGAGCTTTCCAGATGACGATCAAAAAGACTCCAACGCTTGGAAAACCGCCCTGCAAGAGCTCAACCCAGGCGATGCCGTCATTATCTTTACACCAGACGACCTTCATTACGAGATGGCACATACTGCAGCCAGTAAGGGGCTCAATGTTCTGGTTGCAAAACCAATCGTCAAAACTGTCGAGGAGCATGACTCCCTGATCGAAATCTCTCGTGACAAGAAAGGCACTATTGCCGTGGAAGTTCATAAGCGATGGGATCCCATTTACTCGGATGCTCGTGAAAAGATGCGGGGTCTTGGGGAATTTTCGTACTTCTCTAGTTACATGTCACAGCCCAAATCCCAGCTCGATTCTTTCCGCGATTGGGCTGGGAAATCGTCTGATATTTCCTACTACCTCAACACACACCACATTGACTTTCATTGTTGGGCTCTCGATGGCCTTGCTCGTCCTATTTCCGTAATTGCCTCCGCCTCCACCGGCGTCGCCACAAGTCAGGGCCTACCCACCGAGGATTCCATCACCCTGATGGTCGATTGGTTGAACAACTCAGGAACCAAAGCTACCGCGGTTTATACCTCCTCCTGGATTGCGGCGAAGGCTGAGGTCCATTCACAGCAACGATTCTTCGCACTCCATCACAAAGGCGAGGTTCGGATCGACCAGGCCCATCGCGGGTATGATTTTGCTTCGGATACCAGCGGGTATCAATCGCCCAACCCCCTCTTTTTTCGATACACTCCCGACGCCAACGGTCGCTTTGCGGGACAATCAAGTTACGGCTATCAAAGCATTGCGGACTTCGTTCTAGGTAAGCGAGAAAACCTCGCCACCATAGAAACAACGCGGCATACCACTGCCATCCTCGAAAGTGGCCGCAAAAGTCTCGATACCAGCAAGAGAGTGGAACTTTAAACCCGTTCCAAATTGCCCTGAGCAATCAGTAAGCGAGAGAATCTTTAGCAACCTCAAACCCAAGGGAAGTTCAGGGACCTTTCAATCCCTCGAGGTTTCTAATCTGGAATTTAGCGTGAACGTCATCTTCCGCGACCGCCACGACCATAATCACGGCGAGTCGTAATGGATTCTACCGCTTCCTCGGAAAGACCGCTCGATGCAATCCAGTCTTCGGCAGCCGTCTTATCATTGCGATACCAATCACGAGCCACATCGACCATTGTCTCCTCCCGGATTCCTTCATCGTTAATCGTTTTGGCCCACTCCATCGCACTCCCTGGATCCTCTCGGGAAACACGGGTGGCATATCCTCCCACTGCAGCATCGCGTTCGGGTGACTCCTTCAGACTTGATAAATACTCTCCTGCTGCTGCCGGATCCTGACGCGCCCAACTTTGCATCGCCTCCTCATAAGCTTCAGCTTTGGACTTGCCTGAAAGATTCTCGGCCCAATCCATGACGGCCTTCGGATCTTCATCAGCCCAATCATCAGCTAGGCGATTCACGGCCGGCGCAGCCGCATCCTCATCACCAAATTGTGCAATCCACTCCGCAGCTTCCGCACGATCTTCATTCATGATTTCCATCGTCACCCGGGCAAGAGCACCAGTTCTTAGTTCGGGCTCTTTCACGGTATCAACCCAAGTCTTTGCCTGATCTAGGCCTTGCTCGAGCATCTCGTCGGTCACCATCGCCATATAAAATCCTTTTGTCCGGGCGCTATCTTCACTGTCAGGAAGGTTGCGAACAAATCCCATGGCTTCATCTACCCCATTCACCAACATTCCTTGGAGTATCCCGAATGCTGCTCCGCGCTGCTCACGATCGTCTTCGATGCCACCCACGTAAGCCGAAGCTGCTGCGCCATCCACAGTCGCCCAGCCGGCCAGCACACCAGAAAGCGCGCCAGAACCACGATCTCCACGGCCACGCCGATCATCCCGATTTTCACCTTCCTCAGACGCTATTTCTTTCAAGGCCGCAACCGCCCCCGCTCCGTCAATTCGCCCCCAAGCATTTGCCAAAAGTCGAATTTGGTCTTCACCACCGCGACCAAATGGCCCTCCTCGGCGACCTTCGCGGAGAGCTAAAAAGGCGCTTCTTGCATTCTCAGGCGTAAGATTCTCAAGTAAAGCTGCGAACATCTTCTGGCGTAAAAGAGGATCATTGGTGTCCAAAATCTCTTTAATGGCGCCTGCCATATCTTCACCAGAAATGGAACCGTTCATGAGATATTTGGAGATAAATTCTGATTCCGGGCCAGCAGAGCGGACGCCACCACCGGATGGTCTCGATCCTGTCATAAAGCGACTTTTGCGATCCGCAGACTCTGAACCGTTTGAGTTTTTCGGATCACTCCCCGAATCTGAACGGACGAACCAACCCAAGCCAAAAGCTGCTGCTGCCGTGAGAGAAAATAGGGGAATAAGTTTTAAATTCTTCATAAGTAGGGAAGTTCTATATTTTTATTAACCATTATGTCTCTCAAAAGTTGTGCATAATTTTCGCACCTCCCAATGGTTGCCTTACAATTAGTTCCAATGAGCAAGCTCTCTCTAGTATTCGCAAAGCTTTCCCATCAACTTATCCCTGTTATTAAGCACTCCACGAACTCGATGGACACTTTCATCTAAGCCTGATTCCGCCATCATTCCCCTCCCTTTCAAACCACTTCTCCATGACTCTGAACGAATTACTCGCTGGGCTCCCACCTGAAATCTCCGATGATCTCACTCCAGAAATTCACAACTTCCTAATTGAATCTAAGAAAACCATCGTGGTTCTTGATGATGAGCCTTCGGGAACCCAAACCCTCTTCGATGTTCCAGTCATCACCGACTTGACTCCAACGACCATCAAGGACGCAATTGATGAAGCTCCTCCCGTTCTTTTTCTCCTCACTAATTCAAGATCACTTAACGAGGAGCAAACCACCGAACTTCATCAAAATCTCGGAGAGACACTCAAGGAATTCCAAGACGACATCATTATCATCTCGCGTTCCGACTCGAGCCTCCGAGGCCACTTTCCACTCGAGACTAACACCCTTCGTAAAGCCCTCGAAATTCCGGAAGCCCCAATCCTTTTCATCCCATTCTTCGCGGATGGTGGATGTCTCACCCTAAACGATACCCATTATATCGTCGAAGGGGATAACGCCACTCCAGTCCATCTCACCTCCTTCGCCAAAGATAACGCCTTCCCATTTTCACACTCCTATCTACCAGACTATCTCGCCGAGAAATCACAAGATCTGCTCGACATTCAATCTCTCTCTCTCTCCGATCTTCGCACCGGAGATATCCCCACCAAGCTCGCTGAACTCCCAGATCGCTCAACCTGCATCGTCAACGCAACCTCGCTGAAAGATCTCAACGTTCTCTCTCTTGCACTCCTGAAAATCGATCGCCGCTTCATTATCCGCTCGGCCTCTTCCTTCGTGCAATCGCTCGCCGGAATTCCCTCCCGGCCACCCCTTGAGCCATGGCAATTGCAAGACCTTGAGCCCAACCCAAACGGCGGCCTCATTATCATTGGTCCCGACACTTCAAAGACCAACCGCCAACTTAACCATCTCTTAAAAAACACACCTGCCCTCACTGCGATCAAACTCAGTGTCCCTGACATCATTAACTCCACCTTCAACCTCAAGAGCACGATTTCTGACGTCCAGACCGCCATGACCTCTGGTCAAAATGTCGTCCTCTTCACCTCGTGCAGAAATTTCCATGAAGAGGATGACCTCACAATCACCCGAAGCATTTCCAAAGCACTGATCGATATCGTCCAGGGAATGAGAATACGGCCTTCGTTTCTTGTCGCCGAAGGCGCAATCACCTCGTTCGCAATTGCAATCGATGCACTCGGAGTCAAACAAGCTCAAGTCCTTGGCCAAATCATTCCCGGCGTTCCCGTGTGGACCATCGGGAATGAAACTCTTCATCCTGGTCTCGCTTATGTCATTTTCCCTAGCAACCTTGCTGGAGCAGACGCTCTCACCCTCGCAGTGGAAAAATTTGCAACTGCGATCTAATAAAACCGCTCTCAAACCCATCCGTATCACTGAGGGTAAAGAGAATCTTTGGGTAAATCATCACCTTCGATTCCTTAAATAATCGTTATGCTCTCGTGATATCGGAATCGCCCTTCCGCGCTAGCGGTCGGCGATCGATCCCTTCTTCATCGAAGCAAAAAGGATTTCAATTGAGCCCTGAACCACCTTCCAAATTCCAAAAGCTAACAAAATTGCCGAGAAGAAGCCCAGCAACCAAGGAAGAAAAGGCAGAGCGATAAATCCATCTCCAAAACGGCTGACTTCGAGCTCATCTAATCGGAACCCAAAGTAACAAGCCACCGCGATCGACAGGGAACCTAACCCAAGCCCCAAAGCTTTAAGCCCATCAATTCGAAGACTCTTCACACGCTCCGCCCGAGCCGCCTGATAGATCAATTCAGCTCGTTCATCCGTCACCTTATTAATCTTAAGCCTCCGAAAAATCGCTTCCCGATCTTCATCCCAAAGAACCATTTTTAGGACCACCTCAAACTGCGGTTCTTCTTTCACCATATCTGAAAACTAACCTAGGATTCCGAATGAGTCACCTCAAGCCTCACGAAGTTTTAAAACCATCGTCTAAAGCCTCCTGCGACTTTAATAACTAGCTCTCCCAATCATTCTTAAAAGTTTTGGCAACCCAGAAACCCTGCTTTCGTTCAATCAAATTTTCGACTACCTTAATTGCCCGAGTCCCACCCTACCTCTCTGATATGCCCCCTTTATTTATGCCCCCTTTATTTTTCAGGCTACCAATTTGCGCTTTATTGGTTATCTCTTTAGGATTCGTCTCCGGACTTTCCTCGAGTGCTAGCCTTAAGCTTTATGATCAATCTCTTGTTACCGATGAGATCGGGGGAGGGCCTGTATCGATTTCTAAGCTTACTTCAGCCACCACTCTGAATGGTTCGAATAGCTTTGCCTTTAACTTTGGAGCAGTCAGCGGTGAATCGACTTTCGAATTCATCGTCGAGGGCGATGCCGTAGCCGGTGGTCGAGATGGTTATCTCGCCGTCGGAGCAAATTCCTCAAGCAGTCTGCGCTATGAACAGTGGGACAATACCGGCCAACTCGGCTTCACACAGGGAGGAGTAGCTGATTATACCTTTAGCCCACTTGTTCTTTCACCAACCAAGGCGACCCACGTCACCTATGTCTGGGACGATGACGGGCGAATGGACCTCTACTTCGATGGAACACTTGTCGGACAAAATTCCGGGGTAACAAGCAGCTTCAACATGCCGACCGGTAAGGGCCTTCTTGGAAATAATTCGGCCGGTAATGAAGGAATGGTCGGCACTATTCATCGAGTCACAATTTACGATGAAGCTCTGACCTCCGAAGATATCGAAAGACATTCCAATGCCTACAATGACGTCCCCGAACCCCCAATCATCGATTCGTTTACGACTTCGCCTGAGGCTTTCCTGGCACCAGGAAGTTCGATCCTTAATTGGTCTGTAACAGATGCTACCTCACTCTCGATCAACGGCGCAAATGTTACTGGAAAAAATCAACTCGTCGTCTTCCCTCCATCAACCACAACCTACACTTTAAGCGCCACCAATGAGGACGGAACATCCACTCAGGATGTCGTCGTCACTGTAAATCCAGTGCCACAAATCACCTCTTTCACCTCCGATCGCATCACGATCAATGCAGGCGAGAGCGTCACCCTAACGTGGTTAACCAAATTTGCTGATACATGGTCCATTACTCCTGCACCTGGAGATGTGACTGCCCAAACGAGCAATGGCAATGGGTCTATCGTGCTTTCTCCCATTGGGACTACCACATACACTTTGATTGCTAGTAATGCCTTCGGCTCAGAAGAATCCGAGGTCAAGATCACGGTAGCGATAGTCGCAGATCATCCAGTCATCTCAGAATTCCTAGCCGCTAATGAAACAGGCCTCCAAGATGGAGACGGCGAATTTTTTGACTGGATTGAAATTTTCAATCCAACCGCTTCCAGCGTCGACCTAAGCTCCTACTTCCTCACCGATGACTCATCAGATCTTACCAAATGGTCATTTCCGCCGCTTCCCCTCACTCCAGGAGAAAGAACGATTATTTTTGCTTCAGGTAAGGGCATGGCCGGACCACCAGGAGAAATCCATGCAAATTTTAAGCTCAGCGCTAGTGGTGAATATTTGGCTCTCGTAACCGCCAATGGCTCAACAATCCTTCAGGAATTTGCCCCCACTTATCCAGCCCTTGATGAGAATGTTTCTTATGGAATTCTGAGAGGGGATTTGTCTACCTCTCGTGTTCTTGGCAACCCGACTCCCGGTCAGCCAAACGATGCTTCAATACCACCACCCTCCGCAGTCACCTTCTCGCTCAACAGCCGCACATTCTCGGAACCACTCAACCTTTCTCTCTCCACCGAGACGACAGGTTCATCGATTTATTATACCACCGACGGATCAACTCCCTCGACCGGAAATGGAACCCTTTACTCCTCAACCATTAATCTGATCAGCACCAATCATCTTCGTGCCATTGCCGTCAGGGAGGGAGTCGCTGGACCAATTTCTGGAGAAAACTACATCCGGCTCGCCGCAGATCTCGTAAACTACGAATCTGACCTTCCCCTCATGATTATCGATAACTTCGGTGCAGGAACGGTCCCTGCAAAAGGCTGGAGTGGCACTGGATCAGGAGTGCGACAAGTGGCCCGTCAAAACGCCGTTTGGGCCACTTTCGATCGCAACGAGACGACCGGTATGGCCTCATTGACCGACCTTCCCCAAATGATCAGCCGGACTGGAATTCGTGGTCGTGGCGCCTTCTCCAGCACCTGGTCTCAAAAACCATACAGCATGGAGGTCTGGGATGAGAACGGAGAGGAAAAGGACGTAACTGTCCTAGGTATGCCCGCTCATTCTGACTGGGTTCTCTATTACCCAGACATCGACCGTAACAAGGATCCCTCCATGATGTTCAACACCTTCATGTATGAGTTGAGTAATAATATGGGACGATATGCCGCGCGTATCCGCTGGGTCGAAGCTTTCGTTAATACCAATGGAGGAGCCCTCTCTCTCTCCGATCGCCGTGGCGTTTATGCCATCTTTGAGAAAGTCTCCCGGGGAGAAGGGAGGCTCGAATTCGACAAACTCAACGATGACGGAACCGAAGGAGGATGGTTGCTGGGTCTGAATAGAATGGACTCTATTCCGGTCGGTGGTTACCCCGCTGAAAATGGAGCAACCCGGCCTCAGCTTTTCCATACCCGGGGGCCAAACCGTGTCTCACAGACCTCGGCCAATAGTTCCGGTAGCGGAGATGACATTCCAAGACAAAGCAATGGCTACCTCAACTTTGACAATCCCAGTGGTTATCGTATCACAACCACCCAACGGGCTGCAATTGAAGATTGGTTTGTGGAATTCGAAGACGTCCTTTATGACAACTCACAATGGCTCGACCCCATCAATGGCTATCGTAAGTATCTCGACCCAGAAGATTTTGTGGAGTATTTCATGTTTAATAATTTGAGCCGTAACGGCGACGGCATGTTGATCAGCATGTTTCCGTGGAAAGGCAACGATGGCAAACTCCGGATGGGACCAGCTTGGGACTACAACTGGAGCAGCTACTACATCGGAGGAGGGCCTACCGGTACTTTCCGTCATCGAGGCGACCGTCTCTGGTATCGCCGGCTCTTCAATGATCCGGATTTCGAACAACTCTACGTGGATCGATGGTTCTACCATCGCGATCGCGCAATGAGCAACACCGGGATCGAATCCATTGTTAATGGACAGGCCGCTGAAATCGGGGCCACTAGGGCCATCCGACAGGGCTTCTCCAATGAAGGGAGTTGGAATAGTGAGCTCAATACCTTCAAGAATTGGCTCACCACTCGAGCTGATTGGTATGATGGTCAATTCACTCCTCGCCCGGTTTACAATCAGAATGGAGGAGAAGTGGCAGGAAATTTCATAGTCAAGTTTCCCCCACCAGCAGGAACGATCTATTATACCACGGATGGAAGCGACCCCCGCATATCAGGCGGAGGCATCTCTCCTTCCGCCATCCAGTTCGAAGGGGGCGTCACCATGACCAGGGTCGTTGCTGAGGGAGATGCAGTGAAGGTCACGATCCCTACCGAAACGACTCCCCCGTCCGGGCTCGGTTGGACTTCAGCCTTATTTAACGACACCACCTGGCTGACTGGAACAACTGGGGTTGGCTACGACCGAGTTAACACCTACGATCCCCACATTGACTTAAATCTCGACGCCACGATGGATAGAGTCAATACCTCCGCTTACCTCAGATTAGAGTTCAATTTAGCCGATGCCTCGAGTTACGACGTGATGAGACTGAAGATGAAATATGATGATGGTTTCGTTGCCTACCTCAACGGGGCCCTCATTGCATCCGAAAATGCTCCTGCGACTCTGGTTTGGGATTCAGATGCCACCGGTGGTCATTCCGACACCGAAGCGGTCAACTTTGTGACCTTTGACGTCAACGCTCACGTGGGTGAATTGGTCAATGGAACCAACGTCCTCGCGATCCATGGATTGAATGACGGCATCGGAAGCTCAGACTTTTTGGTTAGCCCTGAACTCGAAGTAGGACAATCGACGGTTTCTAACGGACTTGTCTTAAACGAGTCAGTATTGATCACCGCGCGCACCCGCGATGGTTCCGATTGGAGTGCGCCTGCAGAGGCTTACTTCCTAGTCGATACCATTCCACCCAGCGCCGAAAACCTCGTCATCTCAGAATTTCACTACCGGCCCGCCGATGCTAGCGCAACGGAATTAGCGGCAGGATTTACCGACCGAGATGACTTTGAGTTTATCGAACTCATGAATCGTGGAAGCCAAACGATCAACTTAAGTGGAGTGGAATTTATCGACGGTGTCGCCTTTGATTTTTCGACCGCAGAGATCAGAGCCTTGGATCCAGGAGCGCGCGTTCTCATCGTCAAAAGCGTTGCGGCTTTCGAAGAAAGATATGGAAATGCATTTTCTTCGAAAATCGTAGGTGAGTATTCCGGCAACCTCAGTAACGACGGTGAACTCATCACCCTCGTGGACGCTACTGGCACCACTATTTTCTCCTTCACTTACAACGATCAATCACCATGGCCAGAGGAGCCGGATGGTGACAGCTACACGCTTGTTCTCATCAATCCAATGGGACCGCTAATACCAGAGCATGAAGATCCCGCTAATTGGCGTGCTAGTGCGAGTTCGGGAGGATCTCCCGGAGATACCGGTTCTTCAAACTACAATGATTGGAAAATTGCCAATGGCCTTCCGATTCCCGAAACAGATGCCGACCCAGATCGGGATGGTCGGGACAACCTCCTAGAGTATTTTGAGGGGACGAACCCAAGTTCATCGGATCTTGCCTCGGGCACAATCGCCATCGAATCACTCACCCTTGAAGGTATTGCCAACGACTACATTATCTTCCGCTTCCGACGAAACCTAACCGCGGACGACGTTTCGCTTGCTCCTCAAATTTCCGATGAGCTCAATAGTTGGCTCGAAGGACCAGCCAACATCGTTTTGCACGAACGCACTCGGATCAGCGATACCCAAGAAAACCTAGTCTTTCGGTCCACCTCGCCCTCTCGTTTCGAATCCCGAAAATTCGGAAGACTCAAACTACAACTAAAGTAAAATCTTGAGCAATGGCACTAGAGACGCCTGACCCTAAAGAAGATTTTTGTATCCCCTTCAAGTAAATTGCTCGGTGTCGAATACGACTTTACCTTATCATCAGCAGGCACGCTGTCATCCAGCTCATTCCATTCAACAAGATCGAATGAGTAATCGACTGCGTAGACCGCCCCAGGAATCGAGTTCCAGACGAGGGTGATCAACCCACTGACTTGGTTGAAGTCAATGGAGTTAACTTTAAATTCAGATGCGCCGACCCCTGTGACAAAGGCATTTGCGTGTTGCTGAATCGTGGCATCATCCACCAAAATATCGTAAGTTGTGATGCGATGGATCGTCCCAATCATTCCTTCATTTCCACCATCGCTAACGTTCCCCAAATGTCCGGGACCGGTGGGCATCTCAAAGGTAGCTCCTACAATGGAATCAGCGGCAGCGCCATTGATAAATAGGTCCATGGTGCTGGTTGCTTGAGTCCAACGGTAGGTGACATGGGTGTCATCCGTAGGTGACGCAGTGTTGGGAGCAGAAAAAGTATTATCAGCAACTCCTGCGCGGGTGAAGCCAAGTTGGCCGGTATCGTCCCACTGCTCGTAGCGAAGGCTATTGGCAGGGTTAGCATCAGCTCTTCCAATGTATCCGTTTCGTCCACCGGCGACTGGATCTCCACTCAGAATAAATTCAAAAGTGGCATCGCCAGAGATCGCTCCAAAATCGAAGAGCTCGATATTCGTTCCACCGAACACGGCAGGCGTGGTCAAAACCGCCGCATAGGGCAGTATGCCAACGCCCCCGCCGTGGTCAGCCGAGATCATGGAGTCATAGGCGGACATGAAACCCTCGTCGATCGGAGTGAAAGCGCTAAGCGCTACAAGGGTGACCGGGCTCCCCGGATCGTCACTGCCAATCTCAAGCTGAGCAGTAAACCCACCTGAATTATCAGGGGTGAAAGTAACCTCGATATTCCCACTGCCACCAACAGCGATAGATGTAGGACCACTCGCAGAAAAATTGGCGGCGTCGGTCCCGGTAATTTCAAGCTTCGCCAAGTTTAAAGCACGAGCCCTACCGAGATTTTGCACCTCTATCATCTGGGTTACTTCGACATCTGAAGCACCAAAATCAAGAGCGGTCTGGATACTAATCTGAGGGTCTCGGATCAACCCAGATAACGGCACTTCGGCCTCTGAATTAAGCGCGTCATTGCTCAAAATGGAAAAATTAGCTCCGACATCCCCGTTCGCTCCTCCTGGATCAACTGTATATTTCAAATCGATTTCTTCACCCGGATCAATATTAAGAGGCAAGGCAGTATCGATCGTAAAGTAGTCAGCGTTTACTCCGTCCACCGTGACAGCTGTGACAATCAAAACATTTGATTCGCCCAAATTCTTCACAACGAGTTCGAACGATTGAGCGGAACCATCAAGCGCAAGATCGACACTCATTGGAACCCCGATGCTTGGATCTCCAGTCGCCAACCAAGCATCGGCATGTTGCTGAATCGTGGTATCATTCACAAGACTATTGTAAGTTGTAACGCGGTGAATTATGCCGATCATTCCCTCATTCCCACCATCGCTAACGTTCCCCAAATGCCCAGGGCCGGTGGGCATCTCAAAGGTAGCTCCGGTAATGGAATCCGTGGCAGTGCCATTGATGAAAAGGTCCATCGTGCCAGTTGCTTCAGTCCAGCGGTAGGTGATATGTGTATCATCCGCAGGAGACGCGGCGTTGGGAGCAGAAAAGAAATTATCAGCAACCCTTGCCCGGGTGAATCCAAGAGCACCCGTGTCATCCCATTGCTCATAGCGAAGGCTATTGCCAGAGTTAGCATCAGCTCTTCCAATGTAACCGTTCTGTCCACCGGCGACTGGATCTCCACTCAGAATAAATTCAAAAGTGGCATCGCCAGAGATCGCTCCAAAATCGAAGAGCTTGATATTCGTTCCATCAAACACGGCAGGCGTGGTCAAAACCGCCTCATAGGGCAGGTTGCCAGCGCCTCCACCATGCGCTTCACTGATCTCACTATCGTAAAGGGCAAGGCTGGCGAATGAAGCCGGGGCCAAAATGATTCCAGGGATCGCCATCGCGTTAAAAAGCTTGGCCAAAAATGGGATTTTAAATTTCATCATTTAACTTAATTAACATTCGTTCGAAGATTTTACCTATGAGTGAGGGCTACTAAACATATTTATTCAACTCGATTCAAAGACAAGAAAACAAAAATGTCCTATCACCATAGTTTCCAATAAATTTGAATGCGACGCCTTTTATCAGGGCGCAGCCTTGATCCAGTATCGGCCATCGACTTTTTCCAAGTCTCCCACTTTCGTGGTCGACTGCTTGCCCGATGGCCAATGAACCTGAACTTCCAGCGCCTTCAAAGCATCACCCTTGAGAGAGCCTACCGGAAAGAAAAGCCGCGGAGAAGACTGGGAGAGATAGCCTCCCCCGCTGCTGACTTGCTGAGTGAAAGTTGGCATTGATTCTCCTCGCAAAGTTACCCGAGCACCTGAAGCATCTATGTTTCCTTCACTGCCTTTTAGCTGGAGACAAAGAAATTGATCGGCGTTCGTTTGCTCGGGATTAACTTCGAAAGCCATCGCTCTATCCGCATTCACAGAAACATGAAAGTCCGGTAATCCATCATTATTAAGATCTGAAATCGTTAGGGCTTTCGCATCACCAGAAACAAGTAAGTGGCTTTTATCGGGCCATATTGGACTGAACTGACCTTTGTTGTTCTTCAAAAGAAGGCTCACTCCACCATCCATTCTTCCAGTTTCACGTTGGGGGCCAAAGAAATTCTGAACCACATAGAGCTCAGGGTAGGCATCACCATCAATCGAAGTGAAGGCGAGTCCAAATACGGGAGAAATTTGCGCAAGCCGGGGAAGAGGCTGGAATTTAAATTGGGGCGGCCCACCTTCCTCCGTCATATTGATCAAGATTCCAGACTCCAGAATGTTGGCGCTCAACTTCTTAGATTCTTTCAGCTTATCTTTCCCGTAGATGTCATCCAATGGAGCCATTGCAAAAGATTTAAAGGTTGGAAATTTCCGCTTTAAGCCAGGCATCGCATTGCTGGAACAGCTGCGGCCGCGGACCGGATAGAGGGTCTTACCTTCATACTCAGCTTCCACAATCTTGGGGCGCCCGGCATCATCCATATCCCCGTAGTAGAGGAGGACTGGATGATCATTGGAGGCATGATACTTGGAATTAAGGCCCACGTTTCCAACCGCGTAGTCAAGATCGCCGTCAGCATCGATATCCCCTGCCGCAATACTATTCCACCAACCCAGGAGTTCTCCAACCCCACTCTCCTTGGTTTCATCTACCAATCGTCCCTCCTGATTGAAGAAAACCTTCACCGGGCCCCATTCATGAGTCACCAAAAGATCGACCCAACCGTCGGCATTGACATCTGACCAGAGCGCACTTGTCACCAACCCGGTTTTAATCAGTGAATCAGGAGCTGCGTTCGAGAACCCCCCCTTTCCATCATTGACCAAGAGCTGACTGGTAGGGACCTCCGGGTATCGGCCAGGAATGACCCGGCCACCCACAAAGAGATCGGTATCCCCATCACGATCAAAATCCGCCGCACACACCACACTTCCGCTCTCTGTCACTCTTGGAAGAGCCGAAGCCGGAGCTTTCGAAAAAATCCCCTTTCCATCATTCAAATAAAGACGATCCAGTAATACTGCCGCCCCCGGCTCACATTCCACACCCCCGCTCACCACATAAAGATCGTGGTCTCCATCGCCGTCTGCATCAAAAAATAATGGTGCCATATCCTCGCAGTCTTTGTCGATTTTGAAGCAATCGAAAGGACGCCCCTCAAATTTTCCGTTTTCGTTAAAATACAGCTGCCCAGTAAAACCACGGCCTTGCCCAATGAACACATCATCATCGCCATCACCATCAACATCACCCCACGCGACTCCCGGACCAAGCTGCGAATACTTTTGTGGAAGGAGAGGTTGGCGTTCGAAATCATCGAAAGTCATTTCGAAGTGTTTCCCGCCAGGAGGCTTTTTCATCCGGGTGAAAAGCGGAGCTTCTCTCACCGGGTCTACAACGTCAGATTTTTCCGGCTCCGTAATGGTATAAAACCGATCAGCAGGCAGTTCTTTAATGGTCTGGGTTACGCTACCTGGCCAAGCGATTTGCAGCTCCCCAATCTTCTGATTCTCGCCTAATCCAAAATGAACAATGGGATCGTCCGAGGCATAGAAACCCCGCGACAGAGTGAGGTATCGCGTCAAAATTTCGCCATTTGCCATAATCGCTTTCAAGGTTGCTCCGATCCCGTAGCGATTCTTTTTCCCCTTCAACCGAATCTTCACGCGATGATTTCCGCCTGGCGAATCATTACGATACAGACTCACTGGGTCTTCAAAATTATTCACGACAAGGTCAAGATCGCCGTCCCCATCCAAATCGCCCATCGCTACTCCAAAACTCGCAGCCGCCTTGGCCAACCCCCAGCTTTCGCCAACATTCTCGAACCTGAGGTTCCCAAGATTTCGAAATGCTAGGTTAGTATCTTTCTTGGGAGGCGGCCTTTCTTCGTCCATATTATCTGGAAGATAAGTTCCGTTTCGAATCGCAGCAGTAGTATCACTATTGAAAAAATCCCCAGTCATTCCATTTCCGATGAAGAGGTCGATATGCCCGTCGTTGTCGAGATCGCCAAACTTCAGAGCCCAAGTCCAATCCGATTTGGCGAGCCCGGTCATGTGGGCCGCTTCCATAAAGCGCCCTAGCCCGGTGTTCACGTAGACCGAGTTCCGCATATATTGCCTTGGCTGTGCGTGATCCAAGAACCAAGCGTTCTGACTCATATTTCCCATCCCCACTTTTTGGCGAAAATGATTAGTCCCCATCATATCCGAGCCCATGAAATCTAGGAGGCCGTCATTGTTCAGATCGGCAACGTTTGATCCCATCGAATACCAAGGAGTGTGAGGTAAGGTTTCCAAAGTGACTTCGGAAAAAGTCCCATCGCCATCATTGCGGAATAAATGATCCGCTCCATAATAATCGTTTGCCACGAAAAGGTCAGGATAACCATCGGCATCGTAGTCAAACCAAGTCGCGGATAGACCCATCCCGTTATCTTTTAATCCTGCGACCTCGGTGACATCAGTAAAACGCGGTACTCCACCCTCCGCCGCCGGACCATCATTACGATAAAGGTAATCATACTGGCCGGCCCTGATAAACATATCCATCTGGCCCGCTGGATTCCAAACCACCTCAAAAATCTCGCGCAGATGTTCTGGCATCACAAAATTCCCCTCTGCGTCCTTTTGTAACTGGCGGTAGACCCGATTTGCAGTCGCACGATCGCTCACACTGTAATTTTCCTCGGGCGAGAACGGACGATTAGTCAGGAGATAGCCATCCAGATCGCCATCCAGATCATAGTCCGCGAACGCCATATTTACGCTAAACCCCTTAAAGTTGAGCCCTGCCTCTTTCGCGCACTCTTTGAAAACTCCCTTTTCGTTGAGATAAAGGCGATTAGCCGCTTTGAAGGCGCAGACATATAAATCCAAATCTCCGTCACCATCGATGTCCGCAAAACTCGGTGAGGCCTGCCAAAATTCCTCCCCACCAAGCCCGCACCTCTTCGTAACGTCTTCAAACTTAAAATCACCCAAATTTCGGTAAAGCTGACCACCACCGAAAGGCCTCGTCAAATAAAGATCAGGACGTCCATCACCATCGTAGTCCCCCACCGCAACTCCTCCCGCTCCAAACGATAGCGTGAGAGCTCGCTCATAGTCT
>Ga0257106_1000751_pt1 | contig 17736 bp, 13 predicted proteins | sample LP_taG_3_FD_190177 | JGI IMG/M metagenome (GOLD analysis project Ga0257106, IMG submission 190177) | Marine microbial communities from Northeast Subartic Pacific Ocean, Canada - LP_J_2011_P26_10m | ecosystem: Environmental > Aquatic > Marine > Oceanic | place: Canada: Northeast Subartic Pacific...
CGACGTCAACGACGGGCGGCTCGGCGTGTTCGAGCGGTGCGGCGTCGTCGCCCGATTGGTTTCACTTCGCGAAGACGACGACAAGGCGACTACGGTGTACGCGGATCTGTTGGTGCAGCGGATACTGCAGACCGCGGGTCGCGCCGCGGTGGACGCCTTCGACGAGGCCCGGGAGCTGTTGCACCCGAGTGATCTGCACGAGCGCGTCGGGACGCTTCTGGACGTCGCGAGGGAACGGTCGGCGCGCGAGTCCGAGTCGGAGCCGGAGTCACCAAGTGGCGGTTCCACTCGTCGGGATTTGACGCGAATGGACACGGGCGATGCTTGGGGAAACGAAACGTCACGGTCCGGCGGGTCCGGGTCGCGGACGCCTCGAGGGTCCTGCTCCGCGCCCGCGTCCCCGAACGGAGGCGGCACGCCGGGCAGCGGCCGCGGCGTCACCGACGTCGACACCCCTGGCAAATCAACCCCTGGCGGTGGAAAATCAAGGCTGGGATCGAGCGACCTCGCGACTTCCTCCGGCGGGTCCTCCGGGCGGCACACGCCCAAGTCCCTCGGCGGCGACGGCGACGGGCGCAGCGAGTCGTCTAACCGCGCGTTCGCCGCGCACAGGTGGGACGAATACGTCCGCGAGAAGAACCCTCCGACGGTTCGATACCGGCGGGGAACCCGGCCGAAGGATCGCGAGCGAAAGCATCGAGCCGAGTTCGCCGCCGCGGAGGAAGCGAGCCGTCGCTCACCCGGCCGAACCGCGAAGGACGGTTTAGGACGCTGGGCGCCGTTCGTGGTGACGCGCGGTAAGTTGCTAGATACGCAGGATAAGCTTCGGGAGACGCGAGGCGACGTCGTGGACTATAAACGGCCGAGCGGGAGCGACGAGTTCAACTCGAGAGTCGTCCGCGCTCGCATGCCGAAACGTTCCGCGCCGACCGCGGGTGCACCGACCGCGCCGACGCGCGCCGTCTCCGGCGAACCCTCCGGCCCTGGACCCGCGTTCATCCCCGAGCGCGGGACGCATGGCGCGCGTGAACGCGCGGCGTCCGCGGCGGAGCGGCCCACGTGGCGCGAGCGAACGTCGGAATACATCCTCGCCGGCGGCGCCGTCGGCGGCGTCGGGGGTAAGCGAAGAGGTCCGCACGAACGCGGCGTGCTGCGTGATGGGTTAGTGGGTTGGGCGGGGCAGGCGCACTTACCGGTGCAAGGACCGAACGACATGTTCCCGCACGGGTCGTTCAACGTGGGGTCCGCATCGGGCGACGGGGCGAGTTCGGTTTCTTCCGCTTCGCGAGGACGGTCGCGATCTTCGGTACGAAAGCCGCAGCGCAAGGGTATGTCTTTGGGGTTCGACGACGTGGAGGAGGAGGAGGAAGAGGATCCCTTGGCGGGGCTGGAAGGACTGGAGGACCCGACGGAGGTTGGGAAGAAGAAGAAGCGGTTCTTCGGTCTGTTCTAGTGCCGTTCGAGCTGTTGTACATCGAGCTACTGTAAGAGTCTTAGCTAATCTAACGAAAGTTCTCTAGGTCATCACGCGTCTCGTGCGTAGGCGGCTTCACCCCCACGCCTGCTGCAGCGCGTAGTTCACCACGAGCTTCCCCTCCATCCCGTACCACGCGTACAGGTTAGACACGCGTTCGTCGTACCTCGGCGTGAAGGCGCTGTTGAGGTACACGAACACCCGCCCGTCGGCGCCAATCTGCGGCTTGAGCTGCGTGGTGAGGAACGAGACAACCTTCTCGAACCGATCGCTGGCGGTGATCTTGAACTTGTTCTGCTTGAGGATCGGCGCGTCGCCGGTGGCCTTCAGCAGCACCACGACCTTGTCCACGGGTGATGCGGCTGGCAGTTCGGCTTCAGGATCCGCCATCGTCGGGTCTCACCGGCGCCCCTCCCGAGTGAGATTCTCGAATCTATCACTCGGCTCGAGAAGTTCAAACTGGTCTCGAGCAGGTTTTGAGTTGTGCCGAGTTGATCGGAGAACCATAGAAGGACGCGCCCCACCGGGGACGTCGTACCCGCCGTATCGCGACGCATTCACGCCGACTAGGTACAGTATCAAGATGGAGGACGAGATCGCGCGCGTGCTGGAGGCCAGCATGAGCCCCGACGAGGCCACGCGCGTGAACGCCGAGCAGCAGCTCACGCAGGGCGGCACCATGCCGGGCTTTGGCCTCGCGCTCGTGCGATGCGCGCTGAACCAGCTGTGCGCCCCGGGTACCAGGCAGCTCGCGGCGGTGGTGCTCAAGAAATACGTCAAGGAGCACTGGCAGGAGGGCGAAGGGCGCTTCTTCCCGCCGCAGACCAACGACGACGAGAAGGAAGCCATTCGAACGCTCCTCCCAAACGGACTCGCCGATCCCTTACCGAAGATCCGAACCGCGTGCGGCATGGCCATCGCCACCGTCGCCACATGGGACTGGCCCCAACAGTGGCCGCAGCTCACGACGCAGCTCGTCGGAGCCATCCGCGAGCGCAGGAGCGAAGATTCCGTCGTCGGCGCACTGCGATGCCTCGCGATGATCCTCGGAGACATGGACGAAGCACAGGTGCCTGAAATATTACCAGCCCTATTACCCGAACTCGCCGCGATCGTCGCCGCCGACAGCGCCGTGTACACGCTCGCGCTCAAACGCAGGGCACTCGCGGTGCTCCACGCGTGCCTCCTAACCCTCGGCGTCATGTCCGGCGCGAAACAACGCGCGGTGCGGGATCTGATGACGCCGCTGCTCCAACCGTGGCTCGACCTCTTCACGTCCGCGCTCGCGTCCCCGCCCGCGCCGTCGGACCCCGGGCAGTGCGGCTTGCAACTCGAAACCCTACGGTGCCTCACGCAGGTGGTCCAGTACTTCTCCAAGAGCGCGGGGGAGGCGCTGTTGACACCTCTGGCCGCCGCGGCGAGGCTGTTCCATTCAATCGCGCCCGTGTATCACGCGTCTATGATCGGAACCGACGCCGACGACTACGAACCTCCCAGGGACGACGAGGGCGAGACGCTGTCGTTGGACTCCGTCGTCTCCCAACTCCTCGAGCTCATCATGTGCATCGTGGAGCACCCGCGGCTACGTTCGCTCCTCGTTGACGGGACGGAGGACACGATTCACAGGGCGATCGGGTACATGTGCATGACGGCGGCGCAGGAGGAGGCGTGGGAGGTGCGTTACATTTTACTTCTCGTGATTTGGCAAATGTACTGACGCGTGTTTTGTTCAACTCTTGCAGGATGACCCCAACGCGTACGTCGCGGACGAGGACGACGACATGACCACCGTGCGCGCCACGTGCGGCATGCTGCTGCACGAGATGTCCGGCGCGTTCGGCGGGGAGGAGGTGGAGAAGGCGAACGGTGGGTCGTTTTCCGCCGCGCTGGCCGCCGCGGTGAAGCGACGTATGGACGAAGCGGAAGCCGCCAGGGTCGCCGGCGATTCGACTTGGTGGAAGCTTCGCGAGGCGACGCTGCTCGCGGTTGGCACATTGGACGATTTCATCGTGGAGACGGAGCGTGCGCTATCGGCGTGTGGCCGGCACGCGACGTTCAGCGCGCCGGGGTTCCTCGGTCTGGTGCTCGATCGCGACTTGGCGCCCGGGAGTGAAAATTCGATTCCTCCGTTTCTGCGGGGACGGGCGTTGTGGGTCGCGGCGAGGCTGGCGCCCGGTGCGCCCCCCGCGGCGGCCACCGCGGTGCTCGGCGCGGCGCTCCAGTCGCTGGACCCGCGCGCCCCCGCGCCGCTTCGCGTGGGCGCGTGCAGGGCACTCGCCCAGTACGTACCCTTGGCTCCCAAAGACGGCTTGGCGCCCTTTCTCGGCCCGGCGTATCAGGGCCTCGGGACTCTGCTCGAATCGGAGTTCAACGCGGGCGATGCGTCCAAGGCGGCGACGAGCGCCGGTGCGGCGGCGTCGCTAGCGAACGACGGCGATTGCGAGACGCTCCACTTGGTGCTCGAGGCTATGCTCGTGGTGGTCAAATCCGACGCTGACGCCGCGGCGGCGTGGTCCGGGGCGTTGGCGCCCGCGACGCTGCGGGTGTGGGCGGCGAAGGTGGCGGACCCTCTGCTCGCGGCGGACGCGCGGGACGTGCTCGAGGCGCTCGCGGCGGTGCCCGCGTGCGTTCCTTCGCTGCACCAGCTCGCGGTGCCCACGCTGAGCGGGGTGCTCGCGTCGCCGGATGGACAGGGGCCGATGTTGGTCGAGTCCACGCTTGATTTATTGGCCGGGCTTCTGAAACCGGCGGGGGTCGCCGAGGCGAGGGCGGCGCACGCGGCGTGCTTTCGCCACGTCGTCGCGCTGGTGGTGAGCTCTGACGACGTGGGGATACTGCAGTCATGCGCTGAGTGTCTCCGCGCGTTTCTTCGATCGGGCGGGGTGGATTCGCTGGCGTGGGGCGTCGACGGCGTCGGCGGCGGCGGCGAGGTTCTCCGCTCGTACCTCGACGCCGTCGCGAGGCTTCTCTCGCCTTCGCTCGAGGATGGCGCGTGCGTGTTCGCCGCGCCTTTGCTCGGGCAGATGCTGCGTAGGCTCCGCGGCGAGATCGCGCCGCTTCTTCCGGAGATTGTCTCCGCGGTGGTGACCAGGGTTGCGTGCGCTAAGCAGCCCAATCTCGTCGCGTCGCTGATGTCCATCTTCGCGCGTCTGGTTCACACCGACTGCGACGCGCTTCTCGGGTTACTGGCGCAGATGCCGGTACCTCCCGGCGGCACGGCGGAGAGCGGCGAGGACGGCGTGGCGCCCTCCAGGAACGCGCTCGAGCTCGTGCTCCGCGCTTGGTGCGGATACCAGCCGGATGTTTCTGGAGCCTTTGACATCAAGCTCACGACCTCCGCGCTCGCCACCCTCCTCGCGAGCGGCAACCCGGCGCTTGACGGCGTCGGCGTCAAGGGCGAGCTGGTCATCGAGACGGGTGAGACTGGCCAGGCTGCTATTCGCACGCGCGCCAAGGCTCGAGCGACGGGCCCGGACCGGTACACGACGGTGTCGGCGACCGCTAAAGTATTGGAGCTTCTCGCGGATGCCGTGCTGGAGGCGCAGGAGGCTGCGCTGGCGGGCGGCGGCGGCGGGGAGGAGGACGAGTGGGAGTCCGACGGCGACGGCGACTCCGACGACGACGACGAGGGCGGCGGCGGCGGCGGCGGCGGGTCCTTCTTCGGCGGCGACCTATTCGACCGGATTCTGTCGAAGGGTATAGACGACGCCATCGACGACGACGAGGACGAAGCCGAGGACCCGATCTTCGGCATCGACACCCAGGGATTCATCAAGGAGCGGCTGGGCACGATGCACGCGAGGGGCGCGCTCGCGGGGGTGGCGCAGGGTCTCAACGCACGCCGGCAGCGCGCGCTCATGGCGCTCATGCAGTGATACCATGCGGTGAGGGGTTTAGACGGAGGACACTTGTTATATTTTCAATCAGAGTCGTCGTATCTGCGAAGGTCGATGTTCACGCACTTGTCGCTGCGCAGGCACAGGCTCGGGTCTCCGTACTTGCACACGCACTCCGGGTTATCGTGCCCGAGGTGTTTCCACCGCCAGTCGTGCGCGTCGAGCTTCTCGCATTCCACGCAATTTGCCCTGTGCATGCCGGTCAATAGCCAATTCTGGGCGCTGGTCCAGTCGCAGGTCAACTCGACTGCGTAGACGGAATTTGGGCACATGGGACGCACGTCGCCGTCGCTCGTGTTCGCCAAACTGCCCATACCGGGCCAGAAATCGAACGAGAGCACCGCCAAGCCTGCGTATTACGTGAGGGATGTTAGAGGGGGAGATTGATACGATCGTGTGTGTGTTCGTTCGTACCGTTAGCCTTTGTGAAAAAGTGCGTGGTGCCAAACTCTTCGAAGTGCAGGTCGTAGGTGTGGTCCTCCATGTGGTGACAGTTGGGCATGATCGGAGGCAGCACCCCCGGCGGCGGCGGGACGTTATCGACCGACGTGAGAACTCCGTTCATCCGAAAGTACTTGTTGCTCGGCGCGGTGCAGTTGATCTCGATGCGCTGGCCAACCTTCGGCTCTTTGCTCGTGTAGAGAAAGTCGCGGCCGAGCTGCAGGGTCTCGCAGTTCTGGCTCCAGACATCCTCGACGTGCCCTTTCATGATCCCGTGCGCGCACAGCGCCCGGAGCCTGCGGCCCGTGCCGTCCTGCTCCGAGGGCTGGACGTGCCAGTGCCACTTGGGTTCGTGCTTGCCGCGCTTGCTCATGGCGAGCCGCTCGTTGGTTGTGACCTCGTCGCCACGAGACCATTATGATATTCGGGAGTCCTCGGACGAGCCAAAAACACCACGAGTGATGTGACGCGCCACACTTTCGACGCGCACACACGCCGCCATGGAGACCAGAGCTCTCGAGCGTACGAGGGACGATGTCGACGTATCGCCGATACTCGCATCGTTGAGATGCGGCGAGTCATCGATCCTCAATGCAATCCACGAGGAGCTCCCGGAGGTGTTAACCGCTGAGGTATTGAATAAGCTCGACCTGAGAAGCACGCTGAACTTGGCGCAGGTGAGCAAGTGGTACAGGGACGCGGTGTGGAGCGTGGATGGAATGCGTTCATTGGGCGAAAAGGTCAGGCCAGTGATGTTCGAAAGCCGGCCCCGCAGCACCCCCATCACCCCGATACCGTTGGTTGTAACACACGGCAACTTGCCCGCGGTCAGGGCCCAATTGGAGTACTTCAGAAGGTGCCGCAGCGGGCCAAGGTGCATGAAAATGCGAATCAAGGACGGTCTCCCAGTGGAGGAGACCGCGTTCGTGAGCGAGGAGGACAAGGCGGAGGTGGATGCGCTCATCCAGGCGATGGAGAACGAGATTGTGACGAAGCTTAACTCAATCCCTTAACTCCTTTCAGCAGCTTCACAGCTTTACACCTTGCACAGCTTACACTACGACGATGTATTAAGGACGCTACGTTCACCTAAATAGCCAGCGCCATCGATATCGCGTGCTCCCGCACCAACTTCGCCGGGTTCCTCACGATCGTCACGCGCGTCCGTCCCCGCTCACCCGCCGAGTACACCCTGTACACGTGATACTCCACACCGGGCCGGCACGCGAAATCCCACTCCCAAGGCGAAACCTCAAACGCGTTCTTATCCCCCGACCTCGTAGTCTTCACCTCCACAAACACCACAGACCCGTCGCGTGGGTTCGTCATCTTGACGTCGTAGAAAGCCTTACTTTCCGTGTGCTCGTTAACCCATTCGATGGTCCACCCCGAGTGCCTCTGTAGAAGGTACTGGTACACCAGCTGTTCGCCCCATCGACCCACCGCGTGGTTGCAGGAGCCGTCCATCTCGCTCCACCACGGGAGACAGGCCGCCAACTCACCCGGCGTCGCGGTCGTGATTGCGTTTAAAGGAGGTAATTGAGGTAATTGTGTCGACGTGGACGGGGTGTCGGGGACGGGGGCGTGGTGGCCGGTCGCGCGCGCGTCGCGAAACTCGACACCCATCCGACCCTCCCACTCCGGCTTCACCTCGACCTTCGATCGCTTAGCAAGCGGCTCCGTTTCCTCCTCCTCTTCATCCGATGAGGAGGACCCTAAACCATCCGATTCGGTGCCCGAATCACCCAATCCGTCATCCGGGGCTGGGGATTTGAACACCTTCACGCGGTGCTTACCTCCGCCCAGGTGCAACATCCCGTACTCAACAGCAGCCGCGACGAGCGACTCTGGATTTTCCTTCATCGCTTTCCGCACAGCCGCCTCAACCTTGGACCTCGACGGGTGCCACCGCGTGTCCAACTCCTCCCGTAGCCCGTCGATGAAGGACGCGGCGTGTGGGTTGGTGGGATCCTTCAGCCTGGGCGGGGCGGGGTCACGCGTCGCGCGTTTCGCCGCCGCCGCCGCTCTGGCCGCCTCAGCCTCCGCCCCGGCCGCCTCGTCCCGCAGCCTCGCGACCTCAGCGCGCTTAGCGTTCTGGACGTGACGCGTGCACTGCCTCTCGTGCGGCATGGAGTCGTGCCGTATCCAAAACCCGAGCTTGGGAACCGGTAACTTTTTGTCCGACCCCGAGAGCTTCTTTTGGTCCTCCTTCCGGAGAGATTCTATGAGGAACTTCTCAAAGTCGGCGCCGAGGCCGTCGTCGCTTCGACCGGCGTTGGCGGGTAGGTCGAGGAATTCAGCGAGCGCATCCGACACGTTCGGGCATGCCCAGGACTCTTCGTCGACATTGCCGATCTTGCCAAACGTAGCGATGATCGCAGGGAACGCAGTGAACCAGCCGACGCCCATGTCCACGAACTCCAAGCGGACCTCGTCGTCGTCGTCGTCGAGTGAAATTTCCTCTGAATTGGTCGCCGGGTCTGGCACTGCGTATCGAAAACCGCCCTCGAAGTCCCACTTCGTCTTCGGTTGAAGGTTGTAGCTCCTCAGGAACACCACGAGTTCCTTCTCCATGTCCGTCAGTGTCACCACGGACCTGCGCGCCATGTACGAACCGACAAACGCGGTCACCATCTGTTCGATCCGCTGAATTCTTCCCAGGAGCGGCACCTGTGCCGCCGGGTCGTGTACGCCCAGTTGGACCAGGTTCGCGACGCCTCCCATGAGCTCGCACATCTTCGCGCAGGCGGCGTGGAAGCCCACGTACACATGTTGTTTGGCCCTAAACCTCGCCGCCTGGAGGATTTCACGGACCGCGTGCGAACAGAGGGCGTCGAGCGCAGGCATCTGAGGGAGGGACGGCGGGGCCATCGGCGGGCCCGGCATCATCCCGTTGGGTGGTGCCGCGCCGACCGGCACCCACACCGTCCCGGGAGGCGGTGGATACTGCATTTATCGCGCGTTCCGACTACTGCCGCATCCCTCCGCTCCGCACCTCGCGTGCGCTCGAGCCAATGCGCGGTGCCGAAATCATCAAATTCGTCTCGGAGCAATCTCGTGAAAGCCGCCGCTCATAGGGTGGCCGCCATTCCCCGCGTCGCGAGGCTTCACCCTCCGTCGCGTCGACCGCAGCCCACCGCGGCGCGCGGTCACGGGGAACCATGGGTACGGGCCCGAGAGGCGGGAAGAAGGTGCGCGAGCGCGAGGCGGCCGCGGCGAACGACGCAGCTCCCGCCGCCGCCGACGATGATGCGCACCGGCAACAACAACCCGAGTCGAAGCGGACGAGGCTCGATGACGCGCCGGCGAAACCCACCGGGGCGGGCGGCGTCGACCCCGCCGACGTCGACCGCAAGACCGCCGTGGTCCTCGAGAAGAAAGGGTTCGCCGCCGCCGCCGTCGCGCGCGCCCTGAAAGCCGTCGCCCCGTCCGCGGACGACGCATCGCAATCGTTCAACGAGCAGAAGCGCAGGCGAACCACCGCCGCGCAAACCTGGCTCGAGACACACGCGGAGCTGTACGAGCTGCCGTCGGAGATGCTCGAGGAGATCAAGGCGCGACGACCAGGCGGGTCGGCCGCGGCGGGAGATGCGGGTACGCACGACGGGGACGACGCGGAGGATGACGACGACAACAAAGAAATCAGCGAACGCGCCAAAGGATTGGTCGCCAAAGGACTTCTGCCCATCGCCGAGACACACATCGTCCGCGACCAAGAGAAACAACCCTTGGCATTGAATCACGAGAGACGAACCGGGCAAACGCACACGGGCACGGCGGGCGCGGGTGCGCAGGACAGGCAACGCACCGGCAAGAGCCTCCGGGCGCAACGACTGGAAAAGGCTGAGAGGGACGCCGCCGACCTGTGCCGCCACATCTCCGTCGGCGCCACGTGTCCCCACGGAGACGCGTGCAGGCGCGTACACGACATCGACAAGTGGATGCGACATAAGCCGCAGGACCTTCCCGGGCCGTGCCCGTTCGCCAGAGGCGGGTCTGATTGCCCGTACGGTCTCAGGTGTCGTTTCTCGAAGTCCCACGGTGAACCAAAAAAGTATGCAACGTCGAACCCGGATGATCCCCTCGCGTCGCAAAATCCGCACACGTGGACGCGCGACGCCGAGGTGACGGCGCCGTCCGCGCCGATCGCCACGGGTCCGCACCCGAACGACGGTTCGTATCTCTCGACGGTTCCTATCGCCGAGCTCAACGCGTTTCCGGACACTATCCAACGCGACTTGGCGAGAAACGCGTACCCGATGCCGAGGTCCGACGCCATTCTCCGTCGCATGGACGTGCCGGTGAAGTGCCTGTCGTACCAACAGGTGGAGAACGTAAAGGCCCGGCGCGCGTGGGAGGTTGAGCCGAGGACACCGGCGCCGAGGACGGGCGGCGTCACTCGGGGCGGGATACTGGGAGAGGAGGGTCCGCGGGAGGCGAGGGCCTCGTCGAAAAAGTTGGACCTTCGCGGGAAGCTGTACGTGGCGCCGTTGACGACCGTTGGTAACCTGCCGTTCAGGCGCGTGTGCGTGGCGCTCGGCGCGGACGTCACGATATCCGAGATGGCGATGGCGTCGAACGTGCTGAAGGGTGAGCGGTCCGAGCTGGCGCTTTTGAAACGGCACCCGAGCGAGCGCCTCTTCGGCGTCCAAGTGTGCGGCGGCCACCCCGACCTGATGGCTCGATGCGGCGAGTTCCTCGACAACGAGGTGGACTGCGACTTTGTGGACGTCAACATTGGCTGCCCCATCGACGGGGTGTGCGCCAAAGGTGCGGGGTCTACGCTCCTGCGCGACGAAGTCGGTCTCGCGAGGATGAAGAAACTGGTGCAGGCGATGTCGGGGTCGATGCGTCGAACGCCGCTGACCATCAAGGTTCGCATGGGATACGACGACGACCCTGCGAAGTACGTCGCGCACGATGTATTGAAGGACGCGAGGGCGTGGGGCGCGGCGGCGGCGACGCTTCACGGCAGGACGCGCGCGCAGAGGTACAGCAGGCTTGCCGATTGGCGATACATTCGCGGGTGCGCATCCACCGCGGCGTCATCCGGGCTGCCCCTCGTGGGCAACGGCGATGTCTTCTCGTTCAAGGACTACGAGCGGCACATGCGCGGCGGGCAGCTCGCGACGTGCATGATCGGCCGGGGTGCTCTGATAAAACCGTGGGTCCTCACGGAGATCAAGGAGAGACGCGTGTGGGACATCGCCGCGTCTGAGCGTTTGTCGATCTTCGGCGATTTCGCCCGGCACGGTTTAGAGCACTGGGGCGCGGACACGCGCGGTGTGGAGACCACGCGCCGGTTCTTGATGGAGTGGATGAGTTACACGCACAGGTACGTCCCGGTGGGTCTGTTGGAGTCGGGTGTGGCGCAGAAGATGCATTTGAGGCCTATGCCGTACAGGGGCCGGACCGACCTCGAGAGTCTGTTGGCGTCGGACGCGGTGGAGGATTGGGGTCGGGTCGCGGAGATGTTCTTGGGTAAGCCATCCCCAGGGTTCGTTTTCGTTCCCAAGCACAAGAGCAACTCGTACAGCGCGGAGAGTGCGGCGGCGTTGGCGAGCGCGCAGGCTGCCGGGTACGATGACGACGTAGAGGAGAACGGGTGAGCCGCGGTTGTAAACGATTTTAGCATCGGAGCGTTGACATCGGAAATCCTCGTCCTCGTTTTCTCTGTATTCATTGGCGACGACGCGGCTGCAGGATGCAGACGTCCGGCATCACGGACGTCGTCGGGGCGTCGCCGTGTAACGACGCGTCCAAGAAGGCTCTGGCATGTGAGTTACCCCCGTGCGTGCACGCGTCCGTTCACCGCCTCCGCGTCGGTCCGGACCGCGATCTCTCGTTCGAAATCAACCCTAAAGTTGGCACCCCGGCCTGACGCGCGAAACCCGCCCCGTTCCCGCCTTTCCCGTCCACAGGTGCCGCGGCGCACGGGGAAAACAAGGCGAAGATGTGTCAGGAGCTGTTCGACACGTACAAGGCGTGCAGGAAGCGGGAGAACGCGGAGGTGGTCAGGAAGAGACGGGAGAATCGCAAGGGACTATTCTGGGACTGAACAGACGCACTCCCTGCCGCCTTCGCGATAGAGATACCTTAGCACCCTCTAGCTAGAATAAAGAATACACTAATCGCTAATAACACTCGTGCCGACGCGGCTAGCTACTAGAGGAGCCGGTCATTTGCTGTTGATTGGGCTGACCTTGTCCGCCTCGGCCACCGTCTCGGCCATGGTTTTCCAGAAAGTATCTACGTCAACCTTTGTACACACCGTCACGTTTGGTTCCTTTCCGCTCATGCCGTAATGATCGCACACCGTCGTACCCGCGCACAGCTGTCCGCAATCGATGTCAACACGCATTCTTTTCGTTTTGAACATAGCTGGAAGCATGACGTAAAACACGGCCACCGGGTCGTGAAGCGGTGGACCCTTTTCGAAGCCAAAGACTTTTTTATACGACTCCTCGAAGAAGTGCATAAGTTCGTCGAGGAGTAGGCGAAACCTCGACCCCTTGAAATACTTATTCCGGATCTCCGGTGTGACTAGCACGGTGTGGGTCACCTCCAGTGGCACCATCACCAGATTCTTGAGCCCCGCCTCGAACACTATGTGCGCGGCTTCGGGATCGCACTGGATGTTAAACTCCGATGTCGGTCCCGTGTTGCCGAGGCCTTGGTACGCACCTCCCATGATCACGAGCTCATCCAGCCGATGGATGACCTCAGGGTAGACCGAGAAGAGCAGCGCGACGTTTGTGAGAGCGCCGGTGGCTACGAGCGTCGGCTTGTCGGCCGGATCCCCAGAGAGGAGCGCCTCTGCCATCGCCACGACAGCGGGCGTGGGCTGGGCACCCCTCGTAGCGGCTGGGATGTCAGGCCCGTCGAGCCCACTCTCGCCGTGGATCTCAGGGCAGTTGCGCTTCGGCCGCGTCAGGGGCTTGTCCGCGCCCCTGTACACCGGCACGTCGTTTCGGTCGATGAGGTTGAGCATGCGGAGCGCGTTGTCCGTGGTCTTCTCCACGGTTTGGTTGCCGCACACGGTGGAGACCCCGATGAGGTCGATACCCCGGCTATCGCCGTACTCACGAAACCGGTTGATTGATGGGATGTCTGGATTGCCATAGGCAGCAAGGATGATCGCCATGGCATCGTCGTGACCTGGATCGCAGTCCAGCCACACGCGCTTCTTTCCCATCAGGATACACCTTCGCCTGTTCGCCCTCGTCCTCGCGCGAAGAAGTTTGGCAATGGCACCTCTCTGATAGAAATGTGGTGCATTGCCCCGAGCGACACCCACTCCTCGACGCGCCCGATGATGTCGACGATGCTCGCCCGCGCGTGCCGCCCCCTCGCCGCGCCCGCGCGCGCGCGATACCCCGCGCGGCCTCGCGCCGTCCGCCGCGTTTCACTGGCATCCTCAGCGGCGGTCGAAGACGGGGCGCCCGCCGCCGCCGATGCCACGGGGGATGATGCCGCGCCGAGGAAGCTCGCAAAGTACGAGAAGCCCCCGCGCCCTCCCCCGCACTTCCTCCGCCCGCCCAACCCACCGCCCACGCCGGAGACGTGGCAGAACATGGTCCTCCTCATCGACAAGCCCAAAGGGTGGACCTCCTTCGACGTCGTCGGCAAGACCCGATGGCTGTCGAGAAGGATGGGGAGCAAAAAAGTTGGGCACTGCGGGACGCTCGACCCGAACGCCACCGGCTTGCTCATCCTCTGCATCGGCAAAGCGACGAAGATGGTGGACTCGTTCACGGGCATGGACAAGGTGTACACCGGGACGATGAAGCTCGGGGAAGGCACGCCGTCGCAGGACTGCTGCGAGGAGGTGGACGAAAGGGCGCCGTGGGAACACGTGACTGACGCCGACCTGGTCGCGGGCGCAAAGGCCATGGAAGGGGACATCACGCAGATACCCCCGATGTTCAGCGCCATCAAGGTGAAGGGCGAGCGGTTGTACAAGGCTGCGAGGCGGGGCGAGACGGTGGAGCGAAAAGAGCGCCACTGTACAATCAACAGCTTCGAGGTGTGGAGGGACGTCAGCGACCCGCAGCTGGCGCACTTCAGGGTGGACTGCAGCAAAGGGACTTACGTGCGGACGCTGGCGTTTGACCTGGGTAAGAGTTTGGGTACCACCGCGCACTTGACGGAGCTGAGGCGGGAGAGCATAGGGGAGCACAGCGTGCAGGACGCGTGGACGGTGGAGTCGCTGTTCGAGGCGTGCGAGCCCCAGGTTGAAGACTTCCTCGCTGCGAAGGAGAAAGCTGCCCAGGAGGCCGAAAAGGAGGCCGAAAAATAATAAATGTAATCGCTTGTAAACCATAAATAAATTCAATATTATGACCGATTCACGTGTATATGTTTTTTTGTCGAAATACTCGTCTGACCTAATACCCATACATAATTAGACCGGAAATCCGAAGACCTTCAGATTATTCTTCATCCTTGAGTCCATTTTAGGAATTCGACCTCGCCCTCGGGCCCAGTGCGAGGAGAGCGGGCGAACGCACCCGAGACACGCCGTCAGGTTTCGTCACGACCCCCGGCCGTCCACCATGGTGCGGAACGAGGTACGCACACGGCCACCCCGCCCCCCCGACCCGGCGCGCGCGCGCCCACCCCGCCGCCCGACCCGCGAAATTATTGACCCGCCCCCGCATTTCGCCACCTTCTCTCACTGACCGCGATCCGCCGCCCCGTTCCTCCCTTCCGCCCGCAGCAACCCACCGACACGGAGATGGCGCTCATGGAGCTCCAGCGCAAGTACAAGATCATGGAAACCAACCGTCGCGCGTACACCGAGGACGCGCAGGTCCACATCAAGCGCCAGCGCGCGATCATCGACAAGCTCAAGGAGGAGAACGACGCGCTGAAGGGCGAGCTGTCCGCGGAGCTCGACGCGCCGGGCGCGATGCCCACGCCCAACGTCAACGCCGAGATCATGCGACTGACCGACTTCGGCGACCTCTACACACGCAAGATCGAGATGGAGCGCCGCCGCGTCGAGGAGCTCGACCAGCACCTCGCGCTCTCCGAAGCTGCGATCATCCAGCAGAAGAAAGCCATGGGTGGGGTCAGCGCCGCGAAGGAGAACGACCAGCAGCTCATCAAGCAGGTGCGGGTGCTGGAGAACAAGCTCGACAAGACCCTCATGAACTTCAACGAGGCCATCTCGCAGAACAAGAAGCTGCGGGATGAGATTGACGTGTTGAGGCGCGAGCGCGTCACCTTTGACGAGGTTTACAAAAAGATGAACAAGGAACTCGGCGAGAAGAAACGCGAGATGGCCAACGTCGTGGAGATCACCAACATCGCGTACGAAGCGAGGGACCAGGCGAGCAACGAGATCGCGGCGCTGCGGGCGCAGGGTGACCGGGAGGCTGCGCAGTTCGACGCGGAGTGGCGCGAACTCGGCCGGATCATCGAGCACGACAAGAAGATGAAGGAGGCGGACATGCGCAACAAGCTCAAGGCTGCCGAGCTCGGCCTGGCGCTCGCGGAAGGGGAGGACAAGGGCAGGCGGAAGAGCGGCAAGGGCGACACGGCGATGGAGTTGAAGAAGGGTGCGTCGCAGCTGGCGCTCTTCGAGGAGGCTTTCAAGCAGATTCAAAAGGCGACGGGCATGACGGACATCGACGATTTGGTCAACGCGTTCATCGCCGCCGAGGACCAAAACTTCTCCCTCTTCAACTACGTCAACACCCTCAACACGGAGCAGGAAAAGCTCGAGGAGCAGGCGTCCGAGCTCCGCAAGGAGATTGAGCGGTACCAGGGTGTCGGCAGCGTGGAGCACGTGCAGCGCAAGCGGATCTTACAAGATCTCGAGAAGCAGCTCGTGAAAACCGACGCCAACACCCAGCAGTACGAGAAGAAGTTCCAGGGGACCCAGATGACCGTCGACGCACTCAAGGAGTGCGTCGCGTCCATGTACGCCAAGCTCGGGTGCGACAGCGCGAGCACACGCGAGCTCCTGGGCGATCAAGGCGTCAACGAGGCGAACCTGTTGTCCTACCTCGGCGTCATCGAACAACGCTCGAACGAAATCATGCAGATGTTCGCCGCCGCCACGGTGCCCGATAACCTCGAAGCCGTCCTCGGCACGACCGGCCCGCTGACACCCGCGGGCAAGGGCAAGAGCACCGGCGGCGGCGGCGGCGGCGCCACCATCGTCCCGCCGAGCACCGCCGCGGATGACGACGACAGCGGAGACTCGGACGACGGCTCGGCGCCGCTCACCCGGGAGGAGCTGCAGGCGAAGACGCTCCGGGCGATGAACCGGGGGTCCTCTGGGCAGGGCGCGCGCGGGCGGGCGGCCGGGGGGCAGGGCGCGGCGGGGGGCGGCGCGAGGAAAGGTGCGGGGGCCGGCAGGAAGGTGTCCAGACGGCTCTGACGATTCATTCGACAAGTCTTTAATTCCACGGATAGCGCAACACTCACTCTCATCGTCGATCAATGTAGGCACCCGTAGCCCCCGCACGCGGCGAGGAACACGACGAACATACCCAGCATGACAGCCACGGCGGTGACGCAGTGCATGCGGACGCTTCGCCACCAAATCTCGCGAGTCACCCGAACCGACTCGCCCCGAAACAAAGAAGCGGTTTCGCGAAGGTCCTCGGTTCGCTCCTCGATATCCTCGAGACGTTCGTGCCCGTTCACGACGACCGCGATGTTGTTCGACGTCGTGAGCGTGACGTCCTCGAGCTTCTTACGTGCCAGCCCGATGCCGGGGATGTGCTCGACGTCGACGTCGAAGGACGCGGCGTGTTTGCGGAGAACGCCCGTGAAGTTGTCAAAGTTGTAAGAGTCGCCTCGTCCTATCGTCTTGGTCCGTCCGACGTACGCGCCGGAGGAGTATCTCGACTCGAAGTCGGCGCGGAGGGTGTCGAGCCACTTGGCGCACGCGTCGGGCTCGGGTGTGGTGCTGACCGGCGAGCCGCGCGACGCGACGAGGATGCCGAAGACGACGCGAACGAGCGCTCCGCTTCTCTTCCGGGAGGCCAGCGCGGACACCAAGGAGTGGTCGGGAGGCCCGCCGTCCTCGCACGCCAGCGTCGTCGTATTCGTATCGGATCTATCCTTGCCACCCCGCGGCACCACGACGAGGGTGTAGCATCGCTTGGCGCTGTCGCCGAAGGAGGTCTGGTAGTGCCCCGCGTCGTCGTGGTCGTGGCCGACGATAACTTCACACGCGACGAGGTTCAGGGCGGTGACGAGCGTCGGGTCCGCGGCGTGGCTCGCGAATATCTCGACGTCGCGTGACTCGCTGCTGGTACCCCCGTGCCCGTCGTCGCGTGGGGTGAGGCGCCCGACGAAGCCGAACACGAACGCTCGCATGCTCTCAGCGACGGAGGAGAGGCGCGGGAAGGTTAGAGAGACGAAAGCTCGTCGTGGTTCAAACTAAAAAAATTGACTAATAGGCTAAAATCTGACGAAGGAAACTAGTTTGCTACGGCCTCGACGACCGCCGGCGGAGTGTCCGGCGCCGCCGACGCGTGTTCCATCTTTTGTTTCTTCGCATCGAGGGCTGCACGAAAGTCGTAAAGGGAAAGATCGGTCAGAGACTGCGTCGGGGATGAGGCAAAGGCGACAAACGGGGTAACAAAAAAGAAAAAAAAAGCAACCCGCTCGCGCGTAAAATGGCATCAACGTTAGCAGAGCATGTCTCCATGCCTGATCCAGATGTTCTCCTCACACCGAGGTCGGATGTCCCTATCTGATTGTATCGTCACGCGCCAAAGCGAGCGGGCCGGGCGAAAAAGGGGATGGAGCGAAAAGCCAAAAACACGAAGAAACGGGTTCGATCGACCGATGACACTCACCCGCGACGGCGTCTTCCTCCCTCGCCTGTTCCTCAATCGCAGCCTCTTTCGCCGCCTCCGCCGCCTCCCTCGCGAGCTGCCTCTCGCTCTTCTTCGGTATCGG
>Ga0257106_1000754_pt1 | contig 17721 bp, 10 predicted proteins | sample LP_taG_3_FD_190177 | JGI IMG/M metagenome (GOLD analysis project Ga0257106, IMG submission 190177) | Marine microbial communities from Northeast Subartic Pacific Ocean, Canada - LP_J_2011_P26_10m | ecosystem: Environmental > Aquatic > Marine > Oceanic | place: Canada: Northeast Subartic Pacific...
AAAGAGAGAGAGAAAAGAGAAATGATCTACACAAACATTTATATATAGTTGTCAAATTCATCGCTTGTATTACACTTTTTGTTTAATGTTTCCCCTCACGCACTCTCTCTCTCACAATTTTTATTTTTACATAGTCTGTTGTTGTTCTTGCTTCACGACGTGATTCCTCCAGTTACGATACACGAGACCAATTTTATCGTATTGCACGGGGTTGGCCCACACTCTACCGCCTCTGTTCATGCGATCCTGTTGCCCTTCGACTAACCGCAAATCCTCGCCTAAAACTTGATTCGCCATCTCCATCCACACCAACTGAATACCTGGAACCCATTTCGCCCACAGCGCGAAATCCAAACTCATCCTATACAACAATCGAGTCTTCCCTTCCTCTTGAGGCACGCACACGTGCAACTGGTGTAAATGTTTCTCGCACGACGTACACGTGTCTCCTTCTTTGAACTGCGCTCCCGCCCCGGCGGCGCCGGGTTGCGCCATACCAATGTGCGAATCTACCATGCACGGCGTGATAAACTTCATATCGATCGGATAAGGTTTCCAGGACCCTTCCGCGGAATATCCCGCTCCGCCTCCGGATCTTCCGCTCAAAAACGTCGCCATATCGTGCCATCCGTCCCCCGGTTTTCTCAACTGCTTCGTTGCAAACTCCACCATATTCGGCACGCCCCATCCTTTCGCGAAAGTTCCGGTGTGCGTAAACGGCGCGTGCGCCAGATCCAACAAATTCTCCATCAACAAAGCCGCATCGACTGGGACGTTCTCAATGACCAACTCCGCGTGCACGGTATATCCGCTCGGCGGTTTAAACCACTCCGGAATTTCCTCGCTCGGTTTCGCCTTCCCAGGCCACACCATGAACAACCCGTCCTGCACCTGAGACGGTAAAACGTTCCCTTCGTCCATTTTGTTCATGCACACCCACTTCATCTCTCCGGTCTCGAAGTCTTGGCGTCGTTTGATCACCCATTTTTCACCGAAAAACGTGCACTCGACGACCGTTTTCGCGTCTCCATCCTCCTCGATAGCTTTTTCCAGTTTTGAAACAAACGTGACTGGGTACCAGAAATTCCTCAACGCCGAAGATTCATCCGGCATCTTCAACGAGCTGTCGTCCGCGAATTCCAACGACAAACCTTTCCGTTTCTTCTCTTCTTCGTTTTCGCCTCGTTTCGTCGTCGTAAAAGTTTTTGCGTTCGTTTGTTTATTAGTATCATTACTCTTTTCCGTATCGATCACGCTCGAAGAAGAGGATGATGATGATGGCTCCGCGATGGCGCGAAGAGGAATAGTTCGCGACAACACCGATCGGTTCATCAACGCGCGTCTTCCACTCGCCGTGGCGTGCGCGTGCGCGCTCGTTTGATAGCACGCTCTCATTTATAATCTGCGTAAGTGTGTATTATGTGTATACAAAACGAGAGTGGTGCCCCAATTTTCTCTAAGGGATAATATAGGAAAAGGAACGACACAATCGAACGCAGAGAGAGAGATTTGAAAAAATCTTTTTTTCACGATCTCTCTGTCTGCTGTGCGCTCTTTGCTGCTGCCTTTGCTTTCTTTCGATTTTTTTTTTCTCTTTTGATTCTTTCTCGCCTGTTGTGCCTTAAATTAAGAAGTCTCTTTGTGCTGCACTTTTTGCCTCATGGCGTCTTCTTTGTCCTCGTCTCTCTCCTCCTCCTCGCTTTGCAGTTATTATTATTATAAAAATCACGGAACGACGGCAGAAAGAAGAAGAGAAAGAAGACGATTCAATACTAAAAACGTACGTGAAAAAAGAGGAGGATGCGCGAGACCTACACGACGAGCGAGGACGCGATGCGAAAATGATGATGATGATGATATCGAAGAAGGTTGTTATTATTATTTCTCGGACAAAACGTTGCTCGAAATGAGCGCGAGTTTTTCGACGGACGCGCTCGCAAAATTGGCAAACGAAAAGAAAGAGAAATATTTTGGGAACGTCGTCACGTTCTCTCCGAAAGTGTTCGTCCCGCTGACGTTCGCCTGTCGCGATAAGTGCGGGTATTGCACTTTCGTGAAAGAACCAGAAGAAGAAGACAAAGAAGAGAAAAAAAGGAAGAACATTTTCATGACAGAAGAGGAAGTGCTGCGCGTTGCGAGAGAAGGGAAGAAAAACGGAGCGACGGAATGCTTATTTACGTTAGGAGACCGACCAGAAGCGAAATATCCAGCGGCAAAGAGAGAACTGGAAGAAAAATTGGGATGCGCGTCTACGGTGGAATACGTCGCCAAGTGCGCGAAGAGAGTGCTCGAAGAAACCGGTTTGCTTCCGCACGTGAACTGCGGCGTGTTGACGGTTGAGGAGTTGAAACTGCTGAAAAAAGTATCCGCGAGTCAAGGATTAATGGTGGAAACGACGTCAGAACGTTTGATGGAGCCTGGCATGGCGCATTTTGAGTGTGAATCGAAACGTCCGAGCGTAAGATTGAACACTTTAAGAAACGCCGGAAAGGCCAAGGTGCCGTTTACTACTGGGATTCTCGTCGGAATCGGCGAAACTGCTGAAGAACGCGTGAAATCGTTACTAGAAATTCGAAAATTAGCGGAAGAAGAAGATGGGGGTGATTGTATAGGCGAAATTATCGTCCAAAACTTTCGAGCGAAGGAGGATACGCGCATGAAAGACGACCAAGAGTCTACTTTGGACGAGCTCGTGCGAGCCGTCGCTTTAGCGCGATTATGCTTCGACGAAAAAGTAACCATTCAAGTGCCGCCAAATTTAACTCCTGGTGAAGAAGTAGAAGATGGGTGGAGGGCGTTGCTAAATGCAGGCATTAACGATTGGGGAGGTATATCTCCGGGAGTAACACCCGATTTCGTCTCGCCCGAGTGCGAATGGCCGGCTTTGAAAACGCTCAGCGCGGTCTGTCGCGAAGAAGGTAGAAGTTTAGTTCCTAGATTAGCAGCGCATCCGCGCTTTATAGGGGAGAAAATGAACACTTGGATAGATGAAGAGGTTGCACCGCACGTGAGAGTATTATCCGACGCCAGCGGTTTTGGCCGGGGCATGCATTGGTCCCCCGGGTGCGAGGAACGTGCGTCGGGAATGTCCAGCGACGACGGCGATGGGATATCTGTTGCAAATTTGGTTTCTGTGAACGGCGCAGTGGAACCTGGTAGTAGCAGTAGGAATAGTAGAGACAACAACAATAACAACAACAACGATAGAATTAGCTCAAGTAGAAACAAAATCAATCGCGCGATTGAAAAGTGTATGGCCACGACGGCGACGGTTGAAGACGTCGCGTTGCTCTTTGAAGCGCGCGGCGACGATTTCGATTTCGTATGCTCGAAAGCAGACGCGTTGAGACAAGAGCAATGCGGTGACATCGTCTCGTATGTCATCAACAGGAATATCAATTACACGAACGTTTGCGAGTTCACGTGTCATTTTTGCGCGTTTTCAAAAGGAAAATTTGGCGAGGAGGCCACGAGAGATAAGCCGTATTGTTTAGATTCGGAAGAAATCGCGAGACGCACGAAAGAGGCCTGGGACAAAGGCGCCACGGAAGTCTGCATGCAAGGAGGAATACACCCTGATTTCACCGGCGAAAGTTATCTGGACTTCTTGAAAGCAGCTAAAACAGGTGCTCCAAACATGCACGTGCACGCGTTCTCTCCTCTGGAAATTCACCACGGTGCGACGTCTTTGAACGTTCCAATCAAAGACTATCTGAAAATGTTGAAAGACGCCGGACTTGGATCTTTGCCGGGCACCGCGGCTGAAGTCCTGGACGACGTGGTGAGACAAGAAATCTGTCCCGACAAGCTCAATTCAGAAGAGTGGTTATCTGTGGTGAAAAGTGCCCACCAGGTTGGCATAAAAACGACATCGACTATTATGTTCGGTCACGTCGATTCCGAAACGCACGTTTCTTGGAGCAAGCATCTCCTCGCCCTTCGCGAACTACATCGCGAAACGAACGGCATCACCGAGTTTGTTCCGTTACCGTTTGTCCACTTCAAAGCGCCAATATACGAAAAAGGTCGCGCGAGGAAAGGACCTACAATGCGCGAGTGCGTTTTAATGCACGCCGTCGGTCGTTTAGTGCTCGGTCCAATAGGCATCAAGAATATTCAAGCGAGTTGGCCGAAAATGGGACCATCTTTCGCCTCAAACTTACTTTTCGCCGGATGTAACGACGTCGGCGGTGTTTTAATGAATGAAAGCATCACGCGCGCCGCTGGATCTACGTTTGGCCAAGAATTCAACGTCGTCGAGATGGAAGCGTTGATCGCTCGAGCCGGGCGCGTCCCTCGATTGCGAAACACTTTGTACGAGAACGCGAACGAGGAGCGAAGGATGGTCGGCATCGAAAACGCGCACAAATCAGTCGTCGTAAACTTTACAGGCGGAGGAAAACAACAGGCCGAGGAATAAATAATGGACTACTACACGTGCTATACTACATTAAATCATTCATTCGTCGAAAGGTAGCCCGAACTCTTCCTCGAAACTCTTCTTCTTTTCTTCCTCTTCTTTCGCTAACAACTGTCCTTTCGCTTTCCATAACAACAAATCGTCCATGAACGCTTTCGCTTCCTCTCCTCCACCGGGCACTTTCACCTTGTGCGTGCCTAAAATTGTCATCAAACTCGCGCGTTCTTCCCCGACTTCGTTTTCTAACCAGTTTCTCAGCGCTTTCGCGCGTCGATTGGCGAGTTCTTCCTCCGTTTGAGGGAAATCTTCCCAACGCTCGTCCGCGTTTTTCGCATCGTCGTCGTCGTTGTCTTTTCTCGACGACGACGACGTAAACGACGACGACGACGCGAAAGCGTTCGACTGAATTCTCCCTCCTCCAACTATAATTTCAGGAGATGATACAAAAGCCGCGCGCGCGCGAGTTTTGAGAAGATCGAAGCAGGCGCGTCGAAGCATATTTCTCCGTTTCTTTTAAGAGAAGAAGATTTTATATGAAGAAGTGCGTGCGAGGAATTCGAGAGAGTTGTCTGTGTGTGTGTATTATAAATGCTGTATTTCGTGCGCGCGCGCTTTTTACATCTCAATGTTCACCGCATCGTCGCGATATTCTCGCGCGGATGCGTTCAGTACTGCTACTGTTGTCGTTGTCTCTCTATCCTAACTTTCTTTATCTCTACGTTTGAACCTGTCTACGATACTCCCAACCAACCCTCCCTTCTTCTCCGGAGGGGTCTGCTCTCGCGCAGGTTTCTGCGTTAAGAGTCTAATTCTCACGTCTCTCATCGTTTCTTGATTTGATGACTGGTCACGCGTGTTGTGACTGCGCCTCATTTTTTTCGCGATGTCGTTACTGTCGTTCAAAGTCCCGCGCGTGCGTGGCGGTGAAGGGGCACGCGTCTTCGCTTGCTCTCCTCTTCGTGGCGGTGGTTGGATACCATCCTTCCAAATTGTTCTGCCTCTTTCGAAAAGGTTCGTTTCGTCGCCAGAGCGTTGAAGCGTAGTCTGCACTTGCTTGCCTGGTTTAGATTTATACCCAATTATGCGAACAGCGTCATCATCGTCGCTCGATTCACCGGTCTTTTGACGCTTTCGTTCTTCGCGTAATTCAAGATGCTTATTAAGCCTCTGTACATTTTCGTCCTCCTTCTCGCGCGCGGTGAAAATCTTCTGGAGGCATTCGTTTATTCTCCTCTTTTCTGATCTCTCCATTTTCAGCTTTGCCTCGCACACATTTCTATCCAAAGCGCTCAAGGATGTAAAATTCTCGTCGACTGCATCGCTAAATATAGGGACGAGTTGCGTGACATTTTTAAAATTCTTGACGACTGCGTTCTCTTCGTCTTCTTTTTCACTTTCCGGCAAAGCGTTCTGCATGGCTTCGAATTCTTTGTATTTCGATATCATTTTTTCTTGTAACGCTTCCAAGACCATCAAGCTTATCCTAACACGCATCTGCTCTGCACATTCCATCGGGGGAAACCAAGTTTCTCGGAACATTTCGGGACAGTTCGTCTGGATCCACGTTTTTGGGAAAGTTTGGAGTATTTTTTCAATCGACATGTGCGTCTCTTGTTCTTTTTTTTTTTCTTCCCTTTTCTTCTCCTTCTCGCGGCCAATTTTCCCATCCGTTTCGGAGATAATCGCAACCTCCTCGCTGCTCTTCAAATCGTTCTCTTTATTCTCGCTATTCTTTTCGCCTTCTTCTTCTTCCGGTGACGGTTGCGTTTTTGATTTAAAATGTTTCACGTCTTCGTCTTCTTCATCTCTCAAATCGTTGACTTCTTCTTCTTCCTCTTCTTTTTCTCCGACTATATGTAATGATATGTTGTTCTCTTCTTCTTTCACTTCTTCTTTCACTTCTTCTTTCTCAGATGACCCGTAGCGTTTGCGAATTTCTTCTTTCCAACTCTGTTCGATGAATTTATCCATGTCAAGCATTCTAGGCGTTAGCAGCCGGTATGGTTCGTGAAGTGATAATTTTTGGAAACTGATCCTTGTATTCACTTTACCATACAAAATCGAATCGAAGTCCGCCAAAGTGAACTCTTTCGGAAGGTTCTGGATAAATTTTTGAGCGTAAAGTAACGTGAAAACACCACAATCGCAACCATTCGTTTGTAATGGAACGATTGGATTCAATTTACGCATCGTCTCGTTGTTTATACGAGTTGCTCCGTCTTCGACTAGACCTCCCGTGCGTTCAGATTCAACGCGGTTATATTCGCGTTGCAGCCACTGCGTCAAATTTTTTCGTATACTCTCGAATGCGTGCGAGCTATTGGTCCCCATCGAGTCTAGATGAATAATGCAAGGAATGTTTCCCATTTCTACGCGCTCCGCAGAATTGGCAGCTAATCCAGGATACGATATAATAGCCAAACTCCAATGTAATTGAGCGTGAATTGGAATAAGAATGAAATCCTTTTCAAAAATATTGATAGATTTCGTCCAATTCTTCACCCTCTCGTACGCCTGATCTTTTCGCTCCGCTATGTTTGAGGCTCCACGTGATTTCTGCGTCAACTTCTGATAGAAGTACGTACTCATGACTAAACATCTTCCCTTGTCTTCAAGCGAGGGAAAATCTTCCACCGCAATCTTTTTCATGTAAAAATCAATCGTTTGGTCGTTTAACATTTCACCAGGTTCTAAGCAATCCAAATCGTTAGTGTTGATTAAAGCGGCTCCTTTGGATCCATCATTAGGGTACGTTGCGGTAAATTTGCCAAATCTCGCGACGCTGGACCCTACAAATCCTGCATTTTGTCGCGTCGTCCGTCGCCTCTGTTGTATCGGGCTATCGATTTCAATCGGTTTGTTACTTGCATCGTCTTCAGAATCTACAAGATCAACTACGATCGGTTCTTTCTTCTCTCTCGTTTCTCGTCCGCGTCCTCGAGGGCGATATCCTCTGCTATTATCGCCGATTCGTTGGACGTCCTCGATTGGATCGTCTTCTTCTAAGTCATCAATGCGGACTCCGAACATCCTTTCCTTGACTTTGTGTCCGCTACCGCCCACATCATTTCTCGTTTTTGGAAGTTTCTCTGCGCCAGGAATGAATTGTTCTGGACAAAAATGTTCAATTTCGTGCCGTGGAGAAACAGCTCGCGGAGCACTTCGTGGTGTCGATGTTGCCCGCTTGTTCGACGAAAAGCCAAGACGCGCAGCTTCAACCATCGATGCGCCGCGTCCATTCACCGGTCCAATGTTGGTCGAATTTTTTTTCCTACTATAAGTTTTGGTACGAGAAACGCCGCCATTTCCTCGATTCCATCCGTCGTTGTGATCCTTCTCGTGAACTTTCTCTACTCTTTCAGCGTGTCCGTGGTGATCGGTGTTCTCAGCGTTAGCTTTTTTCGGCGACCTTTTCTCACGCGGCTTGTCTGTATAAACTTTCTCGTCGAGCTCTCCGTTCGCTAACCGTCCAACTTTATTCCACGCTTCTTCTCCTTTCTTCTTCCGCACTTCCTCGTCGTCGTCCGAAACATTCACAATACCAATAAACTCCTCTCCCGAAGCTTTCCTCGCAGCGCCTTCCTCTTTTTCTGCGCGCTCGAGCAGCGGTATCGCTTCGTGCAGAAAGTCCACCACCCTCACTAAATAATCCGTCTTCGGTACCGACTTAGGTATCTTCGATATCGTTTCTGTTTTTAATATACCTAAACGATTCAAGTGTTTCTTATAGTGCGCCGCCGTTTCTTCGTATCTCTCTCTTTCTTTCTGTTTCGATTGGAACTCTTCTAAAATGCTCTTGTGCGACTTTTTGAACGCTTTGAAATCTTCCCTCGCCGTCGTCTTCGCAATGGTTTCCACCGTCGTCATTTCCACGTCGTCGTCGACTCGAGTCGTCGTCCTTCTTTCTCTTTTACTGCTTTCCTCTCGCCCCTCGCGTCTGTTTTCTTCGTCTTCTTCTTCTCTGTTCTCCTCCATCTCCACGTCCGAGGACGACACGATTTTTCTCTCAGAAACAATCTCAACAAACACCAACAGAAGCAGAAGCAGAAGAACGAAGAGAAATGGATGATGATGTCTCTCTTTCCTCTTCTTATTTTCGCGATTATTCAAACAAGAAAAACAACATTATACTCTCTCTCTTTTTCGCAAAAGCGCCCCGTCGTGTTTTTAGTTACGCGCGTGTGTATGTGACTCAAATCTCGCGAAACGAGGGTGCAAAAACCAACCAAGCGCAAATTTTGATCAAAATCTTACGAAAAAAAATCGAGAGACAAAAAAATACGCGAAAGCATTACTAAAAAAAGATACAAAAAATTTCCCTTTTGGGAACGGTCTCCCAGACAAAAGACGCACCGGCGCAATCATCATTATCATCGCGAAAAGAGGGCACGACGAGTAAGACCGGAGATGACGACGAGGAAAAAGAAGAAAGGTTTTTTTACGCTCGCAACGGCGGCTGGGTGGACGTGCTTTCTTCTTCTTCTTCTTTTCGTGTCTCGGGTGTCTTTTTCTTCTTCTTCTTCTTTCTTTAACGAGCGTTACGTGTATTATCCGGTGATATTCTTAGCGCCTTTGACGCACGCGTGGGGGGTGTGGAGGAAGAGGGGCTATCAGGTCTACATGCCCTTCGCGGGGAATTACATTTTCGTGACGTTACAAGCGGTCGCTTGGATAGCTTTCGCGCTTTCCGTGGCGAGTGTTTTTCTGCATCATTTCTTGTTGGTGGAAGAGGTTTTCGCGCTCATCATAGCGACGTCCTTCGTGTCGCATTTTTGCGTGGCGTTATCTTTTCATCATTGGGAAAAAGGAGAAAACGCGAGAGATATTGCGAGGGTGTTCATAACTTCGATGAGTATGACTGTTTTACACGGACTGCCGTTGATTGTCTTTTCTATGCTTCTCGCTTTGGCGTTTTTCTCGAGGCCGACGGTTCTGGCGCAGCTATTAGCGGCGTATGCCGTTTTAACGCGAAGACTCGTTCCAAGCGATGCAGATAACACGATAGAAATAGTGCGAAAATTTGCGAGAGATATTTTAATGGTTGGCTTGGAAGAATGGCACGGAGAGATTTCTATCGTGAGAGATGTAGGGAAGGAGGAGGACGAAGAGGACGACGACGAGGAAGGCAATGGTCGGTTAATTTTTGGGTACAGCCCTCACGCATTCATTCCACATTCTGCCGCGTGGTTACATCTGCACCCGGCCTTCGAACGTTTGTTTCCAAACAGGCAAGTGTGCACACTCGCGGCGTCGATAATTTTTAAAATACCCATAGTTCGCGAGATATTTAGTTTCACCGGCGCTCAAAGCGTCTCTAGAAAATCGTTCTCCAAGTGTTTGGGCGAGGGAAAATCAGTTATGTTTGTTCCCGGAGGCCAAAGCGAGTTGTGCGAGCACGCTCAAAAAGTAGATGAAGACGAAGTTGTCATCTGCATGAGACACAAAGGGTTCACTCGGATTGCGATGAATGTAGCGAGCGATTATCAGGAGAAGATTCGAATTATACCAATTGTCGCTTTCGGAGAAAGTTCCGGAGTAAGAAATATATTCAAACGATTCATATCGAAAAAGTCGTATCGATATTTTGGGTTTCCGTTCCCATTTATACCAGTTGGAATATATTTCACGCCTTTTCCAACTCGACAATCGCTGTATTATGCAATCGGAAAAGGAGTTTCCATAGAACCCAATACGTCTCAAACGATAGAGGCCATTCACAAGCAATATTACGAACAAGTTCGAACTCTTTTCGAGAAGCATAAAAAGTTGGCAAAAAATAGCGCGCATTTACGTCTCCGTCTCGTTCAAAGTTAGTCACGTATCTAATTTATCTATATTACTACCTACATCTATTAGAGATCTATTTTGGTTTAATGCTAAGTTCTTTGAAACCGATGTAAGGATTCCCGTGTCCATCACCCTCGTATTTTTTCAGCCTCTCGACAAAAGCGCGAAGTTTCACATCATCGGTTTTCTTTTCTTCCACCGCGATATGAGTGAATATAGGTCCACACGCCGCGTTTAGTACAGTCAAAACATTTTCCACCGCGCGTCTTCTTTTCTCAACTTCCTCTTCTTCGATAATTCTCGGACCTTCCTCGTAAGCTATTTTCATGCTCTCCCAAATCTCTTCGCACCTCGAGTACGCTCGCGGCCACGTCCATTGGAGGATATCGTGTAACGCTTCCAGCGCTAACAGAGCAATTTCGTTCGACGGGGCTTTCGACCATGCTAATACAGAAGGAATTAATGATTTGTATCGACCAACGATGCATACTTTCATCTCCGAGCAAAGTTCAGGAATTGTTCGCAAGAGCGGAGCGACAAAGTTAAAATCGTCCACGTGCAAGGAGACTGAATCCAAGCTTTGCGATAGCACTGCATCGTGATATCGCCATTCCGCACCCTCTTCTGACGACGACGATGATTGCGATTCGTGTTTACGAACTTTTGCGCACGCTACGAACGCTCGCAATGTTGGCGCAAAAAGCGCGGATGTTGCGCCAACCATATTTCTTTTCAGCTGCTCAAACATGGCTTTCGAAATTCCTCGAGTATCGCGAACAATTCTTCCGTTAACATTAACCTCTAAACACTTGCTCAAAAGCCTCTCCGTAATGCGTGCCCCAACACGTTTCGTCGCTAGCGTTTCAAACTCCAACGCTCTCAACGCGATCGAGGTAAACCGCTCAAACGTATGCTCCCCAAAAGGAACGTGCTCCAACACACTCAACGCTTGCACACTCGCATAAAATGCTCTCGCATCCCTCTTATCTGCCAACTTTGTATTCCAAGACTCCTTTTCCGGCGCACTTTTGTGCGATTTTAAATCTCTCCACATCCGCTCGCCGTCGAGCGCGTCCGAGGCGAGAGGGGCGCGTCGTTTCCCGTTGTCATCGTCACTACTACTATTACTACCTCTATTACTACCGTCCATGTAGCACTGCTCTAGCATCTCTTTCGCTATATCAGAACATTGCTTACTCGACCACGAAGGAATTCCATCCGATGTTTCCATCATCCCGCACAATAACAGCACAAAATCATTCCACATTTGGCTCTTCTTGTTAGGGGATTTTTCTTCATCTTCATCATCATCCCCTATCACTTCAATCAATACTTTCTTTTTTACACGAGTCCTAACGACCTCTGCTTCATCTTCATCCACAAAATGCACCACTCCAAGCTCTTCTCTCTCGATCAAATTCGATCCAATACTCTCTCGCACTTTTCTTAAACTCGAGAGAAAATCAGCGCGAAACGCACGCAAATTTTCTCTTCGCTCCGACGATGATGATGGTGGTGTCGACAAACCAATCCTTCCCTCTTCTTCTTGTTCTTCTTCTTCCTTTTCTGCGACAATAATCTCTCCCCTTTCCCTCCCCAACGAATCTAAATCTTTATATTCAGATATCAGAGTGCACTCGTGCACGATTTCATCCGAGGGAGGTTGAAGCCGAGAGAGGAGGAGTTGGAGTTTTTCCATTGTTTTTGTGTGACGCATCCGCCAAAATGCCGAAAATTCATGAATTTCTGCATTTCACCTACTAATAATAAGTACCCGAGGACACGTGCGCACGATGTATATTATATTACTGTTCTTCGTATTTTTATTATGTAATTATATATATGAGTAAGTAAAGTTAGTTTGATATAGTGTGTGTGTGTATATAGTTTGGCCTTCCGACCGGCAACGTCTCACAATAAGCTCCGGCGTTTTTGCGCTTTCTCTTCTCTTCCAGTTGTTCTCTCTCTCTCTTTCTCTCTCTTTTCTTTTAGTATTCCTCTTCGTACTCTTCGCCATCCGCAGACTCCGCGCCGACTTCCGCGTAATCTTTTTCCAAAGCTGCCAAGTCTTCTCTCGCTTCGGAGAACTCGCCTTCTTCCATGCCTTCTCCGACGTACCAGTGGACAAACGCTCTCTTGCTATACATCAAGTCAAACTTGTGGTCGAGTCTGGAGAAGACTTCGGCGATGGCCGTAGAGTTGGAAATCATGCAGACGGCTCTTTGGACTTTCGCCAAATCACCACCCGGGACGACCGATGGCGGTTGGTAGTTGATGCCGCACTTGAAACCAGTTGGGCACCAATCGACGAACTGAATGGTTCGTTTCGTCTTAATGGAAGCGACGGCGGCGTTGACGTCCTTCGGGACGACGTCGCCTCTGTACATCAAACAGCACGCCATGTATTTGCCGTGTCTCGGGTCGCACTTAGCCATCATCGCTTGCGGTTCAAACGCGGAGTTTGTGATTTCCGCCACCGACAACTGTTCGTGGTAGGCTTTTTCCGCGGAAATAACCGGCGCGTAAGAGGACAACATGAAGTGAATTCTCGGGTACGGCACCAAGTTGGTTTGAAACTCCGTCACGTCCACGTTCAACGCGCCATCAAATCGTAAACTCGCCGTCAACGACGAAATCACTTGCGCTAACAATCTGTTCAAGTTCGTATACGTCGGTCTTTCAATGTCCAAAGATCTTCTGCAAATATCATACACGGCTTCGTTGTCCAACATCACCGTCACGTCGGTGTGTTCCAACAACGCGTGCGTGCTCAAAACCGAGTTATACGGTTCAACCACCGCGGTAGAGACTTGCGGCGACGGATAAATCGTGAAACCTAACTTTGATTTCTTCCCGTAATCCACCGACAATCGTTCTAAAAGCAAAGATCCCAAACCGGAACCGGTCCCGCCGCCGACGGCGTTGAAGACCAAAAAGCCTTGCAATCCCGTGCAATTATCCGCCAACTTTCGAATTCTGTCCAACGCCACGTCCACCATTTCCTTACCAATGGTGTAATGTCCTCTGGCAAAGTTATTCGCGGCATCTTCCTTGCCGGAAATCAGCTGTTCCGGGTGGAACAATTGTCTGTACGTCCCCGTTCTCACCTCGTCGATGACGGTCGGTTCGAGATCCAAAAAGACCGCTCTCGGAACGTGCTTCCCGGCTCCAGTTTCGGAGAAAAACGTCGAAAACGCGTCGTCGTTTTGGTGCTGACCGTGCTGGTCTTCCGGCATTTGCCCATCCGGACCTATGCCGTGTTCTGTTCGTTTGTTTCATCACACGAAGGAAGGAGAGAGAGATATTCAAAATTCAATACATAAATTCAAAACAAACGGTCACAAATTCCCCTTAAAACATTGGAAGAAGAGAGAGACAAAATTTTCAAAAAAAAGAAGAAGTCCAACGCACCTAAACAGAACAATTCCCAGCACGAGTTCCCGGTTTGGATCCCGGCTTGGCCGATGTGTAACGAAATTACTTCTCTCATTGTTTATTATTATCGCTGTTTTTGAGAGCTTTTGATGGAGTCTGCAAAAAGAGCGAGTGGTAATAATTGTGTGGAATCTGAATTTTTATTTTTTAAAAAGAGGGGAAGCAAGGGGGAAAGAGGTAAAAAAGCAGAGTAAAAAAAGCTCGACGAATGCTCCCACGCGAGCGAACAACTTGCGAGCAAAAAAAATTGCAAGTCGGAAGAAAAAAAGAAAAAAGTCAAGAATTTTTCATTTTTCATTCACGCGAGACAGACGACCATTTATTTATTTACGACGCACATTTGCGCTTTCAAACACACACATACACATGCTTTAAGAGAGTAAATAATAATAATGCTGGCGTACATAACCTCTTCCCCGTTGTTTAAGGGAAAGAAGAAGAAGAAGAAAAAGGAAATAGACTTTGCGGATACTTTGGATGATTTATTGGAAGATGATGATTCGGATTCGGATTCAGAAAATCCGAATGAAACAACAACGAATACTAATTCTTATTATTCTCCGTCCAACGCGGTGTACTTAAAAAGAGAATGCATCGAACTGAAAATAAAAGTGAACGCGTTAGAGGAAGAACTCGCATCCATCCCGACGAATGGGAAAGGGAAGGAAAGCTTTCTAGAACACGCGAGGAAGATGATGGAGAAAGATGCGGAAATTTTGAAACTGAAACAACAAAACGAAGAAAAGGAGAAACTTTTGAGCTTTTATCAGAGCGTATCGACTTCAAAGGAAGAAGCGATATCGATGGGCATCGACGCGTCGAAATTGTTATCGTTTGAAAAGACGAAAGAGCTGCAAAAGATGTGTGCGGAAGCGAGGAACGTTCGCGATGCGTACGAAGACGAGTTGAGAGTCGTCAAGGCGCGATGGGAAGTATCGCGACGAGAAAAGAGAGAGGCGACGTACGCTTTGGAAATGAAGGAGAAGAAATGTAACGCGATTGAGAGCGCGAGGGAGGCGTTGGAGATGGACAGGGACGAAGCGAGACGAGAAATGTCGGCGATGAAAACGGAGTTGAACGCGAACGCATCGAGATGGAGGATGGACGTGAGCGCGTGGGAGACGAGGTGTTTGCTCGCCGAGAAGAAAGCGGCGCTTTTATTAGAACAGAGAAACATAGCGAACGAACAGAGAGATATCGATACGGAAGAAGACGAGAGCGGGAGCGAAGAAGAAGAAGAAGAAGAAGAAGAAGAAGAAGAAGAAGAAGAAGAAGGAAAAGAGGACGAGCGAGATGGGAAGGAGAAGACTACGAGCGGGAAAAGAGTCAAGACGAAAAAGTGGGCGCTGGCAAACGCGACGAATTTGCAAGCCTCCATGGAGGATGTCAACAAAGCGTGCGAAGAGAAGATTAAAAGAGAATTGGAAGCAGCCTCGGCGCAAGTTTTAAAATCCAAACGAGAGTTGGAAACGATTGAATTGAAGCTGGGCGTCGTCGAAGTTGAACGCGACGCGGCGAATAAGAGCAAGAAAAATTTACAAATAGAATTAGAGAAGGCGTTGGCGAGAGAGTCGAGAGTTTTAACGTGCTTAGATTCGTTAGAGATGGAAGTTACGGGTTTCGCGGAAGCGTGCACCGAGATTGGCGTTTTAGATTCGCGCGTGGCGACCGCATCAAAGTCGCCGAGTTGGACGTGGCATCCGGAGTTTTACGACGTCGCGGCCGCTTCGCCCGTGGACGAAGAAGAAGAGGAAGGAGGGGAACAACAACAACAACAACAACAACAACGACAACGTGGAAGACAAAACGAATTAGTGCAGACACGAGGTGAGAACAAAGCGAACGCGCTGTTTAGAACGGTCATTCAAACCGTGGAGGAACGATTCGAAGCGCTCGAGCGGGCGTTCCAGGAAATGATGGACGATAAGGAACCAAAGTCGCTCGCGGATGCCATGCGGGACGAAGTAAAGTTGGCGTTCATCTCGGCCAGAGTTGCCGAAGAACGTTCAAAGGGTGGTGGTGGTGGAGGTAGTAACAGTATTACATCGACGACTAGTGAAGGAAAGAATAAGAACGCTGGAGAGAGTAAAGCTAATGGCGCCGATGACGACGACGACGACGACGACGACGAGAACAGAAGAAACAGCTATGAAATCGAGGCGTTGCGAAGCGAAATCCGAGAACTCACCGAGACGAGCGAGCTTCTGGAGCACGAACTCAACGAGCAACTCACGGAGAGTAACGCAAAATGCGAAGAGCTCACCATTCAATTGAAGAGTATGACTCTTTCGCACGCGAATGCGAGCAACGAGCGCGAATCCATGAGTCGAGCGCTCGAGGACGCAAAGTCGCGCTTGAATAGCGAACGCGAAAAAGTGCAATCGCTCGAGAGCGCTTTGAAAAATGCCCAAAACGAAGGGAAACGTCAAATCCAAAAAGAAATCGAACGACGCGCAGATCAAGAGATGGAAATGACGTTCGAGATTGAAACGTTGAAAAGAGATCTCGCGTCGAAAATGGACCGAGTCGCCGAACTCGATGGGAGATTGAAATCTGTCGCGGCAAAGTACGAAGCGGCGAAGAGAGAAAGCGGAACTTCGGAGGAAATATCGCAACAAGCTCGAGCGGAAATTGAAAGATTACAAAAAGAAAGCAAAGCAAAGCTCGAGGCTTTGCGAATAGAAAACGAGGAGTTACTCGAGAAGGTCGAGGATGCAAACGTTCGCGTGCATCAGCTTTTGCAAGAAATCGAGGCGATGGATTCGGCCTCGGCAGAGGCTTCCGAACACGTTTCGCAAGCAATGCAGGCGATTAAGAACGCGTCGTCGCGCGAAATCTCTTCGCTCAAATCAAAGTTGGCAGAAGCAGAAGCGTTTATAGAAGCCACGGAAGGCATGGAGGACGAATTATTCTCTACTCGAGAGGAAATGTCGAGCATGAAGGAACATTTTAGCAGACGCGAGATAGAATTGAGAGGCCGAATTGCCGAGCTGGAAAACATCATCGAAGCCGTACGATTGGGGAGAGGTAGGAAAGTTGGCGTGACGCCGCCGCATAGTCCCAAACCGTCGCCGCGCAAACAGTTTGGTAAGATAGGAGATCAAGACGACGAAGTCGACGACGACGCGTCCGAAAACTCGTTTTACATTCGAACCTCCTCGAAAGCGGATCGCGAGCAAACGCTCTCGGCGATTAAGAGCGTCGATAAGAGTTTGCGACAGGCGCGCGACGAGTTCGATCGAGTCCGAAATGCGCGCTCGCGCCGTCTCGGTTTCGATGATAAAGGAGATGATTAGTAACGTAAAGAACGGTAGTGTATGTACTAGTAGATTAGATTTTGTTATTTATTTTTGTACTTTGCTTTGCGTTGATATTAATAGTATATAAAGTGTGTGAAGACGTGTTACTACTTAGTATTATTATGCAGTATCTTCTTTGCTTTCTTTCTCGCTTTTCTTATATATACGCGATGATGAAATGATTATACGCGGCGATTGACTCAAGGTTTCTCTTCGTCTTTCATGGCAAACCCGAGCTCCTCGCGAAAATTATCCTCGTTCGTCCCGGTGAACGACCCAACCATCTTCCCGCCTCGGAATAAGAAAAAGTGCGGCGTAGACGTCACGTTCATGCTCTTCGCCGTCGTCGCCAACACCGGATCGCTATCGCCGACGACTTTGAAAAATCTCACCTTGTCGTAATATTCCGCAAACATGTCGTATTTCGCCGCGAACTTCTTACACGGTCGACACCACGAAAACGTGAACTCCACCACATTCAACGTCTCTTCCGGTGCGTTCAATATCTCCCCTTTAAACACTGGAAACGAAGGCACGTCGTTCACTTTCCCCACCAAGACGTCCCCGTCCATAAACTCCGGCGCGAGTGCGTTTAACTCTTGCTCTTCCTCCTCCATCTCGTCGAACGACTTCATCGGTGTTCTCATGATATCTAAACACATCGGATCGTTCTCTTGGCACGCCACTTTCCGTCGGTCTTTCCAGTACTCCTTTATCTTCTGCTGACGCTCTTTCTCTCCTTTCTTTTTCTTGTTCGTGGTGGTATTAGTATTGGTGATG
>Ga0257106_1000755_pt1 | contig 17706 bp, 5 predicted proteins | sample LP_taG_3_FD_190177 | JGI IMG/M metagenome (GOLD analysis project Ga0257106, IMG submission 190177) | Marine microbial communities from Northeast Subartic Pacific Ocean, Canada - LP_J_2011_P26_10m | ecosystem: Environmental > Aquatic > Marine > Oceanic | place: Canada: Northeast Subartic Pacific...
TACTTTGACCCGAAAGCGGTGGCCAAGCTCGGATCCGACGACTCGGAGGTGCTCGCGCTCACGATCGCCACTTTGCTCACACACCACGGCGCGCACCTCGCCAAGGCGAAGGCTAAGGTGGCGGCGCAGCGGACGTGCGCGCTGCTGCTGCTGCATCCAACGAGCGCGGTGCGATCCGCGGCGAGGAAAGGGATTCGAGCGGCGATTGAAAACGGCGACGACCCCGCCGAGCTTCTCGACGCGCTCCGTCACTGGATGGCCATGGCGGAGACCCCGGGGGAATTCCCCGCGCTCTCCACGCGGGAAGGCGACGCGAGCGACGCATCGGTGGGGTTCGCGGCTGCGAGGTGCGGGGAGTTCCCGTCGCGGCTCGCGGGCTCGGCTCTCGGCGCCTTTTGCGGCGTCGAGTTGATAGGGGAGCCGACGCCGGCGGATGATTCGCGGTGCCCGTCGGTGCCCGAGTCCATCGCGGGGCTCCTGTTGCTCACGGCGCATCATCCGCTGTGCGCCGCGCCCGACGGGAGGCGCGCGGGCGCGTGGGAGGCGCTGATGGCGCGCCTCGACGCCGCGGCGGAGAAGGTGTGCGGGCCGGATCCGCGGGATTCGCTGCGCGATTCCGCGGATGAAATCTGCGCCGTCGTCGCGGGGACGAAGGGATTGAGGTCGGATCGTACGTCGGATCGCGACGCGGCCGTGCGCGCGGCGTTCGCGGCGGCGCGGCTCGCACCCGCCGTCGCGCTGGATGCCCTGCTGCCCGTCGCGAAGGAGATTTGCGACGCGAAAGACCACGAAGCGCTCACGCCCGACGAGGTTAAAGTCTTCAACACGCAAATCGGCAAGTTGTCCACCGACGCGGTGGACGTGTTCAAAACGGAAGTTCGCGTCAACACTAACGGCCCGCGGAAGGCACGGGGCAAGTCCCGGATGGACTACGGCTCGGACTCGGACGACGACGCGCCGGTGGCGGTGTCGCTGCGCCCGAGCCAGATGACCGGGGCGAAGAAAAAGGGCCCCGGCGGCGGCGGCGGCGGCGGCGCCCCGAAGGAGATGACCAAGGAGGAACTGGCGCGCCAGGCGCAGATGAAGGAGGAAGCGGCGGTCCGCGCCAGGGTGCGGGCGCTCGTGGACCGCCTCACGCTTCGCCTGCGACTCACCGCCAGCCTGATGCGGGGCGGGACCCGCCGCGGCGCCGCCGCCGCTCGAGTCCCGGACATCGCCGCCGAGACCCTCCCGCTCCTCGACTCACCCGTCTTGCCCCAGGGCCCCGGCGCCGAGTGCGCCGCCGCGATGGTCGTCGCCGCCGCGGGTGTCCCCGGGAACGCGGCGATGGGCCTCGGGTTCGGCGGCGTCCCCGAGATTATCGCGGCGGCGCTTCGGCTCTCGGCGTCGTCTTTAAGCGGCTCGGCTCCGCCCCTTCCGCTGGACGCCCGCGGCGAGCCGATCGCGCCGTCCCCAACGCGGGTCACCGCGGAGGCTGCGACGCTGCAGAAGGCGCTCGAGGCTGCCGCGGAGGCTGTTGAGATGAACGACGAGAAGCCGCTACCCGCGGCGGCGCTCTCTCTTTTATTCCCGATTTGCGCCAAGGCGTTGCTCCTCCCGGACTCGGCGCCCGCGTCCGTTCGCAAGCTCGCGCTGGACGTCCTCGCGCCGCACGCCGCGCCCGGCGTCGAGGGTCTACCCCGCGCACCCGCGACGAGGCTCGCGCTCACCGTGCTGGAGACTGGCGCGCCCGCGCAGGCGGCGGCGGCGCGGCCCCTCCTCCTTGAAATCGCCGCCGGCGCCGCCGACGACGACGACGGCGGAGCCGCGGTGGCGTCCGCGCTCCGCCGCGGGGTGGAGTCGCAGTTCCGCGCGGTTCGCGCGGCGGCGCTCGCGGGGCTCCTCGCGGCGCCCGCCATCCTCGACGACGGTCCAGCGGCGCAAACGCTATTCCTCGCGCTCCACGACCCGGACGAGGACAACCGGTTAACCGCCGAACAGGTATGGACCGCGTACGGCCTCGCCGACTCCAACCTCGGGGATCTGGGCGTGACGCCGGTGGACATGCTGGCGTACCTCACGCACGGCGCCGCGGCGGTGCGCGACGCCGCGGTGGAGGCTTTCGCGAAGGCTGTCTCCGCGAGCGACGCGGGCGTGGCGCCGGCGCTGGCCAAACTCTTCGCGACGTTTTCACAAAATTCGCCAAAGGAGGCGGAGGTGAATTCCGACGATCCGTTCGCTGCGATGGACAGGAAGCGACAGATGGCGGTGTTCCCCGGAGAGGAGGCTGCGGTCCGCGGCGGTGACCCGCAGGCTCGGTCGGCGATTATGCGAGCGCTCGGCGCGGTGGCGCCGTCGCTGACCCCTCGTGACCTCCCGCTGGTCAGCACGTTCCTGACCAAGGTGCTTGGTGACGACGATGAGCTCGTGCGTGACGCGGCGATGACCGCGGGGCGTGCCATGATCGAGCTGCACGGCGCCGAGCAGGTCCAGGCGCTGCTCCCGGTTTACGAAAAGTACTTTGACAAGCAAGCGGCGCAAGGAGGCGCCGACGACGAGGCCAAGAGCGACAACGTCCGCCAGGGCGTGGTCGTCTTCCTCGGAGCCTTGGCGTGCCACCTGGACGCCGCCGATCCCAAGATCCGGCAGATCCTCGCGCGGTTGGTCTCTGTGCTGTCCACGCCGTCCGAGGCTGTGCAGCGGTCCGTGTCCGACGGCCTCCCGCCGTTGATGAAGTCCCTGAACGACGACGAACGAAGGGCGCTGATCGAGAGCCTTTTGGCGCAGGTGACCAACGGGGAGGGATACGCGGACAGGCGCGGCGCCGCGTTCGGACTCGCGGGCGCGGTCAAGGGGTGCGGCATATCGTCGCTAAAGGCGTACGGGGTCATGGACGCGGTCAAAGCCGCGGTGGAGGATAAAAAGAACCCCGACGCCCGGGAAGGCGCGCTGATGGCGTTTGAACTCCTCAACCTTCGACTCGGCCGATTGTTCGAGCCGTACGTCATCCACGTCCTCCCCATGCTCCTCGTGTGCTTCGGCGATCAGTCGGAGCACGTGCGGGAGGCGACGATCAGCGCCGCGCGCGCGGTCATGGGCCAGCTCTCGGCGCAGGGCGTCAAGCTCGTGTTGCCGGCGCTGATGAAGGGCCTCGAGGACAACGCGTGGCGAACGAAGCAGGGATCCGTGCAGCTCATGGGCGCGATGGCGGCGTGCGCGCCGAAGCAGCTGAGCGCGTGCCTGCCCCAGATCGTCCCGAGGCTCAGCGAGACGCTCATCGATACCCACCCGAAGGTTGTCGACGCCGCCAACGCCGCGCTCAAGGCTATCGGCGAGGTTATCAAAAACCCGGAGATTGAGGCGCTCTCCGATTACCTCCTCGGAGCCATCGCCAAGCCCGCGGAGCTCACGCAGCCGTGCCTTGACGTCCTCCTGGAGATGACCTTCGTGAACGTGGTCGACGCGCCGTCGCTGGCGCTCATCGTCCCGGTCCTGTCCAGGGGTTTGCGGGACAGACGCGCGGATCTCAAGAAAAAGGCGGCTAAAATCGCGGGTAACATGTGCGCGCTGGTCGCCGACCCGAAGGACATGAGCCCTTACGTTCCCCTCTTACTCCCGGACATCCAAAAGTCCCTCATCGACCCCATTCCGGAGGTTAGGGCCACGGCGGCGTCCGCGCTGGCATCGCTGATCCGGGGTATGGGCGGCGTTGACGAGCACTTTTCCGATTTGATCCCTTGGCTCACCGAGACGCTGCAAAGCGACGGGCCGATGACGGAGCGAAGCGGCGCGGCGCAGGGACTCGCCGAGTGCCTCGCCGTGCTCGGTTCGGAGCACTTCGAGGCGATGCTGCCGGAGATTTTGGCCGGGTGCCACCACGTCGCGCCGCACGTGCGCGAGGGCCACCTCACGCTGCTTCGGTTCCTGCCCCTCGCGCTCGGCCACCTCTTCGAGCCGCACCTGCAGGAGGCGTTGGCGGAGGTGCTCACGGGCCTCGCGGACCAGGTGGAATCCGTCCGCGACGCGGCGCTCGCCGCCGGACGCGTCTTTGTGGAGGAGTTTTCGCACAGCGCGCAGTCCCTCGACCTCCTCCTGCCGTCCATCGAGGATGGAATCACCGCGACGAACTGGCGCATCAGGCAGAGCGCGACGGAGCTCCTGGGCTCGATGATGTTCCGCATCGCCGGCACCAGCGGCAAGGTGCTCAACCTCGAGGGCGGATCCGACGACGAGGGAATCAGCACCGAGGCGCAGGGCAGGGCGCTCACGTCAACCTTGGGCGAGCAGAGGCACCACGACCTCTTGGCAGCCGTGTATTCGCTTCGAAGCGATCCGGTGTTGGCCGTGCGAAACGCCGCTGTTCACATCTGGAAAACCGTCGTGGCCAACACGCCGCGGACGCTGCGTGTGGTCCTCCCGCGGCTCATGCAGAGGCTCATCACCGGTCTCAGCGCGGACGACGATGACAGGCGGCAGACCGCGAGCAGGTGCCTGGGCGAGCTCGTGCGCAAGCTCGGGGAGCGCGTGCTCGGCGAAGTGTTTCCCATCTTCAGCGAAGGGCTGGAGAACTCCGACGCGGCGACGCGCGAGGGCGTGTGCCTCGGCCTCGCCGAGGTGCTCGGCGCCGCGAGGAAGGAGGACTTGGAGCAGTACATCGCGGATGTCGTTCCGGTCATCCGGGACGCCCTCTGCGACGAAACGGAGGGCGTGAGGAACGCCGCGGGGTCCGCCTTTGACGCCATGTTTCGACACGGCGGCGCCGACGTCGCGGCGGACATCGTCCCCGCGCTGCTCTCCAAGCTGGAGACCGACCCGGTCGCGTTGGAAGGCCTGAAGCAGGTGCTCAGGGCCCAGCCCAAGATCTTGGGCTCGGTCCTTCCCAAGCTGGCGTCGCCTCCGATCGACGCCGCGCGGGCGGCTACGCTGGGTTCCCTCGCGGAAGTCGCTGGGCCCGCGCTTCCCCCGCACCTCGAGGTGCTCTTCCCCCCGCTCCTCGCGGCGATGGGCAGCGAGAACGTCGACGAATCCGAGGCTGCCACGGGCGCCGCGGCGGCTGTCCTCCGCGCGGTTCCCGACGAGGCGCACTATTTACTCCTACCCGAGGTTGTCAACGGGTTGGAGGATGAATCCCCGCGGGTTCGAGCCGCCGCCGCGAAACTCTGCGGTGTCTTCGCCGTCGAGGCGCCTTGCTTCGACGAGGAGGACGACGTCCCGCAGCTCATCAAGGGCCTGTTCGAGCTACTCATCGACGAGGACGAGGACGTGGTGCTCGCGGCGTGGACCGCGCTCGGCGTCGTCACGGGCGTCGTCGCGAAGGAGGACCAGGCGCGGTACCTCCGGGACGTGCGGGGCGCCGTCGAGACGGCGCGGGAAAAGATCCGGCGAAGGAACCGCGGAACGGGGGTTAAGGACCTGCTCATCCCCGGCCTGTGCCTGCCCAAGGGCCTCGCGCCCGTCGTGCAGGTGTACCTGCAGGGTGTTTTGGTGGGGAAGAACTCGGAGGTTCGTGAGGAGGCGGCGGAGGGTTTGAGGGAGGCGGTGATGTCGACGACGACGGCGGCGATCAAGCCGCACGTGATTCCGATCACCGGTCCGCTGATTCGCATCTTGGGTGATAAGTACCCCGGGTCGGTGAAGTCCGCGATACTGGGCGCGCTCGCGGTGATGATCGAGAAGGGCGGCCTGGCGCTCAAGCCGTTCGTGCCTCAGTTACAGACGACGTTCGTGAAGTGCCTCAGCGACGCTAACCGGTCGGTGCGGCAGCGCGCGGCGGCGGCGCTGGGGCGGCTCATGACTTTGCAACCCCGCGTCGACCCACTCGTCGGCGACCTCGTCACCTCACTGACGAACGTGACGGACAGGGGCGTCCGCGAGGCTATGCTACGCGCCATCGCGGGGGTATTCGCGCACGCGGGCAAGGGCGTGCAGCCCGCCACGGTGGATCGCGCCAAGGATGAGATTTTTGTAATAGCCGGCGGCGCCGCGGACGACGGCACGCGGAACGCCGCGGCGCTCGCGCTCGCGCACGTCGCCGCGTGGCTCCCCGACGATACCCGCGCGGCGCTCATCGAGCAGCTCGGCGAGCTCTCCCCGGACGCCGGCGTGGACGCGGAGGAGCGGGAGGCGAGGTCGCTCACGCTGTCGGCGCTCGCGAGGACGCGACCCGAGCTCGTGCTCGCGACGCACGCGTCCGTTACTTTAAACGGTTTAGTTCGCGCGTCCAAGGACGACGGGATCGACTCGCGCGTCGCGGCGGCGCGCGGGTTGGCGCGCATCGCGTGCGCGTCCGCGCTTCAATCCGGCGCGTCGTGCGCGTACCTTCCCAAGCTCCTCCCCGTGCTCGGCAAGTTGCTCAAAGACGAAACCGCGGACGTCCGAGCCGCAGCGGCTGGCGCCACGCACAGGCTGTGTATGGAGCACGTGGACGCGGTGGGGCCGCACTTGGGCGCGTTCGTCACGCAGCTCGCTGACGTGGCGTGTGGTGATAGGTCCAAGGATGCCAGGTACTACGCTGACAGGGCTCTCCGGAGCGCGTTAAGGATCTTTGACGTTCCCGACGGTTTGACTTACGCTCAGGCGGCGCTCAAGGCGGGCGGGGTCGCGAACGGCGCGCGGGCGAAGCTGACGGACGTGGTGTTGCGCAGGTTGCAGGGCTTGCCGGACGACGAGGAGGAGGAGGCGAACAGGGCGGCGTTGGGGAGCCTCGGCGCGGACGACGAGGACGACGACGAGGCGGTGCTGGGAGACTAAGAGTTGAAATCAGAGTTGAGAATCGAATCATTGCAATTTCCCGACCGATCTGCGCCGCGCTCTTCGGTGAGCCGCCATTGGGGGGCGTTCGTAATTCGAAATAGTTTAGACTGTTTGCATGTGGCGAAACGTTCTCAAAACTCGGTCGAACCAAGGAAATGAAGAAAGTTCATCTCAGCCGTGCTTTTCCCGATCCGCTTTTGCAGCTTTTCGGCCGTTTTTTAGACTGGCTCGCTGTGTTCCCAAATCTGTGGCACGTGCGGCGCGACCCTCAGCCGTAAAGCCGACAGAACAAACATCCGAAGGGGCGCGACCCTTCGAACAACCTTCGTCTCGCGGACCTTCTCACGTTCGCACGACGAAGATGAGCGCGAAGAGAGGGAGCCTCGACCGCGGCTCGCGTCGCCTGTCCGACGGCGGAGCCGACGACGCGGACGAGGAGCAGTACGAGGAGCACGGCCACACCTTGTCCGCAATGCAGGGCCGGGGCATGCGTCGGGAGCTGTCGCGGCACACGTTCTTGGGGCTCGAGGGCTTCGAGGGCGAGCCCGTGGTGAACGCGGACGAGACGATGTCCGCGGGGTCACCCACGCTCTCGCCGCTCTCCACCCCATCGCACACGCTGACCGGCGCGGAGTCATCCAGCCTCTCGCGGGAAGTCGAGGCGGCCAAGCCGAAGGTGATTACCGCGTCGGACCGCCGCCCTTCCATGCCCGCGTCCGCGGGACACGCGAGGCTCGACGACCTCTTCCCGGTCCCGGAGAAGAAACCCGCGCACGCGCCGCAGCGAACGTCCGTCGAGTCCAACGACGAGGACGAGGTCACCCTCTCGTTCGCGGAGGTTGACAACCAAAGCCAAAGCCAAATCGACGCGGAATCGAAAAGCGCCCTGGAGCAGATGATAGACGCGGAGGCGCAGGCACGGGCGAACGCCAAGCTCAACAGGCCGAACAATAGGAGGCAGTCCATCGACGTCGTCAACCGATCCTCTTCCTTCGGCTTAGCGGGCAAGAAGCCCACGGGAGGGAACGGGGCGTCCAAGCCCAAGCCTCGCAAGAGCGTGGGTTCGGCGACGTCGTCATCCTTCGACCGCCGCGAGGCGCTTCGCGCGGTGGCTCGCGACGTCGAGTCCCTCATGCTCATCTCCGAGGCGCTCTCCGCCAAGGAGATGCCGGTGCTGTCCAGGCGGCTGAGGCACGGGCTGAACAGGATCCAGGACAACGCCAGGGTGGGGTACAAAGACGAGGGTCTCCACGCGAGGAAGACGGCGGCGCTGCACAGAGTCAACCGATGGGAGATATTCAAGGAGGCTGCGCACGAGATGACGCTGGACAAGGAGGGCAGGCGCAGACTGAGCATGGCGGGCCAAGGGATCCTCGGGAAGATCCCGTCCAGTGTTCTCGAGGACCTCGACTCATCCGTGCGCGGCGGCGAAGGGCACCACCACCACGGGCACGGACGAGGCGATACCCTCACGCTCAAGCAGCACGTCGTGCGCGCGACCGTCGTCGGATTCACCCTCCTCATCCTCTGCTGTGTACCCCACATCGTCCACCAGTACACCCCCGACGCGGGGCTCATGGCGTCCACCGGGTCCTTCTCCCTCGGCGCCGAACCCGTGGACCTGCCTCTGTCGCACAAATCCAACGGACTCTACGAAATCACGGTGGGCGCCGGCGTCTGCGAGTACCAAATGCCGGCCGCCGACTCGATACACACCAACAACACGTACTACCACGCGAAGATCGAGCTGATGCAGGACGGGACGACGCTCTTGTGGGACAAGCTCAAGCTTCACGACATGGGCATCCCGTCTGGGCGAAGGAAAATGCTCGGCGTTGGCGGCGGCGGCGGCCCGACTGGCGCGGACGTCTACGATCACTTCTACTTCGACGTCAAGCCGAACCAGGACGGCTCGAACGTACACATCAGGGCCAGCAGCGACTGTCCAGCCCCGGTCGCCGTGTCCATCGAGGCGATCACGCTCGGCCCGATCGGCTCGGTGCAGCACTGGATCGCGCTCGCGCTTCTCATCGCCGTTTTCGCTTTGATCATCACCGAGGTTGTTCACCGCACGCTGATCGCGTTCATGGGCGCGGCGTGCGTGCTGTTCATCCTCGCGCTGGAGCACAGGCTGCCGAGCGTGTACACGATCATGGGCTGGATGGACCACAGCACGCTGGCGCTGCTGTGGGGCATGATGGTGATCGTCGCGCTTCTGGCCAGGAGCGGCATCTTCGAGTTTTGCAGCGTGCGGCTGATCGAGTTTAGCAAAGGGGACATGTGGCGGCTCACGCTGCTGCTCATGCTCTTCGATTGCATCCTGAGCGCTTTCCTGGACAACGTGTCCACCATGCTTCTGATGGGCCCGGTGATCATATCGCTGTGCAAGGCGATTGACATGGACCCGCGGCCGATGCTCATCCCAATGGCTCTCTTCGGCAACATCGGCGGCACGGCGACGATGATCGGCGACCCGCCCAACCTCATCATCGGCAACGCGTTCAAAGAAGAGCTCGGGTTCGTGGACTTCATGCGGGTGCTCGCGCCCGGCGTGATCCTCGTCCTCTTCCCGACCCTCGCCTTCCTGAAGTATTACTACGGCAAAGCGGTTTACGGGCGGAAGATCGACGTGGACATGCAGATGCTCCGGGACAAGTACCCCATCCGCGACCACGCCTTGCTCGCGAAGTGCGGCATAATCCTCGGTTTCGTCCTCATGCTCTTCTTCCTCCACCCGGTGGTTCACTTCGAACCGGCGTACGCCGCGCTCTTCGGCGCCATCGCCATCCTGCTCATGGGCTCGACTGAAGACTTTGAGCACGCGCTCGAGAAGGTCGAGTGGGACTCGCTGCTCTTCTTCGCCGGTCTCTTCGTGTTCACCGAGGGTATCGCCGAGCTCGGGCTCCTGCGCATCATCGCCGATCAGCTCAGCGGGGTCATCGAAGGGGTGCCCGTGGCTGATCGAGCCATGGTGTCGTCGGTGTTGATCCAAATCGTAGCTGCCGTCGCCTCTGCGTTCGTGGATAACATCCCGTTCACCACGACGATGATCCCGGTGATTCGGCGGATGGCGGCGAACGTGGAGGGGCTGGAGATTCAGCCCCTCGCGTGGGCGCTGTGCTTCGGCGCGGACATGGGAGGGATGGGTACGCTCATCGGCGCCAGCGCAAACGTGGTGATGGCGGGTATCGCGGCGGAGGCTGGGTACCCGATTAGCTTCATGAGCTTCTTCAGGATCGGCTGGCCGATGATGTGGATCGCCATGTGTATCACCGTGCCGTACCTGGTTCTCATGATCCACGTGGGATACGTGTAAAGGTACCTTTCAAGACTTTAAGACTGTTGCAAACTTCAATAGACTCTCGGGGGCGAGGGGTTCCAGCTTTTTAATCTGTTGTAAAACGGATGGCTCCAACACCGGAGGCGTAACTCTTAGTGCTAGGTGCTACTTTTCATCGCTTTCTCCGTCGCTTCAGTGAGGAGGTTGATCAGGTCCTGGTCTTTCGAGTACTCCTTGGCAAGTTCCAGCGGTGTCTTTCCCCCTTTATCGGTCAGAAGGGGGTCGGCTCCATACTCCAGCAGAAGCTTGCCGATTTTTACCCCCTCGTCATCGCACAGACCTGCGTGGTGTAACGGCGCCGCGCCAAAATTTGTATCCTTACCGTTCGGGTCTGCGCCTGCATCCAGTAATATCTTCACGATCTCCGCGTTGGCGGCATCAATACGGCCTGTGTAAAAGCCCAAAACGGTCTCGAAATTTAATCCAAATCCATCCCCATTGTCGATAGCCACTTTCAAGTTCACGTCCGCGCCCGCCTCCAAGAGCAAGGATACAAGTTTTGGAGAAGCACTCGCAGAGAGACCGCAAACAGCGAAGAACAAGGGCGTAGCACCGCCGTTGGGCTTCGGTAGCTGCGCCCTTGAGTTCACATCGGCACCAGCCTCTAACAACAGCTTCATGGCTTCAAAATTGTTTCTGAATGCGGCCACGTGAAGGGCAGTAATAAGTCCGTTTCGGCTGGGCTTTGCTCCCTCTCTCGACCTTTCCTCGAGGTCCACACCCGAGCTTATGAGCGCCTTGATCGCCTTCACGTTGTTGAAATGCGAAAAAGTATTAAGCGGTGGATAGACCGATATCATGCTATGGAGCTTCGCGAAGTCATTCGCCTTCTCATCCAGCGATCTCACGGCCTCCACGCTCCACACCGCCGCGTTGTAGGACTTGTTCACTTGGGCCAGTGTGAGGGTCTCTTCGAGCTCGAGCTTGCGCACCACGTGCGTCCTGAAAACCTCGGGCAGCGCCTCGGCGACGGCGACGAACACCGATATCTCGCCGCGACGGATCTTGTCGACGATCGGCTCGGTCTTACCTCGCTTGCTTCGCGTCTCCATGGCGCCGTTTGAAGTGTCGTTGCTTTTTCTGGGAACTCTCAATAAAGGTCACTGCATGGCTATTCTCGTGATCATTAAAAATTGTCCTCTAGTTCGACGCCGCGGCCTGCTTCTCCAGCCCCGCGGTGGCCTCCTCCCAGGTGGCCCGCATGTTGCACATCTTCTTGATCAGCGTCAGCACGTCGTCGACTCGTAAACCCCTGCATTCACTCTGATTCCTCACCTGAGCGCGCGCGGCGGGGCATCCGTCGGGATCATGCACGGGTCCCTCCTCGCGAAGTGCACGTCGTCGATCTTCTTGAGCGTCTCCTCGCTCAGCGTCACCAGATCAGCGTCGAACGCGTCGATGTTCTCCTTGAGCTGTTCCATCGTGGTCGCGCCGATGATGGTCGAAGTGCAGTACCACCGGGTTCGGCACCACGCCAGCGAGAGCGTCGCGAGGGACACCCCCGCCTCCTTCGCGATGGCCTCGTACGCCTCCGTCGCCTCCACGCACGGCGCGCTGAGGTACCTCTGCATGAACGCCGGGAACTTCACCAGTCGCCCCTCCGCCGGCTTCTTCCCGTGCAGATACTTCCCTGATAGAGCTCCGCCCGCCAGCGGGGTCCACGGGAGGAGTCCGATGTCGTAGTGGCTCGGCGCGCACGCCTCCGCCAGCTCCGTCTCGAACGTGCGGTGAAGGAGGCAGAACGAGTTCTGGATGGACACGGGCCGTGGGACGCCGAGCTCATCCGCGGCGCGAACGAACTCGCAGACGCCGAACGTGGTCTCGTTGCTCAAACCGTAGTGCCTGATCTTCCCGGCGGCGATGAGCTCGCCGAGCGCCGCGACTGTTTCCTTGATGGGCACCGCGTCGCGCTCCTTGGTCGGGTCGTACACGCTCTGGCCGAAGTTTGGGGCGTATCGGTCGGGCCAGTGGAGCTGGTAGAGGTCGATGTAGTCCGTCCTGAGCCTCCTGAGCGACGCGTCGCAGGCCATGAGGACTGATTCCCGGTCGAGGCGGCAGTCGGCGCTGGGCTTCGAGGGCACGAAGCGGTTGCCGCCAGTCTCGGATCCCGGGTTGAAGCCCGCGATCTTGGTCGCGAGGATGATCTCGGACCGAAGCGTGGGGTTCTTCTCGATCCACGTGCCGATGTATTCCTCCGTCGTGCCGGGCTTCCACCCGGCAGCCGATGAAGGCACGGGGTACATTTCGGCAGTATCGATGAAGTTGACGCCGCGCTCCTTGACGGCGTAGTCCAGCTGTGCGTGCGCGTCCTCCTCGGTGTTTTGGACCCCGAAAGTCATCGTGCCGAGGCACACCTCGGTGACCATCAGGGGCTGGCCATCAGGGCCTTTGGCCGAACCGAGTGGACGTGCCTTTGGCAGCTTCTTCGTCGTCATTTTCTTCTCGGAAGTGGCCACGGTGTTGGAAGCGGCGCGTGTGGTGACGGCGCGTCGGGCGGTGGACCTCTGAACGCGAGAGGCGGAGCGGTAGAGGGCGAGTGAGACTGTGTGGGCGCGGGAACCGATCGCCGCAGCCAGCATGCTTGTAAAGTGAGCGCTGGATGACCGTCCTTTCGCTTTTTGGTCGACGTCATCCAGTCACGTGATCGCGTTATGGCGTGGCGTTTATTTGGGCAAAAATGGAAGACTCCCGAACCGCCGCCTCCGCCGCCTCCATTCGCTGCGGCGCACGGGGCGCGAGCGAGGGGATATCGGACATGGGGGTCACCGACAAAGTGTTCCGATCCTTCGGGGTCAGCGAGTACAAGCGGGTCGCCGAGGCGGACGACGGGCGCGCGTCCAGCCCATCGCCCGTCGGGAGGCCGGGAGGTGGGCACGCGAGCGTCCAGTTCCGAGGACGTAACGAACACGGCGTGATCGGCAAGCTGCTGTACACGTGGGTCACCCCGTTCCTGAAGCTCGGGCTGGAGAAGGAGCAGCTCGATCTGGATGACCTGCTCCCGCTGCCACCCGCGTACCTCGCGAGCAACAACGCGCCGAGGTTCGAGCACGAGCTGGAGGTATCGATGGACAAGGAGGAGGCACGGATCAACTCGTACGTCGATGATTTCGCCACGCCGGAGGAGAAGAAGAGGCGCGAGCCCTTCCTTCCCGCGCTGACCTGGCCGCTGTGGAGGTGCTTCGGAGCCACGATCCTGACCGGGTCCTTCTTCAAGCTCCTCAACGATCTCATCCAGTTCCTACCCGCCGTCGTCCTCGGCGGATTCCTCCGGTACATCGCGGGCAAGCCCCATTACCTCAGCGGGCTCAACCTCTCGGACGACGAGTACGGCGTCATCTACTGCGTCCTGATGTTCATCCTGCCGGTGCTGAGGACGCTGTGCGAGCAGGTCTACTTCTACTACGCGCAGGCCTCGGGTATCTGCATCAAAGGGTCGCTGTCGACGTCGGTGTACCGCAAGACGATGCGGCTGAGCGCGGCGGGTCGCGACGGCGGCTCCACCGGCGAAGTGCTCAACCACATGCAGCTCGACGCGCAGCGGGTCGGGGACTTGATGCTGTTCATCAACGTGCTGTGGTCCGGTGTGCTGCAGACGTTGGGGTACATGGCGCTGCTGTACTACTACATAGGCTGGGCGGCCATCGGGGGATTCGCCATGATGGTGTTCCTGGTCCCGCTGCAAAAGTATTTTTTCAAGGTCATCGCGGCGCTTCGAGGGGATCAGATGAAGCTGACGGACAGGCGCGTGAAGCTGCAGAACGAAGCCCTGAGCGGCGTGAAGATCTTGAAGCTGAACGCGTGGGAGGACCCGACGCGCGAGGAGGTGGAAGGTGTGCGCGGGGAGGAGATCAAGAAGGGTGAGAAGATTGCCAACGTCAACGCCGTGAACATGTCCATCATGAACACGGGCCCGACGCTCGTGGCGCTCGCCGCGTTCGGCATCTACGCCGGCATCATGAAGAAGCCCATGGTCCCCGAGGTCATCTTCCCGGCGCTCACGCTCTTCTCGCTGCTTCGGTTCCCCGTCATGTTCTACCCGAGGTGTCTGTCGCTGTGCGCCGACGCCATCGTGGCGTTGCGCCGCCTGCAAAAGTATTTCTTACTTCCCGAGGCGGCGGCGACGACGATGGAGCTCGGAGCCGACGTGGACGACAAAAAGGGTCAGGGTCCGGCGACACGTAACGGCGCGAGTAACGGTGCGGGACACGACGACGAGGACGACGAGGACGTGAGCGTGCGCTCTAACCTTCGTCAGTCCATCGGCGGGATCAAATCGAACGAGGTTGAACTCTCGGACATGAGATCGCCGGGTCCTTCCAGGCGAGGGGCCTCGATCGCGCGCGAGCGATCGCAGTCGGTTTCCGAGCCAGACGCACTCGTCGCGTCCATCTCCGGCGGGCACTTCAACTGGACCGCGCCCGGACCCACCGAGCAGCCCTTCCTCAAGGACATAAACCTGGAGCTGCGGAGAGGTCAGCTCACCGTGGTGGTCGGGCCCGTGGGCAGCGGAAAGTCGGCACTCATCTCCGCGCTCCTCGGGGACATGCACCAGTGCGACGGGCCGGACGGCGCTCCGGGCATCGGCGGCGCCCCCAACATCCACGGGACGGTCGCCTACGTCGCGCAGGTTGCCTGGGTGCAATCCCTCTCGCTCAAAGAAAACGTCCTATTCGGCAAAACCATGGACACCGATCGGTACCGCGAGGCGCTCGACGTGGCGTGCATGGCCGCCGACGTGACGCAGCTCCCGCACGGCGACGAGACGGAGATTGGCGAGAAAGGTATCACGCTCTCGGGCGGGCAGAAGCAGCGCACGGCGATCGCCAGAGCGGTTTACGCGGATGCGGATCTCGTCGTCATGGACGATCCGCTGTCGGCGTTGGACGCTCACGTGGGCAAGGACCTCTTTCGCAAGTGCGTCCGCGGCGCGCTCAAGACGAAGGCTGTGCTGTTAGTCACGCACCAGCTGCAGTTTGTTAACCAGGCTGATCACGTCATCGTCATGTCCCAGGGGAAGATCGCCGAGCGCGGTACGTACGACGACTTAGTGTCCAAAGATAAAGGCGCGTTCAAGGCGCTCATGGAGTCGTACCACGGCGAGGGGTCGGATTCGGAATCTGACGAACCGGGCGAAGAAACCAAGAAGGAGGGTGCCGAGGAGGGTGCCGAGGAGGGTGCCGACACGACAAACGAGGGTGCCGAGTCATCCGACGAGGAGGCTCGCCTCGGGGAGCTGACCGAATCCGCGGCGGCTACCAAGGAGGGCGCGCCGGGCCCGGAGGGCGGGTCGAGCGGGAAAAGATTTTCGCAAGATGATTCGCGAAAGAGCAAGGACCTCGGGAAAGAAGTCAAGGCCACGATGGAGATACCGGTCGCCAGTAACACAATCACGAAGGAGGCCAGGGGCGAGGGTGCCATCTCGTTCAAGACGTACAAGACCTACGTCAGTAAGATGGGCTCCCGCGCGTGGCTTTTGTTTCTCCTCTTCATGGTCACCTTCGAGCGGCTGCTCTCCGTGTACACCAGCGTGTGGCTGGCGTACTGGTCCGAGGACCACTATAATCTCCCGCAGGGTGACTACCTCGCCATATACGCGGGCATCGGCATCGGCGGGGCGGTGGTGTCCTGGGCGAGGACGTTCATGTGGGCGCTCGCGAGCTTAGCCGCCGCGAACAAGCTTCACCTGGCGCTCTTCCAGGCGACGCTGAGCACCAGGCTGTCCTTCTTCGACGTCACGCCGCTCGGCCGCGTGATTCAGCGGTTCACCAAGGACACCGCCGTGCTGGACAACACACTGGGTAACAGCGTGGCGTCGTTCACGTCCTTCGGCTTGCTCCTGTTGGGTACCCTCGCGGTGATGGCGTGGGTGATGCCGGCGCTGGTCCCGTGCCTGGTGCCCATAGGCGCGCTCTACTTTTACGTGCAGTACTTCTTCAGGCCCGGGTACAGGGAGGCGAAACGGCTGGACGGCATCAGCGGCTCGCCCGTGTACGCGCACTTCGGCGAGACCCTGACGGGCATCTCCACCATTCGCGCGTTCGGCCATCAGACGCGGTTCATCGACGAGAACGAGTCGAGGATATCGATAAATCAGCGCGCGGATTACACGCAGAAATGCGGATGCGACCGGTGGCTTCCGGTGCGCCTGGAAACGATCGGGAACTCGATCACCTTAGTCGTGGCGATCCTCGGCGTGTGGCAACGGGGCAGCACGTACGCGGCGCTCGTGGGCCTGACGCTCAGCTACGCCATCGACATGACCGGGCTGCTCTCGTGGCTCATCCGCGTCATCTCCGAGCTCGAGTCCAACATGGTGAGCGTGGAGAGAATCTCAGAGTACACCGAGCTCGAGACGGAGGAGTCCACGGGCGCGATTGTCAAGCCGGGCGGGGCGAAGAGGCCGCCGCCCGGATGGCCCCCCAAGGGTGCCATATCGTTCGAACGGCTGGAGATGAGGTACCGCCCGGGCTTACCGTTGGTGCTGAAGGGTGTCTCTTTCGACGTCAAAGCCGGCGAGAAGGTTGGCATCTGCGGCCGCACCGGCAGCGGTAAGAGCTCCCTCATCGTCGCGATGTGGCGCCTCGTAGAGCCCTGCGGCGGCCGCGTCTGGCTCGACGGCACCGACGTCGGAACCCTGACCCTCAAGGACCTCCGATCGCGGATCACGTGCATACCCCAGGATCCCATCCTCTTCTCGGGCAACGTTCGCGATAACCTCGACCCGTTTAAGCAACACGGAGACCAAGAGCTATGGTTCGCGCTCGAGGCTGTCCAGCTCAAGCAGGCGGTCGGCGAACACGGCGTGGGTCTCGCGGCGCCCGTCGCGGAGTACGGCGAGAACTACAGCGCCGGTCAACGGCAGATGCTCTGCCTGGCGAGGGCGCTTTTACGTGATACCAAAATCGTGTGCCTGGACGAGGCGACGGCGTCGGTGGACCTCGAGACGGACAAGGTGATGCAGGACGTCATCGCGGACCAGTTCGAGACGCGCACGATCCTAACCATCGCGCACCGCATCAACACCATCATCGAGAACGACAAGGTGGTGTGCCTGGAGCAGGGTAAGCTGCAGCGGATGGACTCGCCGGCGGCGATGCTGCGGGACCCGGAGAGCATGTTCGCGAAATTGGTCGCCGAGACTGGCGAGCAGTCCGCGAGAAACTTGCGTACACGGGCGGAGGAGTGCGACGCCGCGCGCGTCGCGGGGTTGCCGATTCGTAGGGTCGGCAGCAAGGATAGGCTCAAACCGGTGGGCAGCAAGGAGAACTTGGCCTCGCCGTTGGGCAAGTGACGACGGGATCTAACCGAGAAATAATTACAATATGAATACTACTGGCACAGCGGAAGTGCCCTTCCAACTCCACTGCCCTTCCAACTCCACACCCGCGTCGTGTTTACATGTTCCAGGGGGCAGTCTGGGAGCCGAAGAAGTTGTGGGAGGGGTCGGAGACGTGCGCGGAGAGGTTCGCGACGGGTCCGACGCCGGTGTACGCCTGCTGCGCGAGGCATCCGAGGAACGCTCCCATGGCGAGGCGGCAGTGCTTGAGCTCCTTGATCTTCATCTCCTCCATGTCGACCTTCTCGGAGAACTTGAGGGGGTCGAAGCGGCCGCCGGGGTAGACGCCGACGTCGGC
>Ga0257106_1000757_pt1 | contig 17682 bp, 12 predicted proteins | sample LP_taG_3_FD_190177 | JGI IMG/M metagenome (GOLD analysis project Ga0257106, IMG submission 190177) | Marine microbial communities from Northeast Subartic Pacific Ocean, Canada - LP_J_2011_P26_10m | ecosystem: Environmental > Aquatic > Marine > Oceanic | place: Canada: Northeast Subartic Pacific...
GCCACCGCTTTCTCGTAATCCTCCAACGCTCGCTCGACGTCGTCCAACTTTTCGTACGCCTGCGCTCGCCTCGCGTGCGCTTTCCCGTACCGAGGATGTAAAGCTATCGCCTTCGAACACCTACGAATACACTCCTCGAAACTCTCGAGTTTCATCAAGCACGCTCCGGCGTTGGCGTGTAACGTCGCCAGGAGTACCTCTCTTTTCGTCGGGTCCCGTTTTTCCGGATCAACATCTGCTTTGTTTTTCTTCACTTCGTCTACTTCATCTTTTTCAGTTCCTTTCGTTTTTGTTGTTGTTGTTGTTGTTGTTGTCGTCGCTTCATCAACATCACCATCGTCTTCATCGCCGTCTGAATCATCAATATCATCATTTTCTCCTTCTCTACTCAAAACCTCGACCCCGTCGTCGTACAGTTTCAGCGCCTCCCCGAACGCACTCGTCGCAAACTTCTCGTTCCCGTTGGATTTCAGAGTTGTCGCCAAGGCGATTTCTTTTTCTTCGTCGGCAGATTCACTCGTTCCCGCCGCTGCTGCTCGAAAACCATCATCACCACCATTACCACCGCGATCGTTCACCTTCTTTTCCTCCTCTTGTTCTTGTTCCTCGGGGTGCACTTCTTCGATTTCCACCATTATTCGTGTTGTATTTGTGTCGCATTTTTCTTTAAAAATCTCCATTATAATACTATCGCATTTATATAGAAATGAAATAAATAATGGCGAGAAGATCCCGAGGACGACAGAAGCGAAACAACTCGTCGTTTACTACTACCACGTCGTCGTCTTCAAACACAAACGTCGAACATTTGCTGAGCGTTTTAGAGGTAAGCGCTTTTGTCGTTGTTGTTTACGTCGTCGCGAATTTTCCAAAATGCAATTTTTCGTACTCTTTTCTTTTCGGGGGTCCCTCTTCTTTCTTTCTCTCGTCGTCCACACGCTGACGCTCTCGTCTCTCTCTCTTTATCTCTCTATCTGTCTCCCTCTGATTATTATTAAAAACAGAAATCTGTGCTTCCGAAAATCGAACGCGCGAGAGATGCGATTCGTTCTCACAACGATTTTGATGGTTCCGATGGTGGCGAAAAAAATGTCACAAAGCTCTTTGAACAATCGATCGATTTTCGAGTGAAATCGTCTCTCTGCGCGACAACTTCGAACGCTTTGGACGCGTGCGCGAAAGAGTTGGTGAAATGCGCGAACGCGAATGCGTCTCGCGGGGTTCGTCTCATTCCGTCGTCGTCGCGGTCGAATGAAGTGATGCAACTGCGGTGCGTGTTTCTCGGACGAAGCGGCGTGGGGAAGTCGCACGTGGTGAATTCACTGTTAAGGCGAGCGTGCGTTCCAAAGGGAGAGAACGCGGAAGGAGGTGAGAACGATGACGACGATGACGAGGACGAGTTGAAGAATGTGAGTGGGTACGAAACCGCGCGAGAGGATGAGGATGAAGACGAGCCGCCGCCAATGCTCCAGTCTCCGGGAAAGAAGAATGGCGTCGAAGATGATATCGACGCTATGGTTTTAGACGTAGCGCAAGGGTATGTGATTGGAGCGAACTCAATTCCATTGGACGATTCCGACGAGGAAGTACCAGTTTTCATGGTGGATCGGCAGGATGATTTAGAAAACTATATCAAATACGAGAGATTTAAGTTGGACAAGATTGAATACGAAGCCTCGAGGAACGTGGAGACGTTGGAAGAGTCGGTGAGAAAAGCTAAAGAGCAAGCGAAGATAGAGCTTCAGTGCGGTAACGAAGATAATGTAGAAGAATTAAACACGATAGAAATACAACGAAAGAGACAAATAGAAATAGAAAAGGAAGAGAGGAGGAAGAAATCGGAGGAGACGAAAAAATACGCGGCGAAGATTCCAGTGTGCGAAGACGAAGAGGAAATCGAAAAGAAGATGGCGCCTAAGGAAGTCGGCGAGGTCCACGAGAAGAACGACTTTTTGCTCTGCGAGGGCGACATTGGTGACACGACTTCGGTGTCGTGCGCGGCAACTTTAGGCGATTACTTCAAGCTGGAAATTCGGTACCACTCGAGTCAGTTCGTGTACGAGAGAGTTCGGCGTTTGCGAGAGATTTTAGAATTGAAAAAGAAGATCAAAAAGAAAGACGAATGGGAGAAGAGGTACGACGTGCATTTCCACAACAGGAAACTGAGCGAAGAGGAAGAGGAAAGCAAGAGATACGAAGTGGCGTATTACGACGCGTGCATAGATTACGCGACTGGTTCGTTAAACGCGGAAGCGGCTTCGGCGTGCGCGATGACGGGACACGAGCCGTACGCGGCGAATTTGAACGACGTTGAACTCGAAAACGTGACCATCCCTAAAATATTAATCGATAGACTCGGCGCGAGCGTTACGTTTATTCCGCAGAGAGCTCTAGAGAATTCAAAACAGACGATGGCGTATTTCGAGGCTAGCGTGAAGATGCTTCGAACGACTTTGCGCGAGGAAACCACGCACGGGTGCTGGGGATGCGTTCGCGATTGCACGATTACGTTACCGTGCGTTAATCCTATTTATCGCGGACTCACTTTTGTCGACGCGCCTGGCGCAGGCGAGGCTGATCCAGCGCGAATGCAGCAACTGAGGAAAGAGTTGTCTAACGCGGATGTGGTGTTTATCGTCGCTGATGCGAGGAGATTACCGGAAGATGTCACAAAAGCTCTGAAGAAGAGCCAGTTTTTGAGAAAGTTCACGGAGGATCCCGATCGATTTAAAATCATCTCGGTCATGCAAGGGGATAGATGTTTTGACGGTTTAGACACGGTTTGGCGTAAAGCTGTGCATAAAATTAAGGGTCTGAATGAGATTGTACTTGCAAATGACGGTGGCTCGAGCGAACCATCGTCCGACATTTTTGAAGGATCGAACGCGCGGATGGATTGCGAAAGCCAAGAAGGCGAGAATACTAACGAGGACAACGAAAGTGCAACGACGATCGACGACGATAAAAGTAAATCGAATTTACAGACCATAATCAAAGACTTGCTGAAACGATCGTTACCTACCATACTCGAAGCGCCTGCGCAAAGCGAATTCGACGAAGACACTGAGGAAAAAAAACGCCTACAGGCGAGGCCGCCAACTGGTCTCGCGGCTAAGGCGGGGATTTCCGAAGTACACAGAGACAACGCGGCAATCGTCGCAAACGAACGTTTTTATGAACTCTTGGATGAAATCACGCAAACTCGAGGCTCACTACCGGAGTTGAGCGAGTTTGCCAAGGCCTTGAAGGCTACTTTTGATCGAAGTAAGCAACGCGATGGAGGCGACGACGATTTACAAACCGCGATGGAATTGGGCGCTCGCTTTCGTCAGCCAGAAGGAAGAGCGGCTTTGCACCAATCGTGGACGTTTGTGCCTTTGAGCATATCTTGGGTGAACACGCTGCGCGAAGAGTTGATTGATGAAAAATTTGAAGATGATGGTGGCGACAACGAGAAGAGCGGCAACGACAAAATCGACGCCATCGTCGACGAAATTTGTGGATTTGCTCGAATCGATCGCGCTTTGCTGGAGTTTCTGCCCAAAAATGCGGTGAAACGCGCCGCGTTTACCCTCGATTTGGCATCAAAAGTACTCGACTACTTTGTTGCAAAAGCGTCGCCGATTGCCTACATTCACGATTGCCCGGATACCGAAGCTAGAGCTTTACAGATTGCCGTGAATGAGTGCTTTGGCGAGGATGCGGAAGACGTCGCCGCTCGTTGCGGCACGGAAGCGTCTCGCGTAGCGAGTCTCGTAGCGATTAAAGCGTGCGATGACATCATCGGCGTGTTTCAACGATACGTACACGCGGAACCTTCTTTCAATTGTGAGTGCGCTTTCGATTTCATCGTCGAAAAATTGCAAGATTTGCCGTTGAGAAAGACGAAAGATTTTGGTGATTTATACGAAACGGATAAGAAAGTGCTCTCGAAAACTTGTAAAGATGCCGCGCGTGCTATTCTTTGTCAATCGCAAAAGATAAACGAGTGGTCGAGAATAGCGGCGAAATCTGCCGTGGAAATATGGATTCGAAGGTGGAACAACTCCAGCGATGAAGAATTTGGAGAAGGAGAAACGCGGTCTGAACCCGTGGCTTCTTTCCGAGACCAGGCATCCTCGGCGGCGCTGCGAGAATTATTCCTCGTCGCTCGCACGGCAGATTACGGGGGAGGTGAAAGCGACAACGATTTAACCGGTTGGGTTCAAACCGAACGCATGGTAAACATGACCCCAGATGAGATCTTGGAGGAGAAAGAGCGACAAAGAGAAACTGGGATGAACACGCCATTGGAAACTATCGTGCGTTCAAAAGTTCGTGAAGCTATCGTAAAGGTTTCGGTGGTATCGACGAACGAGAATGGACGTAATACCGAAAACCGTTCTCGGTCATCTTTGGACGATCAAAAATTCTTTCAACTTCCGAAAAACTTCTTCCCGATCTCGGTTCCGAACGGATCGGTAAGTCTGGATCTCGAGAAGCGACTTCGCGAGTCTTACATGGATGCCGCCAATCACCTTCTCAACGTCTACGACGAACTTTTCATGTCGTACGTGGATGAAACTTTCAACGCGATGAGCGAAGAAGACGATTACGCGGACACACTTCGCATGTCTCTCTCAGAGAAATATGCCGAAATCATCTTGATGATTGCTTCAGAAGCTATGATCACCGTGCGTTCGAACGCTGAGCGATTTTTTATGAGAACGTTTATATCGCCGGTGCGTAAACACGTCGAGGTGAAAATCGCGAATCTCATGAAACCTTTAACTGCTAACCTCGCCGTGGCGTATTTTCGCGAGCGGTGCGTAAAGAAACAGTGGATCAAGCGTGCAGAAAAGGATGCAAATTTAGCGCAAGAAGCGAGGCGCGCGTGCATTGATTTCACCAAAGCGGCTTTAAAATCGTCCAACGGGGATGATCGCGTCGGTTTTGAGGCTAGCGCTTCCGGTGGTGAGGGGAAATTGAAAGACAAGAAACTGCGCCAGATTGAGCATCAACTCATGTGTTCGAAAATACCACCGTTTTACGAGGATCCTCGTGCGTTTGTGAGCATCGCAGATTGCATCACGCGTCGCCGACAAGCGAATGGCGATCTTGACGTTATCGATTACGGTCTCGAAACGCGAGCCGCCTTGGATGCTATCGCGACCAGGAAGAAGAAGAAAGAGGCAGAGAGCGCATGGATCATTTCACTCGCTACAATTGAAGAAGAAAATGAAGATGCCGGTGTTGTTAACATCGAAACGTTAACAATTGAAAATTGTTTGGAGAAATTGGATCTACGACAACAAAAAGGAAGAGTAGAGCGTAAAGGTTCGGAATCTCAAGAGACGATTTTACGACATCGGCGCGCGGATGCCGAGGCGGCCGATGGCGGACGACAACAGTCGGACGACGTGACGCCAGACCAATCTGAACCACCTCTCAACAAAATCATCACCACAACTCGAAGTTCTGAGGACGACACGTCTATCCACGGCACCACCATCCTCGACGGTACCAGCGAATTAGAACAAGAAGAAGAAGGGAGTAAAAAGAAACCGAAACTCATCAAAGACGAAACGCTCGCGGACGCGTACGAGCGCTGTTTCAATGAATGTCTTCCACCAAAAAGCGGCACGACGTGATGATGGAATTTATCCAATAATAGAGTAGCAGTTTATAGTAGTAGTTTATATAGTGTAAAAGTATAAATAGTAAGGTATCTTAACAGCTAATCCTAAAATATATGTATAGTAGTACAAAGAAGCGGGACGGAGACGACCGTCCGTCGCGAGCGAGAGGCCGAGCAGTCGTTCTAGAAATCTCATCGACTCACGTATGCCTGCCTCCCCGCCCACTGCAAACTCGCGTCTCTCACCTCTTCCAACTCGTTTTGCGCTCTCCCAACTCTCCCAGCGGCCATTTGTACCTCTCTTCTCTTCTCCTCTAAAATCCGTACGTGTTCCTCCTCGACGACGCGTTCCTTCTCGCACTCCTCCTCCAATAAAATCAACTCCCTTCTCTTCGCATCCGCCCTCGCCGCCCTCGCCGCTTCCTCCGGAGCGACCACTTTCGACACCATATCCTCCGCGATCGCCTCGATCGAATTTACTCTCGCATTCATATCGATCCCTCGAGCGACGCACGCGTCGTCGATCGCTTTCAGCTTGATTTCTAACGACTCTTCCTTTAAAATTTGCTCGAATTCCTCCCTCGATTTTTCTTTGATGGAAGAGAAGAGTTGCGAGTATAAATCGTACAGCGGGACGTGGTATTCTTTCGGCAACGTCGGGAAGAAAGATGCGAATTCCTGTTGTTCGTTTGTTTGTAACGAGAGAGAGAGAGAGAGAGCGCACAAAAGTCAGCATCACATCAAACACAATCACAGGGGAAAAAGAAGACGAAGAAATTCAAAATAATTCACACAATAATACAAAATAGAATTAAACATACCCCAATCGTCTTCACTTCGAAGCACATCGTCAAAGATTCCTCGAACATCGAGTGCAGCTCTTTCACGCGCGAGAAAGAGGACTTCGTTCCTTCTTCCGTTTCCATTTTCGTCGTCATTTCTATACTCAGTTAATGATGACGATCCTTATACTAATGAGGAAAACAACAGCTCTTTTTGCTGTTGGTGTTGCTTCTTTTTTTTCGAAAAAGACAAAAAAATTTGCAAAAAAGCAGACCAAGAGCCAAAAAGAGACAAAATTTTTCATTTTCATCACACCTGTAAAAGATGGCGCAAAATAAGAATACTACTAACGAGAATACTACTACTACAAAGAAGAAGAATAAAATCGCACTGAAAGCGACGTTAGTTGGCCACAAAGACCGCGTGTGGTGCGTGGCGTTCGAACCGAACCGAAACGATATTTTGGCCACGTGTTCGAGCGACAAAACGGTGAAGATTTGGAAAAGAAATGTAAAGCATGATGATGATGATGATGATTTAAAGAGTGGTTCTCAAACGTGCTTATTCCGATGCGTGTGCACTCTGGACGGGGTCCACGAGCGAACGATTCGATCGGTGTCGTGGTCGCCGTGCGGGAGGTATTTGGCGAGCGCGAGCTTTGACGCGACCGTGGCGATATATCAGAGAGCTGATGATGAAGAGAACGAGGAAGATGATGAGGTAAAATTTGAGTGCGTCGCCGCCTTGGAAGGCCACGAAAACGAGGTGAAAAGCTGCGCGTGGTCGCCGTCTGGTTCACTTTTAGCCACGTGCGGGAGAGATAAGTCGGTTTGGATATGGGAATCCGCGCCTGGAAATCACTTCGAGTGCGTGGCGGTTTTACACGGGCACACTCAGGACGTGAAGAAAGTGAAATGGCACGAAACCGAGGACGTGTTGTATAGCGCGAGTTACGACGATACGGTGAAAACGTGGAAGGAAGATTTAGATGGGGACGATTGGAGTTGCAGCGGGACGACGAAAGCGCACGAGAGCACGGTTTGGGATTTAACTCAGGAGAAAGTGAAAGAGGGGGGGAGATTTGCGACCGTGAGTGACGACGGGTGGGTGAAGATTTGGAAAGCGGGCGGCGCGCAAAGGACGGAGATTAGTAGCAGTAGTAGTAGCGGTAAAAAAGATGACGCGGCACCTTTGGAGTGCAGTTTTAGGAGTGGACACGACCGACCGATATTATGCGCGGATTGGTTAGGCGATGCCAACAGGAAGAATAGCGAGAGTGGTAATAAGAAACAACCGGCAACGTTAGCCGCCGGGGGAGGCGACAACTCGGTGAGAGTCTATCGCGAAAAGGAAACGGGCGTTTGGGAAGAAGCCGCTGCGGTCGTGAACGCGCACGAAGACGACGTGAACGACATCGCTTGGTTTTCAATGGCGAGTGAGAAAGAAGAGAATTATTTCGCCAGCGCCTCGGACGACGGCACCGTGAAAATTTGGACGTTTTGTTCTTCAAACGTCGACGAGTAAAATAGTGTGATGATACAATGAACACAGCAGCAAGCTTTTTTAAAAGCACGAACCTTCCGCGTACCTCACTTTCGCGCACGTCGCGATGCATTCATTCGCAAAAGTTTCCCCAGTCTCTCCACACACCGGCTGAAACTCCATTACATCCTTCGCTCCTAAACACGCTTCGTACACGCACGCTCGCTTCCTCGGGTCGAAGAAAAAAGCGCACGCACCTTCCTCCAAAACAGACAAAGATTGCACATCACCCCCGCTTTCCTCCAAATCGTGTTTGCACCGAAACCAGCACTCGTTCGCGTACGTCGCGTTGTTTTTCGTATCACACATAGGCCCAGACGATACATTCAGTCCTTTACACCGCTCTCGGCACTTTCCGACAAACGAAGGAGTAAGAGTTTGTTTTTGTCCCTCCGAGAACCAAGAAGAAAAGAGTTCCCCAAAAATTCCTCTCCTCTCTCCATCATCTTTCGTAGTAGTATTAGTAGTAGTATTACTACTCTTGCTCTCCCCCTCCTCCTCGGCGTTCGCAGAGACGCAGAGACGCCATTTTGGCGACACCACCAACACCAACACCACCAACACCAACGCCTTAAGTACTCGTATTTTTTTAATGGGTGCCCACATTTTTGTAAAATTTTTGAAGAAAAAGAAGGGGGAACTTCATTTAAAAAAAAAGAACAACACTTACGCGCGCGTTTATTATACATACACATACACACATAAGGAAAAGAGCATCATGCCTCTGACCGACGCGACCAACCGAAACTACCCAACGAAATCCTCCTCTCTGTCCACTTGGGAGGAAAACGATGATGTTTTGCAGCAAAGAAGGAGTACTAATACTAATGTCAAAGTCCCTGCAAAACAACAACCATCAAAGGGAAAACTCATGAATACTAAGAACACGGGAGGGAGGACGACGGTAAAGTTGACGGACGTGTTCCCATCAAAAACATCGGTCGCAGAGGCAGAGGAAGAAGAAGAGGAGGATTTCTTCACGAGCAGCGGTAAAGATGAAGCAGTTATCGTCGCTAAAAAAGGTACGTATTCTTTGCGTCATCATCATCAAAAGAACTAATGTGTTCGTCCCCCTCTTCCTCTCTCTTGAAAAAAATGTCAAAACCACCACAGCGAACGCGAGACCGGCAAATACCGCGATCTCGGCGAAACATTTGAGTCCTCCGAAGAAGACAGCAACTAAAGCGAATACGAAGATGGACGATTCGGACGACGATTGGGAGAGTTGGGGGTGTTCGACGGAGGACTCAAATGTTGCCGCGGAAGCGAGGAGGAGGAGCGAACAACAAACGAAGAAGACGAGCGAACGCGCTTCCGTCCCGCTTGCGAGTAAAAAATTCCAGTGCGTGCCGACGCCGATGGAACAGATTGCGTTGGGTTCCAGTAACATTAGTAAGCAGCAACAAGCACCGAGGACGCCGTCGTCGAATAGCGCGCGAGGCGGGTTCGGGAGTAACAACAACAATAAGAAAAATTTCACCAGATTATACCGAACGTCCTCGCCCGAGCGCAAGGCGGCTTCGCCAACCGCGCAAGTGATTCAATCTATCGATGAAGCCGTGGACAGCGTTTTGACGAAATCGTACACCGGTTTAGTCGGAGCGGTGAGCTCCTTCGCGTCCACGTTAGATGCAGCGGTCGAAACGACGGCGTTGAAATTGGACCACTTTGCCTCGCAAAAGATGTCGCCGCCGGGCGGGCGTCCGCGGAAGAGCCGAACGACGGAAGACGAAGACCCGATGAGCTCGCCGAACGTGATCAAAATGCGATGCAGAGAGTCGTTAGGCAGCACAAACAGCAGCAATAGAACTAGTACCAGCAGTAGCAACAACAACAAAGACAACGGAGGAGGAGGAGGAGGAGGAGCGGAGGAGACGAAAGCCTCCTCCTCTTCGTCTTCTTGGGAGAACTGGGACGAAGTTGATGACAACAACAAAGAAAACGTCGACCCAAACTTTCCTCAAACCCCTCGCAGACTCTCCAAACACCTCCTCCAACAAAACAAACATCTCCAACGCTGCAACGCGTCTTTAACCGCCCAAGTGGACGGCGTCGCTCAAAACTTGCGAGAAGAAACCGCGCACCGAAAATTGCTCCAACGCGACATCGACTTGCTCAAAAAACAAAACCTCGGCCTCCAAAAACGCCAACAGAGCAAACACAACAAAGAGGAAGAGGACAAGTTGATGGAACAAGTCCGAGTCCAGTTACAACAGTTGATCAAAGAGAAGAGCGAATTGACCGCGCAGAACGAACGACTGGTCAGGGAGAACGAGCAATTGCACGGATTTTTGTCCCACATGAGTTCCGCCTCGGACGACGACGACTAGGAATAGAGAGGAATAGAGAGAGAGAGAGAAAGAGAGACTCGTCAAAGTAGTAATAATAAACTATTAATAATAAGAAGAAGAAGAGCGTGATGAGATAATAGAATGTGTGCATTTATTTTTGTCTCCACTAAAAAATTTGTGCACCAACCTCCTCTCTTTGCTAGTTGCACCAATATATACTTTTCTCACCAAAAAGCGTATCCTCATCAGCGAGACAAAATCCTTTTCCAACAAACAAGTGGAGAGAAAACAAAATTTTGCCTCGTTTTGAACCGCCCGTTTTTTCTTTTTTTTTGCCATCGTGGCTTTCTGCGTACGAGAAGAGCCTTTGTTTTTGGGGGGGAAAAAAAGACGAACGACAGTATCTTTTTTCCTCTCGCACATACACAATCGTATCGTCACTTTTCGCATCGAAATACTCTTCGACTTCAACGATACGCACGTAAACACACGCTCAACACAACACGTAAGATGTTTTCTTTGACTCAATCCGCGTCCTTTTGCGCCACGAAAGTGTGTGTTGCCGCGCAAAAAAAGCAACAATCCAAAATCAAGAGATCCATCCAAGCCAAAGCGATCAGCTCGGAATCTTTATCCAAGAGAGACTTCCTCTCCGCCGCGGTGTTGTCCTTCGGGTTCCTCTCCGTCGGCGACGCCAACGCGGCGACGAAGAGAGTGAGAAAGTCATCCTCCTCTGGTCCGGGTGCTTCTTCGACGAAAAACTCTCCGGCCACGAAAAAGTCCGCCGCGAAACCCGCGTACAAGCCGAAAGGGAAAACCGTCGTCCCGGTGCCGTCCGTCGCGACTTCACCAGCGGCGAGACGAGGCCGAAGAGGTGTGCCAATCGCCAGGAAATCCTCCTCCGCATCTTCCGGTGGTAAGAGAAAAACCAGATCGCCGGCGCAAGCGAAAAAGGGCAAGTATTAATAAATATATCATAACAATACGCTTTAAGGATGATGATGCGCTCGCGTATCGTTGATGAGAGAGAGAGAGAGAGAGAGAGAGAAAGAGTTAAAAGAGGGACGCTTTCCGCTTTAGATTATGTAAAAGGATAAAGAGAGATGAGTTGTCGTTGTCTGCCACACAAAAAAGGAGAGAAAATTATTACTCGAAAATACCGCTACTATACGTTGTAAATATTTATCTTTGCCAATGGTACCGAACGCATATTATCGAATGAAATACTAATACAAATACGTAACAGATGCGAAACGACGCTTTTATCACAATTTTAAGAAGGCCATCGTCGTCGTTTTTGTCGTAGTCGTCGAGAGGAGTAGTAGTATATCGTTCGTATCCGTTTTTCTCGCGTATTTCAATTCTTAAAAATATTATTCATCTCGCACGCTCACGGCGAGTTGTTGTATTAGTTTATGGTACATTTATTAAAAAGAAACGTATTATTACTCGGAAGCGGCTTTATCCGCTTCCAAGCGCTTCAAAGGCGCGTCGAACGTGGTGAAGTACCCGAGCGTGACCAAACCTAAGACTATTAATATCGCGTAGTCGACGCTCAGTTTACCGAAGAGTAAGTCGCCGTGTGCCGCGAAGGCTAAGATGGGGACTAAGATGGCCGAGAAGAGGTTGCCGCAGACTTGCTGAAGCGCGACGACGCCGTTTTCATCCTCCGGGTAGGAGACTTCCACGGCCAACTCGGCACAAATCGGTTGGACGGGGCCGACGGTGAACCCCAGGAGGACTAAACTAAATAGGACGTACGCGTCCGGTATGACTTCTCCCGCGCCAATTGGAATCAAGAGGAATACGGAGATGATGATTAAAGCCAAGGAGACCGGTTTATACTTCTTGGACCGATCGACGTAGCCGCCTAAAAAGATGGATCCAAACATGATGGCCAATTGAAACGCCGCGCCAAACTCGTCGGCTTCGAACGCGTTTTCCACCCCCGCTTTCCCTAAAGTTGTTCCAATAAACGCCGAAACGTTGTTTGAAATGGCAATAGAAGCTACAAATCCAGCCGTTGGCTGCCAAAATCCGGGCGTGTTCAACAAACGTTTACATAAAGCCGGGAAATTTAACTCGGCCAACTCGTCTTTGCCCATATTCTGCGACGCGTCGACGTCGCGCGATGCCTCTTCGGCTTTGCATCTACGTTTTCTCTCTTTTTCCTGTTGCATTTGCGATAAACTCGGCGGCGTCGGTGGTTTCTCTTGAAACTGTATGAACGCGCCAATAGTCACGATTCCACTCAGTAAAGTAATCAACGAAAAATACCCATTTAAACCTTCGTTGGTTTGTCCCATCAATCCGCCGACGAGGAAGGCGACCGCTATGCCAATCTGGTTCGCGTTTATCGCGATCGACGTCGATAACGCTCTCTCGTCTTTGCCGAACCACCTCGACGACAATAAAGTAGGTGTGCATTGAAAAAATGGCTGCGCAGCTCCAACTAAAATAGTGCCTACCACTTCTTCGGTATACGAAGGCATAAACGACGCGAACGGAATGAAATCGTTAAACTCTAATCCCGACCGTAAAGCGCACCCAAACGTCATCAAAGCCGCCGCGCTCACCACGACGTTTCGCAAACCAAACTTCCCGACAATCTGCGGCTCCAAGAAACAAAACGCGACGTTCGTAAATAAAAACACGTCGATCAACGTTTCCGGACTTCGATGAAAAATCGAATCCCAGGTCCCCGGCGTCGCCGCGACCGAGAAGCACACCCAATCGGAAATCAACGCTAAACAGGCGAGATAGCCGAGTTGAACCCATCGTTGGGAATAGAGGATGATTTTTTCCTCATCATCTCCATCCTCGAAATCGGGTTTTATTGACGATGAAGATGATGATGATGAAGAAGACGCTTTCGCCGTCATATTTCTCTTATCCGCTTTTCCATCAATTAAATTCGGTAACAAACTCTTCCCTTTAGATATCATCGAACAAAAGCCCGGCGACGGCGGAAGACTTTGTTGACGACGTAAACGACGAGGAGGAGGAGGAGGAACAAAACTCGTCGTCTGAATCGTTTTAGTATTCTTCTTCTTCGTCGTGCGTTTAACTCGAGCGCCGCCGCCGAATGTGTTTCTTCTTTGCGATGAAGATATCGACGTCGTCGCCGCCTTTCCCGAGGAACTCATCATTTGAGACGACGGCAGTGAGTGTGTAGCCGTCGTGCGGGTGTGTGTGTGTGTGTGTGCGTAAATAAATATATATACTATGCGCTGAGTTTGTGGAGATGTGGAAGGAGCGCGTGATAAATAGTGTTTATGTCGTGCGCGCGCAGCGCTCTTATTATGAAGAAAAGAAACTAACAAACTCTCGTGGTATTCGAAACATCCGTCCTCGCATCATCGTTTTCCGCGTCGTCTAATTCTTCTGCGTTCTCTCTCGCAAACTCCAGAATGTTTTGTTTCGTGCATTCGGCAATCTCCGTCAGCGCTTCGTGCGTTAAAAACGCTTGATGCGGCGTCACTAACACTTGAGGCAAAGACGACAGCTGCGCCATGGTATCGTCCCAGTACAACATTTTTTCTTCGACGGTCAAGTTGGAAAAGTCTTTGAAGAAAATTTTCTCCTCGGATTCATAAACGTCTATGCCTAAACTGCCGAGCTTCCCGAGACGAAGGCCGCAGATGACGTCTTTGATGTTCAGAAGGCCTCCACGAGAGGTGTTGATGAGCATGGCGCCTCTCTTCATCGAATCGATTTCCTTCTCCGCGATGAAGTGTTTCGTGTGCTCGTTGAGCGGTAAATGGAGACTGATGATGTCGCTATTCTTTAACACGGTTTCTACGTCGTCGCAATACTGACCGACAAACTCTCGCTTTTGTTTCAAGTCGTAGCCTAAAACGCTCATGCCAAACCCGTTGGCGCAAATATTCGCCAAGCCTCGTCCGATTTTTCCAGTTCCTATGACGCCGAGCGTTTTGCCTCGCATCGAGAACCCAACCAACCCATCTAAAGTGAAATTCCCAGACTTGACGCGCGAATGCGAGATCATGAGTTTCCTATTCAACGCTAAGATCAACGCCATCGCGTGTTCTGCTATCGAGAGTGGATCGTACATCGGCACCCGGTACACGAGCACGCCGAATTTTTTACAGCAATCCACGTCTACTTTGTCGAAGCCAGCGCACCTTAACGCGATCATTTTTACCCCACACTTCTCACTCAATCTTTCTATAACGTCCGCAGATAAATCGTCGTTCACGAAGCAACACATCGCGTCGTACCCGTGAGCTAAATCGACCGTTTCTATCGTTAATCGAGGTTTCAGAAAAGTCACGTCGAAATGTGAATTCAGTTGATTTTCCAAAATCTCTCGCTCGTAATCGTGCGTGGAAAAGACGACAACCTTTAGCTTCTTCGTCACAGAAGAAGCGTAACATCGCTCGTTCGATGCTCTAGAACGTCGTCTGTTCTCGCTTCTTTGGGGTTTTAGTCGTAATAAAGTGCGTTGTTGTTGCGAGAGCAGCAGTTTGTGCGCGCGCATCTTATTTTTAACTGTGGCTTTTCTTGATATTTTACAACACAACTGCTTAGTATTATTATTATCGCGGTTTGGTGGCTTCATCTTGGCTTTTGAGTTCTTGCGCGACGGATTCGTCTATGGATTGCGTCAGAGGGTCTCTTTCTCTCTTGATGCGCTTATAGCTCCCGCTGCCTATTTGCTTCAAATCCTGGGTCGCCGCTTTGAGTTCTTCCGACTCCGCCATGGCGTTCAAGTTTGCGGATGCGGCTTCGTTCCAGCTGCTCGTGACTTCGCACGCCTCGAGCTCGTCCGAGGAGAGGTTGGCGGCATCGTCGGAACAGTTGCCGAGAGGTAACTCTGGGCCGGCGATTTTCATGGCCACTTCGACCGCGACCGGGGTTAACGCCATGGATAAGATGACGACGCAGACTAAAACTTCTTCTAATTTTTGCGGGAAGAGGTTACCGGCGCCGGTGGAGGTGGCTTGACCAAAGATGACGAACGCAAATTCGCCGCCTTGGGAGAGGACCGCGCCGGCGACCAAGGCTTCGCGCCAGGAAAGGCCAACGAGTGGGCCAAGTGCGGTGACGACGCCGGTTTTGGTGGCCATCAAAGTCGTGGTCATGATCAAAATAATCGGGAACATTTCGATGGCCAACGGGACGTCGATGGTCGTGCCAATGGTCACGAAGAAAAGCGAAAGGAATAAACCTTTGAACGCGTTCAGCTCGTTGATGATTTGGTGCGCGTATTTCGTGTCCGCCAAAACGATACCGGCGAGGAACGCTCCCAACGAGTCGCTAAAACCAATCGCAGAACAGGCGAAGGAGAAGCCGAAGAGAGTGAGCAAGGACATGGCGACGAAAACATCCGTCCCAGCTTCCGCCGCTTCCACGGCTTCGAAACCAACCAACGCGAGCGATCTCCCAGCAAACGCTAGCGCGCCGAGATCGAGCATGGACGTCGCGCCGCCAGCTGCCATGACGCCCATATCCATGCTCGCTCCTCCGCCGCTCGCTGCCGCCATGGACAACACCGGCAACAAAATAATAAACGGCACGACCGCTAAATCTTGAAACAAAAGCACCCCCAACGATGCCGTTCCAAACTTTGTCGGCAATTGTTGCTTATCTTGCAACAACTGCAAACCAAACGCGCTCGAAGATAAAGACAGTGCGAAACCAATCACCACCGCCTCTAACGTCGAAGTCACCTGTAACATCTCGTTGTTCCCCGGTTGGACAAACTCTAAAACTTTCGTCCCGATGGCGTTCCCTGCTGGCAACAACGCCATAGCGAAGAGCACGTTCACCGCCGCGACTTGCGTGAAACCTAAACCGAACGCGTATTTCGCCAACGCTTTCAATCTCGTAATCGACAACTCCAAACCCATCTCGAATAACAAAAACTGAATCCCGAGCTCGCAAAACTGATCCACCTCTTGGTTCTCGATGAACAACCCGAGCTTATTCAAACCTAGACCGGCGGCTAAGAAACCCAACACCGGAGATAATTTAAACTTTCTAAACGTCGGAACGATAACCACGACCGAGAGTAAAAGCAAACCGACGTCCACATCTACCGACTTCAAAACCTTCGTCCACTCGTTATCGTCCAGGGTCGCTCCGGATTCTACCCCGTCTCTCGTTTCCTTCACCAACTCGTTCACGAATGCCCTCGGATTCTCCGCGGCTTGTATAATCACCCCAGTCGGTAACTGTTCCTCTTCGATTCCAGAATCGAGTAATCCCATCGCGTCTTGTGCGCGTTCGACGAATATTTTCACGATGGATGCCGGCGTTTGGTCTCCGTCTAAGCGCGGCGTCGGGAGGTACACGTCCGCCAAGAATAGAGCATTTTTAGTATTGATGTTGTTCCTATTATCGCGGCGAAGAATGCTTTCTAGAAAAATTTTGCTCGCATCCTCATTATCTTCCGAAGAAGAATCTACCAACACCGTACTTACGCCGTACTTTGCGAGGACTCCATTAAACCCGTCGCTCGTCCTCGTCGGCGGCGTCGCGACAAAACGAACTTCTTCTCCCCTCCTACTCGTCATCATCTCGCTCTGTTGTTCTCCATAAAACGCATCCATCGTCGTCATCGCGGCGCAGCACACTTTCGCCTTCGATTTACTCCTACCATAATAGTTCTTCCTTCTTCGTCCTCCTCCTCCTTTTCCTCCTCCTCCTCCTCGAGCACCACCGAAATCATCATCGCGCAAATATATACAAGAAGGAGAAGAAGACCCCCCGCAAAAGCCGCTGCTTTTGCTACTGCTCGCGAATTGATGCGACGCCGCTCGTTCTCTCGTGGTCTTTTTCGTTTTCGTGCTCCGCGAGACTTGTCCTACTCCTCCTCCTCCTCCTCGGGAACAAACGACCATTATCTCTCTCTAATCTTCTTCTTCGTCTTCTTTAAATGCTAAACCAAACAGGCGCGCCAAAACTGCACAAAATCGTATCCTCCGAAACTCGCGCGTCGTCGTTTACGTCGTCGTCGTCCGTACTATATATATATATGTGAGAGCACAGAGAGAGAGCAGCACAAAGAGAGTATAGAAAAGGAGAGCCCGGGGAAAACGTTGTTAGAATTTGTTGTTCAAGTACCAAGTGTGACGTGACCAAATAGAAAAGATACGCAAAAAATATCATCAAGAAGAGAGCACAGTGTTTTGTCTGTTTTTTAAGTTGTTGCCAAAAGAAGTGTTTGGGGGTGTCTGTCCCCCTCAGAAAACATTTTGTCAGAGGGACGAAAAGAGAGTTAAATTTGGCTGCTTTTTCAGAGGTGTTCCTACCGTTAAAACCACTTTTCCCCGCACGAATACACACAAATTACACATACTTACTTACAACAGAGCGAGAGTACCTTTTCTTTAACAATATCTTCTTCTCGTAAGAGAGAGAGAGAGAGAGAGAGAGAGAGATTTGCGACGTACGCGCGCGCGCAGAGAGAGAATAAGAGAGAGA
>Ga0257106_1000758_pt1 | contig 17667 bp, 11 predicted proteins | sample LP_taG_3_FD_190177 | JGI IMG/M metagenome (GOLD analysis project Ga0257106, IMG submission 190177) | Marine microbial communities from Northeast Subartic Pacific Ocean, Canada - LP_J_2011_P26_10m | ecosystem: Environmental > Aquatic > Marine > Oceanic | place: Canada: Northeast Subartic Pacific...
ACCCAGTTGGGGACGGCCATGATGTCGGTCACCCAGGGGCGCGCGACGGAGGGCGCGAGGGAGGCGGGGAGGGACAGGGCCTCGAAGGTGAAGCCATAGTTGCCCGCGACCCACGCGGCGAAGACGCAGCCGATGCCGATGGCGAAGGTGGGCGCGAAGTCACCGATGAGGTTGCGGATGCCCTCGGGGCCGTAGGGGGAGCGCTTGAAGTCGGAGATGGCGAGCGCGGAGCCGAGGGTGACGAGCGCGGTGAGCGCGGAGCCCATGGCGAGGGTGGAGGAGATGGAGGGGTTGAAGAACATCATGATGATCTTCTTGGCGGACTCGACGCAGAAGATGCACGCGACGAGGGCGGCGAAGGTCTCGTCGGTGAACTTGGTGAAGAAGCGGACGAGGTTGGAGGAGGAGGTCACCGCGACCGCCATGAGGATGATGGAGGTCCAGATGCCGATCCACGCGTAGGTGCCGAAGAAGGGGAGGCCGTACTGGGTGCAGGTGGTGTAGAGGATCGCGGTGTAGGTCACGACGGAACCGGTGGACGCGAGGATGGACATGGGCTGACCGCACAGCACCGAGTACAGGACGCCACCGATGGCAGTCGCGAGGATCACCTCGGTCGCGCCGAGCATGCCGGCGGTGGCGGAGGTGAGCACGGCACCGAAGGCGACGGCGGGCGCGAGGGCCGCGAAGAAGAGGAAGAAGATGGAAGCCTGCGATTGGCAATTGTTGAGGGGGTCATTGAACGGTCAGGTTCTGGATCATGGATCATCGACGAGGCGTGGCGGGCGAGACGCAATTGAAAAAAAAGTTCCCAGTGCAATCCAATTTTGGAGGTTGAATCGGAATGACGTGAGCGGGCCGATCCAACTCGGGCGGGAGCGCGCGCGGTGGAACGCGCGCGTCAGGCACGATACGGGCTGGGATCGGTCGGAACGGTTCCGGGGCGGCCGTTTCGCGTGAATTCGGCCGTTTCGCGTCTCGCACGGCCGCGACCGGCGCCCGCGGAACGGATCGCGCGGGAAACGAAGTTTCCGTTGTTGGGGCGGGCCTGCAAAAAAGCATTGGTCACTTACCAGGGACTTGGGGGAAACGCCCTGCTTGAAGTCGTCGATGTAGAGGGGACCGCGGGCGGCGAGGTCCTGCTGGATGCCCTTGAAGGGCGCCTGGACGATGGGCTCGGGGTTACCGCCGGCCTTGACGGTCACCGCCGCGCGGCGGGTGGCGAGCTGCACGGGCTTGCCCACCACAGGGGTACCGACGATCGCCTTGGCGGACTTGGTACCGACGACGCGGGAGCGCATCGCGGGGCGGGCGCCGAGGCCGAGGCCGAGGGTGTTCATGGTCATGGCAGTCTGCATTTTCGCAGAGTTTCTTTAGCGTTTGGGCCAAAGAATGCGCTGTGTGAAGTGACGATCGTCCGCGTCCCTGCGGGGCAATTATCGGATTGCACGTCGCTTTCAGGGTAAAAACCTTATCTGACTGGGGAAACTTCATCGGCATCCGGTGAGTTTCAAACCAGGAATTTAAACCGTTTAAATCGACAAGTAAATAGACAGGGGACAAGTGGCATTTCGTTCATGACATGGCGGACAGATCAGAAAAACGATTGGTCGTGGATTGGACTCATTTTAAACCAAGGACCGTTGGGTCGTGATGCCTGAACTGGGCGCGAAGCGGTGAAATTTCTCAAGAGTTCACTCCGTTGCGCGGTCGAGACCGGCGTGTGGGGTTTGGAGGTGAGAGTGGTTTTTCTCTTTGCGGTTTCTCTTTTTTGGCGAAGCCTGGCCAGTCGTCCCACAACACCAGCACCATGGGTGTGAGCACCACGAGCTGCTGTTCGCATTTCGCGACGAACGCATCCCCATCAATCGTGCGAACGCGACGACACGATGGATCGATCCGCCGCGCCCACCGCGTCCGCGCGAACACCGGCGCCGCTTCGTCGACGTCGACGTCGGCACCTAGCGAGGACGATGCCGCGGTGGAGACCGTGAGAGCTCCACCGGGATCGCACATATACTTCGCCTACGGCAGCAACGTCAACACCAAGACCATGAGCGGCGTCCGCGGCGTCCGACCGTCCGCCTCCTACCCCGCGGTGCTCGATCGGTACGCGCTGGTGTTCACCGTCCCTGGCCTGCCGTACGTCGAGCCCGGGTTCGCATCCGTCAGGCGCATCGACGTGGATGAGGGTGTGGATGTGGATGAGAATGACGACGATGACAAGTCCAACGACGATTCACGCGTCTCCGATGACGATGACGCGTCGTTGGCGCGGTACGAGCGCGAGGTGCACGGCGTGGCGTACGTCATCACCGACGAGGAATGGCGATTCGTGCTTCGCAGCGAGAGCGGGTACGACGTGGAGGCCGTGACCCTGCGCCGGTGCTCCGACGGCGCGCCGATCGAGGCCGCCACGCTGGTGTACCCGGAGACGGACTTGGGCCTACCTTCTCTGCTGCCCAGCGCGCGGTACCTCGGTCTGTTGACGGAGGGCGCGGAGGAGTGGAATTTGGACGCGGGATGGCGGCGGTACCTTCGGGAGAGGGTGAGGGCGTACGCGCCGGAGGGGAAGGAGCTGGCGGGAGCGATCGCCGCGGCGTCGCTCGCGCCCATCGGTTTGGCCACCGCGCCGCTGGGTTTGGCGATGGCGGCGCGCAGGGCGATGGGGGGAGAGGACTCGGCAGGACCAACGGGCGCGAGCGAGGATGGCGGCGAGTCCGAGGTTGAGAGGGCAGCCAACGCGGCGATCGTGGACGGGTTCAGGGCGTTCCAGGGGTTCACGTGGGGGGTGCACAACGCGCTGTGGGAGCCGGTGTTCGGCTCGGGCGCGAATAACGACGAGGATGATGGACAACGGCGATAGACTCTCGTTTCGTATCAACTCTTAGTGAGGTTGGAGAAATCGCGTCATCGGGCGAGGCTCCGCTCACTTGCGGCCGCCGCGACCCCTGCCTCCGCGACCGCCACGACCGCCGCCACGACCGCCGCCACGGCCGCCGCCACGGCCGCCGCCACGACCGCCGCCACGGCCGCCGCCGCGGCCACCGCCGCGGCCGCCGCCTCGACCGCCCCCTCGACCGCCGCCTCGGCCCCTGCCCCCCCTGCCGCCGCGGCCGCCCCGCTCGGGCTTCTCCTTCCTCACGGGCGGCTCCCAGCCCGGGAAGAGCTTCTCGACGCACTTCCTGTAGGAGAAGTCCTCGCACGTGCCGTCGGTGCGGACCACCATGTAGCATCGGCTGTCGTGGTCGGGGTGCGTGCGGATCTGGAAGGAACTGATCCCGCACCCGATCTTCTTCTCAGCCTCGGGGTGCGCCTCCCTGAGGCACGGCTCGACGACCATGCGCTCGTAGTCGTTCATGTTCTGGTTCATGGTCATGTTGCTGAGGAGCCACGAGAAGTACTTGATCATCTCGTCCGGGCTATTGAACGTCTTCGGCCCGAGCTTCACGGGCGTCCACACCTTCTCCTCAACCTTCGCCTCCTTCTCGCCGGCCTCGTCTCCGCCCTCGGCGTCATCCTCCGCCTTGCGCTTCTCGCCAACCTCGGGCTCATTCGCCTCGGGCTCCTCCACGGGAGTCTCCTCGGGCTTCGCTTCGTCCTCGGCCATTTTGTTCGAGCCAGTCGTTCAGCCTTGGCGCCGCTCGGATTGGCGCGGCGGGTTGGATTGTAAACCCAAACGGGGCGGCGGCGGCCGGGCGAAACGTGTTGGCGAAAGTTGAACCCCGGTTGACGGTCTGAAGGTGTTTTTTGTACCTTTTGACTCTGTTTGCCCATAGAGATTTGGTTTTTTGCCCGGTCAGCGTCGCGAAACCGTTTTCACCGCAAGGCAGGGGGTAAAAACGCAATCGCCCAGAAGCCGGACGCACGAGGTCGCGTCATGGCCTCTTTCGGCGATACTCTGTCGAGGGACCTCGCCAATGTCATCATGTCGAGGCCCGGCGCGAAGCCGGTGCCCGTGATGCGCGGGACGAAGCAGGCCGTTGGGACGAACGCGAGCACCGGACCGCGAGTGCCAAAATCGACGGACGACGACGCGGTGGAGATGTCCCCGGAGGTGAAGCAGTTCATGGACCGCCACCCGAGATGGGTGGACACCAACGGCGAGGTCGTGCCCATGCCACGGTTCACGGCGAAGGGCGCGAACGCGGACATCCCGGGCCGCGAGAACGTAGCGCCGCCCTCCTACGAGGAGCGCAACGAGGCGTACCACGCCAAGAGCGAGCGATTCTGGAGCAAGCTCCAGCCGGGGTACATGGAACGACCCGAGATGTACACCTCGAGCTACTCCGAGATGCACCAGTGGAGCGACGACTTGCTGAACATCGCCAAGAACTGCTCCGCGTCCATGTGGAAGACCCACAAGAAGAAGACTGACACAACCGCGTTCGTCGAAGCAGCCGCCAAAGAGAGAAACGCCGATCGAGCGTTGAGGGAGGCGGCGGCGAGGGAGGCGGCGGAGGCGCCGCCGCCGCCGCCGCCGGCTGAGGGTGGCGTAGACGCGGGCGCCGCGCCTGCCCCAGCGGGAGACGCCGGTGCCGCGCCTGCCCTGGCGGGAGATGCCCCGCCCGCGGAGGCGCCCGCCCCCAAGGCGTAGAGACGATGAAATTATTGTAGAGTTGGATTCCTCCGTCTCGCTAAGGTTCGCTACTTCTCCTGGGCGTAGCCGTGCGCGCGCCCCGTCAGCCCCTGCGCAGCTTCCAGCGGAAACTCCGCGGCTGACCCATCCTCCGCTCGCCTAGCCCCGGGTTCCAGGCCCGTGTACGTCCGTCTGTTCAGGAGGTACTCGGCGCCCGACTGGACGTCGGCGAGACCCGACCCCGACGCTCGAGCCGTCACCGCCCGCTCCGCCCTCAGCGCCAGCTGTTTACCCCCGTCGCCCAGGACCCCGTCGTCGTCGGTGTCGTCGGAAGATGAACCGTCCGCCGTTTGATCCCGTCTCATCCCGCGAACACCGCCTCCGAGGAACGAAAACTCCGGCCCGCGTTCTTCCGTCCCGACCTTTTCGTCGTTAACTCCGCCGGTTGTGAGCAGGTGCTCAAAGTCCAGCCTCACCTCCCCGTCCCAGACCTTACCGTGCGTGAACGCCACCTCCGCCTCCCACGGCGTGATCACCGGCTGCATGTAGTCCCGCCCGTCGATCAGCGCCGCCTGCTCACACGCCACCAGCACGAACGCCTCAATCTCGGGGAAGTTGGCCAGCTTTTGCGGATTCGGCTTCCCGGCGACGACGGTGTACGATTTTCTGCCGCTGTCCGCGATGACCTTCCTCAGCCGCTTGATCGCCGTGAGGTACCCCGCCACCCCGAGGGTCCCCGCGACGATCCCCACGACGTTGGCCTCCCTCGCGCGCTCGATGAGGTATCGCCGTCGCTTCACCACGCGGGAGACTTCCGCGGACCCGGTCGCCTCCGGGCTCAACTCGTTCGTCTCGGGGTCGATCTGCGCGATGCCCCGGCAGCGACCGTGGAGGATCGCGAGCGCCTGAGCGAGCGCGGGGCTCTCCCCGCCGCCGACCCATACGAACGCGCACCTCGAGCGGTCGTCCACGCCCTCGGGGAGGACGAAATTCTGCCCGGCGACTCGCGTCTTCGTATCATCGACTGACGATGAATCTTCATTCTCATTCACGAGATTCAGCGAACTCAACGCGTCCGTCACCTGCGTTCTCTCTTCTTTCGACCCCACGCCGCACCCTCCGCCGCCGCAGCATGTTCCGCCGCCTCCTACTCTACTGACGGCGTGCGCGCGCTCCCTCGGGAGGGCCTCCACGGGAAGGGTCTCAGCTACCGTCACCGGCGGGGCCCCCGCGGATGACCAGGAGGAGGAGCAAATCTCCTCGACGCATCGGCGGAGCTCGTCGGCGGCGTGCGCGTGCTCCTGGTCCACGAGCACGACCACCGCGTCGACCGTGTACTCGTCGCTGGATGCGTCCGCGTTGCGTAGGCCGAGCGTCTCGGCGTGCGCCCCGATCGCCCCCGCGCACGCGGACACATCCAGGTCGACCTTGTTGAAGACGAACCTGGCGGGGAGTCGCGCGACGGGGCTCATGCACGCGCGGCCGAAGTGGACGATGGCGTCGGCGGCGTGGTGCGCGGCGGCGACCTCATCGACGCAGCACGATCCGAAGGTGGTATCGGCGAGGACGAACACGCGCGTGGGGACGGCGTCGCCGCTCGTCGTCGCGGCATCGGGCGCGACGCACCGCCGCTCCAGCGCCGCCGCGAGGTTAACCGCGTCGTGGAGGAGGTCGTCGGGGATCTGAAGGGCGACGCGGCGGAACCCGCCGGCTCGGATCCACGACGCGGTCGCGGATACGTCGTAGACCCGTTCCAGGCGCGCGGCCTCGTCGGACCCGGACATGGCTGCACCGCGAGCCGTGGTGTGAACGCGATTTCTGTGGGCGAGCGCAGAGGTGAGATTATTGGAGCTACACAGCTGTGCTGATTGATTCGACGACGTATCCTAATCGTGGGTAACGTGCGCGCGCGTGCCGTCCCGACTCCTCGCGCCGTTGGGATGCCCCGTTCATCCCTCGCGTCTCCCCCTCTCCAGTCTCCCTCTTTCCCTCTCTCTCCGACTCGTCACACCAGGCGCTCCCAGACGCACTCCGTGAATTTCCCACCCTCGTCGTGGTCCTTGAGGATCTTGAAGACGTCCGCGGGGGGATCGAGGTTGAGCTTCTCGGCGCGCTCCCACCTCTCCATGCGGGTCAAACCGAGCGCGGGACCGTACTTCTGCGATATCGACGACGGGGAGGGATGATGACTCGGTCAGAACTTCCGTCGCATCGAGTGGGCACGTCATTTTCTGAATTGCGATAAAATGGAATTTCCGGGAAGGGCGAGCGCCGCGAGGGCCCAGTGTACGCACCGTGGTCATGTCGAAGGTCTTCAGGATCCTAAGGTAGTTCACCTCCTCGGTGTTCTCGTCGTCATCTGCGATTGGAGGGATCGAAATAGGTCAGTCTCGGGCAGTTGGGGAGCGACAATTCAGTCTCGGAGAAATCTCGTCGGATCCGACGAGAGGGCCGGTGAACGCGCGCACCTTCGACCCGTGCGACGGCCTTGCCCTTGCCCTTTCCGGTCGACGAGCGCCTCTCAGACTTGGTGCCCCTAAAGTGGGAGGTGAGCTTGGATGACATGTCCGTTCGTTCAGTGTCACAGCTGTCGTGTCTCCGCGCAGGGGCAGTTGTGACTCGTCGCGAGAAATGACGCCGAGTTTATTTCAGGCGCCGATACCAGTTATGAAACACTAAATTTTGGTCAGAATAGTCAGAATAAAGATTAAAAAACGACTAAAAAACAAAAAAAAGCAAACTAAGACACACTCAAAATATTTTTATCTTTCGTTTTTATCTTTTGGGCAATCTTGAATCAGTGGATAGGAAACTCAGCTAAAATTTGGGCTAGATTTTAACCGTCGTTCAGGGTTTAAACTTCCATACATCGCTCGGGTTGCTAATCTCCACCCTTGACCCGCAAAACAGGGTGTAACTTATACACCGGGTGTAACTTATTACACCGGGTGTAGCGGTTGTACGAGTAGAAATCCGAAAAACCGGGTGTAAATAATCGGAAGAAAGTGTAACTCCCGCGGCCCTCTCGAACGCAATCACAGAAGAGGAGACGCGCGGGAGGAACGCGCCGTGGAACGAATAGGAGGAGAACCGTATCGAAACGTACGGCGTGATTCATGAAGACGCGTGATTCATCGTCCGCGCCCGTCGCGGTCAGACCCGCGGATGCGAACACCCCGCTCCTCGGCGTGACGCCGACCGAGCGCATGAAGCACTTCGACACGAGCAGGACGAAACACCTGGCGACCAAGTACGGAGCCCTCGCGCTCGTGGCGTGCGTCGGCGCCGCCGCGGCGTTCGGCTCCGGAACCGTCGGCGCATCGTCCGCGATGGCCACGATGGCGTCGCCCGAGCTCTCCTCGCCCCAAGCTCCCCGGTTCGCGCGCGGCCCGGGATGCAACGGCGTCTGCCCCAGCGTCGCCGCGCGAGATTTCGACACGTACCCGGAGGAGGGATCCGCGCACGTCCTCATGCTCGGCGACAGCACCGACAGGGCCTGGCACTTCACCTTCTGCAACGGCATCCTCAACGACGCGGACCGCTGCGACCATCCCGTCGAGTGCGTCGCCCCCACCGTCAACTTCCTCCCAAACAACATGCAGCCCCTCGTGTGCGCCGACGGCGACGATCGATGCGCCGCCAAGTCGTGCTACGAGGATGCACCGTGCTGGCACGAAAAGGAGAACGAGATGGCCGCCGCGTGCCACCCCACGTCACCGTACGGCCCCGCGCTTGGCTTCGTCCACCTATTCGAACCGGACCCGCAGAGCAAGCAGGACTTGAAGCTCGTCGAGTACGGGCGCGAGATCGACGGGTTGCCGGTGATGACCGGCCCGAGGGTCAACGCCGCGGTTCGAAGCTTCGATGCGTTCGTCCCGACGGACCCCAAGGTGAAGGACGGGAAACATACGGAAGGGGGTAAGAAGAGGCCGGTGGTGGTCGTCGTGGACGTGATGCACTGGTGGGTGGGTAACCACCTCGGGTGGGGCGCTCCCGGCGCGCCCGCCGACTGGTCCGCCAAGCTCGGCAGCGAGCGAGAGTTCGACGCCAGCCTGAAGCGGTACAGGACGGACCTGGACGCGCTCGTGGCGCAGGTTGACAAGGCGATAAAGAAGACGGGACGGCCGTACCAGCTCGTGGGCAAGGCGAACCACGACTGGCACACGTTCAAGCCCGACGGCGTGGAGCACAAGTTTCTCACCGCCATGGCCGGCCACGTCAAGCGAGCGTTCGAGTCCAAGAAGCACCACTTCTTCGACTGGCGCGCGCTCACCGAACAGGCCAAGTCGGACAACATGTGGCAGATGGCTGATAACTTCCACCAGACTGTGGAGGGGAGCAAGCACGAGACCTTGGCGTTCATGGACTGGACCAAGGAGACGCTCCCTGACAAATTCGCGGTCAACTTGGAGACGCAGTTCGCGAAGCAGGCGGAGGCGGAGGAACGTAGGCGCTCCAAGGAGGAACAAGACCGTAAGACGCGGGAGGAGAAGGAGGAGAAGGATAGGAAGGAACGTGAGAAGAACGAGGCGAAGGAGGCGAAGGAGACCCTCAAGGACAACCTCGCGGATGTGCAGAAGATGGCGGGCAACATCGAGAGCTTTCTCATCAAGCAGCGCGAGAAGCTTTACAAGGAGACTGGCGTGCAGTGAGTGATTTTTTTGGTGTAATGTACGTTTAAAAAAGGTATTTCAGAAGAATAAACCCGAGTCTGACTGATTCCCAGTGAAAGGATCTTGCGCCGGTTGAGAGAGATCGCTTTGTCGATCTCCGATTGGATGATCTCCACGAATCTCCACGTAACAAAAAAAAGCTTCCGATCCCGGGCGGTACCCACTTCCAATCGAGCGAACCCTCGTAACGATAGACAGGTGAGCGTCCCGTCCGTATCCCACGAACCTCGACGCGGTGTCAGTCGACCCGAACGTCGCGTCCAGTCCGCGATTCCACCCGCGACGACCGGTCGTCGAGACGCGCGGGACAAGGGCCGGGGGATAAAAACTAACCCCTATCCCTGTTCCGATAATCGCGATTGCCCCCCGTCCCGGTCGTCGCGATTGCCGCCCCGAGACGTGTAAACTGACCGTTTTCCCCGTTCCGATGTTATCAGCATGTCGGCCATGACCTCCTGCGTTGCCCGCGCCGTCGTCGCCCCCAAGGCGGTGGCCAAGCGCTCCGATGCCGCCAAGAAGGTGTCCAAGCCCTCCGCCGCGCTCCCCGCCGGTGCCTTCGCTGCCGCGTCCCTCGCGGCGACCCCCGCCGCGTTCGCCGCGACCGAGGCCATCTCCCAGACCGCCGACGGTGTCGGTGTCGCCGTGGGCGGCGCCGTCGTCGCCGCGGCCGCGGGCGGCCTCCTCATGGCGACCGATCCCAACAAGCGCCGCGAGGACATGATGTCCACCACCGGCGGCGACGAAGCCGCCTCCGTCCGCAACTACTTCGACACCGAGGGCTTCAGCCGCTGGAAGAAGATCTACGGCGAGACTGACGAGGTGAACAAGGTGCAGCTCGACATCCGCAACGGCCACCAGCAGACCGTGGACAAGATCCTCGGCTGGACCGCGGGCATGGACATGACTGGCAAGACGGTGTGCGACGCCGGATGCGGCACCGGCTCCCTCGCCATCCCCCTCGCGCTGCGCGGCGCGTCCGTCTCCGCGTCCGATATCTCCTCCGCTATGGTCGGCGAGGCTGAGGTGCGCTACAACGAGCAGGTCAAGGCTGGCGCCAAGGCTCCTTCCGTCGCGCCCAAGTTTGAGGCGCTCGGCCTCGAGGAGTGCAGCGGGAAGTACAACGTGGTGACTTGCATCGACGTGATGATCCACTACCCCACCGACAGGGTCAACGGCATGATCGACCACCTCGCGTCCCTCTCCGACGAGAAGCTCATCATCTCATTCGCGCCCAAGACGCTCGCCTACACCATCCTCAAGCGCATCGGCGAGCTCTTCCCGGGCCCTTCCAAGGCGACCCGCGCCTACCTGCACGCCGAGGAGGACGTTGAGGCGGCGCTCAACGCCGCGGGCTTCAAGGTCACCAGGCGAGAGATGACGGCGACCTCGTTCTACTTCTCCCGCCTGCTGGAGTGCGAGCGCGTGTAAATAGTTCACCGGAGAAGAGAGAGCGCGGGAAAATAGAGCAGCTGTGCAGTCGATTAATAAGTGTACACAGACGAATGTAGTCCATCGATGCGCACCCGCTCAGTCCACCTGCTCCTTGAACGCCCCGGGGGAGACGGTGACCGCGCCGAACAGTGCGGTTCCACCCTCCGGGGAGTCGATATCCTCCACCGGGATCAGCGTACGCTTCATAGGCGTCGGCGACTCCGCGACGGCATCCATCTGGAACGGTTCCACGATCGCCTCGCTCGGCGCCTCGCTCTCGGCCTTCTCCTTCTCAAGCCTCTCCTTCTCCAGCCTCTCTTCTTCTAACCGCTCCTGTTCCAACCGTTCACGTCGTGCCTCCTCTCCCCGCTTGATGCGTTCCTTCTTGAGCTCCTCCTCCTTTCGCCTCGCCGCCTCCGCCTCCTTCGCGACTCTCGGGTTGAGCTCGTCCCAATCCTCGCCAACCTTCTCCAGCATCCACCGCATGCCGTCGTCCACGCCGGTGTCCGCGGCGCCATTGTCGCCCTTGCCGCCTTCCGTCGTCCGCAACGCGGTGCACGGCACGACGTGGTGCCGCTCGTTCTGCAGCGTGGTGAGCCCGAGCGCCGTCGCCACTTCCTCCGTGGTCTTCGCCCCCGGCGCATCTTGCTTGTTTGCGAAGATGACGACGGGCTTGCCGCTGAGGTGCGGGTCCCGCAACGTCTCGGCGAAGACGTCCCTGCATTCCTCCAGCCTTGCGTCGTCGCTGGAGTCCACGACGAACGCGCATCCGTGCACGTCGGCCATGTACGCCTTCCAAATCCCCCGAATCTTCCGTCCCCCTCCCAGGTCGAAGACGTCCACGTCGAACCCGCCGCGGGTCAACGACTCGTTGTTGAAGCCGAACGTGGGCATGGTGGACTCCGGGGCCTGGCCCAGCAGCGTCTGCAGCAGCGTGGACTTACCCGCGCCATCCAAGCCGACGAGTACCTGCGATGTTTGGCGAGTGTGGGCGCATCGTGAGTGGTTTGGATGGACGGGAAGAGGGAGGGGCGATCGCGGGGGGAATGACAAACGTCACGAGACGGTCGCGCGCGCGCGGGTGTGTCGGGACGCGACGCGCGCGACACCGGGGAGACGACCCGGTACGCACCAGCTTGAGATTCTTGCCGGTCTTCTTGCCCTTCCTGCCGCCTCCCTTGCCTTCATCACCCCCGAGGCACAGGCACCCCATGAACCCCCGCGTGCCACGCCCCCTCGGTGCCGTCTCCAGATGCGGGGAAGACTTCGCCCGCCCGGGATGGCGCCAAAATTTACCTGTCTTGGCCGAGCCGCCTCCGAGGCGATCATTGCCCGGCAGACGGAGAGTCACAGAGACACGCGCTGGGAGGTATCAGATCGCGCGACGCTTTCGGAACCATGGCGGTAAGTTCCCGTCACCGACCCGACCGTTCCTGATCTTTGGAAGAGCGCGCCCACCGCCCCGCCCGCGCGAGATCGCCCCGTCGCTTCATGAATTTTCCTCGGCACCGTCTCACGCGATGCTCGTTTTCTCCCTCGTCACGCAGGGCGCGTTCGACCCCGACCGGCGGCTGGTCACGATCGGGGAGTTCAACTCGGACTTCAAGGGTAAGAGCATACAAGTGCTGTGGCCCGACACCGGCAGCTGGTACAACTGCGAGGTGCGCAAGGTTAACGTCAAGGCCAAGACGGCGAGCTTGTGGTACGTCGATTCCGAGGAGCTGGAGGACATCAACCTGTACGAGGCGATCCTCAACATGGAGGTGTCCTGGCCCAAAGAAGACTCCCCGGTGGCCACCTCCCCGGCGAAGAAGGGCAAGCGCAAGGCGCAGGAGCCGGAGGAATCCAGCGAGTCGGAGAGCGACAGCGACGACGACGTCCCGCTCGCGTCGCTGAAGCCCTCGAAACGGGCGCCGGCGCCCGCCAGGAAAAACCCCGCCGAGAAGAAAAAGCCCAAGAAGACGACCGGGTCCACCGCGCGGACCGCGGACGATCCACGATCGGGGGTGCGCGAGAACGTCTTCATCAAGTTTCTCGAGGCGATGAAGACCGCCCAGGGCGAAGCATCGTCCGGCCAATCGCGGGACGAGTCCGAACTCGCGGCGATCGCGATGGAGGTGGAGACGCAGCTGTACGTGGTCATCGACCCGAGGGAGTACAACGCCAAGGCCCGCACCTTGGTGTTCAACCTCAAGGACCCGAAGAACCCGGGGCTACGCGCCAACGTACTCACCGGCGACCTCCCCGCGGCGAGGCTGGTGCGCATGTCCCCGACGGAACTGGCGAACAAGGACCTCCAGGCGATGCGCGCCGAGCGCGAGGCGAAGATTGGCGAGGACGCCTTCCTCCCCGAGTTGCCCGCCGAGGCGCGCGTGCGGAAGACGCACAAGGGCGAGGAGGTCATGTTCGACGCGAAGGAGCTGCTGGAGGAGGAGCAGGTCGCGGGGGACGGCCTCGGGCACAGGGAGACGCCCTCCCTGGTGGCCTCCGACTCCTACCACACCGCCGGGAATGAAAACTCGGACGAAGACGAAGCCCCCGCGGAGCTTCCCGACGAAGGGACCACGCCGAGGGCGCCGTCCGCGGAGCCCGGGACGCCCCCGGGCCGCGACGGCTCCGGCGATGAGCTCGCAGAGGGTTCAGGCGGGGGAATGCTGACCAGCTTTGAGCAGTTCGCGGCGGGTCACGACGATTCCGGCGGCGACGACGACGAACCCGCGGGCGCCCCGCCGAGCCCGCCCCCCGACGCCGGGGCCCACCCGACGGACGAGGACACGGAATACGATCCCACGAAAGGGTTCGATGACGACGGGGACGACGTTCCGGGCGCGTCGCCGCCCCAGCGCGAGCCCTCCCCGGTGCCCGAGCCGGCCCCCGCCGCGAGCGAGCCGCCCGCCGCTCGGAGGAAGAAAGAGCCCGAGGCTGGCGAGTGGTCCGGGACGGTCCGGTGTCAGGGACTGCGTGACTGCGTGGTTCGCGCGGTGCCCATCGGCGGCGAGCGCGCGGACTTCGGGCCGCTGTTCCTGACGTCCCTGGAGATCAAGGGACGGGTCGCGTTCGACGCGACGCACAGGTTCATCCGGCAGGTGGTTGACAAGAGCAGGACCCGAGCGGTGACCGCGGCGGTGTGCGGGCCCGACCCGAACGCCGACAACTCCGCGTTCAACGACAAAGCCGTCGCGGCGCTCGCGTCGCAGTACGGCAAACGCGAGCGATGCGGGGTGGCCGAGCCGATCACGGGCGTGCTCGAGGTTTACTTCATCCCGCGCGGTAAGCTCGCGGATAAGCTCATGTCAACGCTGGCGAGGAAGTCCAAGGCGAAGCTCCGGGGCAAAGGGGACATGCTCATGGTGGCTGTCCACAAGCGCGGGATCGGGCCGGACGCTAAGCCCCTCCCGGCGGAACAGCCGCAGGTGCAACACGCGTCGGATCCCCTCCCGGCGCCGCCCGGTAGTGGGGGTCGCGGGACACCTCCGCCCTCGGCGTCGGCGGCCCGCGACGACAGACCGGGCGCCGGGGACATCCAGGATCTCCTCAACCAGGTCAACAGCCAGTTCGGTGGATCCGCACCACCCGCGGGGATGCCCCCGCCCCTCGCGCCGCCTCCCCCGATCGGCGGCGGGCTGGACGTGCTGTCCGGACCCTTCCCCGACGGTCCCCCGCCGCCCATCGGGGGATACCCCCCCTCGGGCAGGGGAGGGCCGCCGTTCGACGGCAACCGAGGCCCGCCGATGGACTACCCCCCTCGCCCGCACCAATACGGCGGCCCCCCGCCGCACGGGTACGGCAACAACAACGGAAACGGGGGACCTCCGCCTCCCGGGGGTGGGTACCAGAACGGACCGGGGATGTACCGTGGGAGCAGATCCCCGCCGAGACGGTCGCCCCCGGGTGGCTACGGGGGCAGGTCGCCGCCGAGGGACCGGGGCGGCTACGGGGGTGCGCCGCCGCCGAGGTACAACGATCGAGGCCGTTCGCCCCCGAGGGGAGGGCCCGGGGGGTACGGGGGTCCACCGCCGGGTGGGCAGTGGGGCGGCCCGCCGCGGGGTGGGTACGGGGGGGGTGGTGGGCCCGGCCCGGGTCCCCCCCAAGGCCACGGGTTCCGGGGAGGACCGCTGCCGCCGCAGGAGTATCGGGACAACCGAGGCGGCGGGTACGGCGGCGGGGGCCGGGACCAGAGGCAAGTCCCTCCCCCGCCTCCCGGACGGTACTAACTAGCAGTCATCACACTTCGGAAATCAAACGAAACGAATCACGCGCGCGATACGAGTACGACTCTTCTCTCTTCTATTACACGTACTCGGACTCTGTGGACGATGGGGGGTCCTTCCGGAGCTTCGGGGTGACCCGCACCGGGACATCCCTCATCACCCGGGGCGAATCCCCGTTACCCATCTTTCCATTAGGTCGGTTCGAGATCCTCGGGGACATCCTCGGGGACAGCCTCGGGGACAAGGGCGGGGTGGACTCGGCGGTCGCCCCATCCGCCGCCGCCGCCGCCGCCGCCAGCCATCGATCGGCGAGGAGGCGCTCGGCCGTGTACCTGCTTCCGGGGTCCGACCCGAGAAGACCCTGAATCACCCGCTTCGCCTCCACCGACACGTTGCTCCACACCGGCTTGTCGTATTCCCTCTGCAGGGTGAAATCCATGCGCCTGCGCGCGCCAAGCGACTCCTTACTCGCGTCGAAGAGGTGGTACCCGCCGAGCATGATGAACACGGTGACGCCGGTGGACCACAGGTCAACCTCGGGGCGGGTGTTGCTCGGTCGGTCGGGTCGAAGCCGCCTACCCCGGCCGTCGGTGAGCACGCCCACGTCGCCGTTCTTCCCCGGGGCGCTCATGCCTATGTCCGCGAGCACCTCCGGCGCGGCGTATTCCACCGTCCCTTGGAGCCTGTCGCCGGTGAGGTCCTTCGCGAGAAACGCTCGGGACCGGCGGCCGTCCGGGCCCGACGCGTCCGTCGCGAACCCAAAATCCGCCAGCTTGAGCGTGCGCAAATCCCCGGGGGTTTCCAGCAGTAAGTTCTCGAGCTTGACGTCCCTGTGCACGAACCCGCGCTCGTGCAGGTGCGACAGGGCCTGCGCGAGACGGCGCACGGCTGTGACGGCGTCCGCCTCGGTCAACGCGCCGCCAGTCTTCTCCGCCACCCTGGCGGCTGCGACGGCACCCGCTCGCTCCACGCCTTCGTCGGACGGACCGACTTCAACGCCGCCGTGGTAGCCCTCCGTGACGCTCATGCGCGCGGCGGCGGCGGCGGCGCGTCGCTCGTGCCGCTTCTTGTCCACCTGGCGCTGCACCATCGACAGGAGCGTGCCGCCGCGGCAGTATTCCTGCACTAAGATGCACCTCGACTCCTCGAATATGAGGTCGTGGAACCCGACGATGGTTGGGTGTTTGACCACCGCGGAGACCCCCGCTTCGCACATCAGCGCCCGGACCGTGTTCCTCCGCTGGTCGTCGTTCATCCCGCTCATCTTCACCACCTTGGCCGCGTACCTCGTCCCCGACTTGCGATGCCTCACCGCGTGCACGACGCTGAAGGCGCCCTTACCGAGCTGCTTGGCGTCGCTCTCGTCGTACTCGTCGCCGAGGGTTCGCGCGCGGCCTTTGCTGAGCACCGGGGCGAGCGCGCGGCGGATCGCGGGGTCCAGTTCCCTGGCCACCTCGAGGACCACCGCGGGGAGGTGGGACTCGCCGGAGGATCCGACCGAGGACTCGTCGTGATGTTGCCCGTCGGGGCCGTCGCTCGGGTCCCCGAAGGCGGCCCCCGGGGCGGTCCGGGGCTTCGTGACGTACTTTGATGCCCTCTGAGGCTCGTGCACGTCGTCGCTCGGGCCGCAGCATCCCCTCGCCACGCTCGGGGCGCACCCCATCGCGCCGACCGAGGATTCCCTTTAGTTCGTTCCGAGGGTGTGTAGAACGACGCGCGTTGGGTCGTATCGGGGCGCCGCGCGTGCTACCAGTCAGGGTTTCACTCCCGTGATACGCTCGTGACACGCCCGACCGCACCTGTCGGGTTTCCCCGGGACCCACCACACGCGGAGCGCGCGGCTCGTTGTGGTCACTGTCGGCAAAAGGATTCTCGCCAAGAAAAGATAAATCTCCTCTGACGAGCCAATCCGCAGCACTGAGTGTTACACGCCTCGCCTCGACGGAGGATGGCGGCGCGGTCGTTGGCTCGAGAGTCGCTCCGGCGGCTGAGGAGGGGTGGGGATGAGATACTGCGCGGAGATTTCCCCTGGGTGTTCACCAAGGCGCGAGGGCGCGCGGAGTCCACCCGCGATTGGTCCCGGCGGTTGGCGACGAAGACGTTCGGGGAGGCCCCGTCTCACGGAACCCCCGCGGGGCTCGCGGTCGCCGCCGCCGCTGAGCGCGTCATCACCCCGAACACATGCGAGCACCTGCGCACGCGTGGCTACGCCGTCGTCGACGGCGCCATGGACGGCATCGACGTGGACGGGGTACCCCTCGCGGAGGCGATGCTGAACGAGCTCCGATCGCTCTCGTCGTCGCCCGGGGTGCTGACGCGCAACGCGACGGTGCTCGTGGGCAAAGACGGAGTACCGAACAGGCTCGAGAAATCCAACATCTTCGAGGCGGAGGTGCACGCGCTGAACGAGGACGCCATGGCGACGGCCCCGACCTTACGAGCCGCGTGGGAAGATCGCACGCAACTCACGCTGCTCAACGTGATGCTCCCCGCGCCGACGCCGCCCCAATCGTTGCACTACCAGAGCGTCAAGCTCCAGCGCAACGCCGGCGACGGCGGCTGCTTTCCCCTTCACTTCGACTCGGACGCCGGGCTGGACGCAAGGGTGGTCACCGCGCTCACATACCTCAACCCCGCGTGGGAAAAAGGTCACGGCGGCGAGCTCGTCTTATTTCCATTTCCAGATGAGCCCGTGACGATCGAGCCCATCGCGGGGCGGATCGTGCTGTTCTCATCGCAGAACACGCTGCACAGGGTGCTGCCCTCGTCGGTG
>Ga0257106_1000759_pt1 | contig 17623 bp, 9 predicted proteins | sample LP_taG_3_FD_190177 | JGI IMG/M metagenome (GOLD analysis project Ga0257106, IMG submission 190177) | Marine microbial communities from Northeast Subartic Pacific Ocean, Canada - LP_J_2011_P26_10m | ecosystem: Environmental > Aquatic > Marine > Oceanic | place: Canada: Northeast Subartic Pacific...
TCCATTTTTCGTAAGGCTGTACTCAACGTGCCCCGAACAGACGCGCCTTCGAAAGAAGTCATGCTAGGTATTTCAGGATGCGAGTGTTTGGGAACATTGTTCACTTCGAACAATAACTTCGTCATATCGCACGATGATATTGCTGCGCTGTCGCAAGCCATGGATCGCGCAGCGGCTGCACCGAAAGTTGCCGCCTCGGCCGCTTTTGCCGCCGGATGTGCGCTTCGCCGCGGCGCCACGATCGCAACATCGCTCGATGCCGCGAAACCACTCGTTGAGAAAGTGTTCTCATTACTCACGGTAAAGAAAGACGACGTTCGATTTGCAGTAGCGGATTCTATAAAGTTCGGGTTTTACGGCGAATCTGATCTTGTTTTGAGCACCGATATTGCGAGCGAGGATGGCGGCGACGCGAGTTTGACGCCGTTTGTCCGCGACATTGACCGCGAGGTTGATGAGTTATTTGAATCGCCAAAAGAGCCAACTTCTGATTCTATGGATATTGGCACTGAAGCAACAACACCCTCCGTGAAAATAGGTGATGGTGAAGAGTCAACAGACGCTACCGTTGGTAACCGAAACGCTCTTCGCGAAATAATATTAAAATATCTATTCGACGACGACGGTAAGGAAGGAGAGTCCAAAGTAGGGTTCTTGTTTAGTTCACGCGAAGAGATTCGATGTGGCGCAACGGCTGTGCTCTGTTCTATCGTGAATCCGTCCATTTGCTCTGCATCCATAGTTTCGGACGACGCGGTTGATGCGAACGACGAGGACTCGAACGCGAAGAAAGGCACGAAAATAAACACCATCCCTTTGCTCGAGTCCCGTTTCGATGACGCGCACGAAGCGCTCTTATCGGCACTCGGCGATACGAATACTACCACCCAAGAAATGGCATCAACTGGTTTATCCGCGTTATACGATCGAGGAGACGAAGCGAGCAAAGCAACTTTGCTCGAAAATCTCACCAAAGCTTTGAATGGTGAAACGAGCAATAAAGGCAAGAAACGTGCGATGTCGAAAGTCGAGGACGATACGGTTGTTTTCCAAGACGGTTTAAACTTGACTGGCGACGACGCGTTGAAAGCGAAAGCGAAAGAAAAGACGAAATCGACTAGTGATAATGGTGGTGGTGGTGGCAATGGAGGCGATTCTATGTTGAGCACGTACAAAGAACTCTGTTCGGTCGTGTCTGATATCGGACAACCCGACTTGTTGTATAAATTCATGGAGATTTCGAACCACCAGAAGAAAGTTAATCGAGCCGCCTCTGCGGGTGCTGGTATCGCTAGAATTGCAAAGAAAGCGGGCATGTCGTTATCCGCGCACAGCGAACAACTCGCACCTCGATTATATCGGTTACGGAAGGACGTCAATTTAAACATGCGAGAAACCGCCGAGGCGGCGTGGCAAACCCTTGTCGCGGCTGAGAAAGAGAAGAAAAGTGATGATGACAACAAAATGGTTGTCGCTTCTGATTTATCGGTGAAAATGTTCGATCAAATTTGCGAACGTCTCCTTCTCGATTGCTCTTCGCGCGAATGGCGCGTGCGTCAATCCGCCGCGGAAGCATTGGCAGAATTGTTCTCGAGCGGCGGTGCAGGCAAGACGTTTGATATCGTAGAGAAAAAACTCGCAGAGGCATGGACGATTGCGTTTAGAGTTGCAGATGATATCAAAGAAACCGTTCGAATTCGAGGGATGATGTTTGTGAAGACGTTGCGGTCGTTATCGTTACGATTGACTGATGCCAATCAAATAGGGGAATCGTTAGCTTCCTCCACGCGGGACGAAAAGAGAAACGTCGCAAAGAAGGCGTGCATTTTGATCCTTCCTCAACTTTTCGAGAAAGGATTAAAATCGGACTCCTCCGTCGCGAGAGAGCTTTCGTTATTCGTCGCGTGCGAAATCCTGAAGAAAGCTCCCGCGGAGGCTTTGAAACCGCACTGCGTGACCGCAGTGGAAGCGCTATTAGAGGCTCTATCCACGTTTGAGGATACGCGGTTGAATTATTACGAACAAAGAGTTACCGCGATGTTCGGAAACGATACCGACGCTAACGGAAACAACTCTGTCGTTGAGGACTTTCAAAACGCGCGCGTGCAAGCCAGCTCGAACTCGATTATTTCGGATGCCCTGGACGCGTTCATTCAACACGTCGATTTAGAAGAGACGAAATTGTTAGCTCCGGTGTTTACGAACATTTTCAAGAAAGGGTTAGGTTTGAACACAAAGGTTGGTGCGGGTCGGTTTTGCGTTCGCTTATGCGCGAGACGACCAGATGCGGCGAAAGGCTTTTTTGCCGGTAAGATTTGTGAAGCGTTACTCGCGTCGCCAGATGTTCTGAACGGCGTGTCCTCTGGTGGCGCGTCTTCAAAAATCGTCTTCCGTCAATACTGCCAAACATTCGCGACGTGTTTACGTTTTGCTACGCTTAAACGTCAAGAAAAAACAATCGCAGACGTCTTGAAACTCGCCAACGACGACAGCAGCAACTGTTCGAACCGCGAAGCAGCGGCTGAAATCATCTCTGAAATGGCCAAAGATTCTCGAGGCGTCGAGTGCTTGAAAGACTTCGAGGATGAGTTACTTCCGTTGGCATATTTTGGAACGTTCGATGAAAACGCATCCGTCGCAAAGTGTTGGGAGAGCGCCTGGGAAGAGTTGAGCGGCGGTGGTGCCGGCGCCGTCGGAGGAGGTTCCGCCATCGGCAAACATTTTCCAAATCTTTGGAATTCTTTCTTGAAGCCACACTTGGAAGGTACAAACTATTCGCTCAAATCGCGAGCGGCGAGAACGGTATCGGCTGCGATGCAAAGTACGAGTTTCAGTACCAAAGATGCGTCGATAAACAATACGGACGAGATGAATGCAAACAAAGAAAAGATGATTCGCGACATGTTAGAAGTGTTTTCTAACGAGCTGCGCTCGAATCGCGCGTTTAAAGGGAAGAATGATTTGGCAATTGCGTTAGGGGACGTGTTGAAAGCGATGATTTCCATGGCGATGGTTGAAAAAAATGGAAGTAATAAAGACGCGTCGTTCGAAGCCTTGAATCGTTTAACAAAGTGCGTTGAGAGCAAAGACGACGGTTTTGCCGCGGCTGGAGTGCAGGCGCTGAAGAGTTCCCTCGAACAGTTAGTGGCGAGCGGTCCAGGCGAGGAGGAAAACGTCGCGCCGGGGTCGTTCGTGAAGGATGAAAAATTTCAGAGTTTCGTCGAGGCGCTCGTTTCGAATCTTACTGCACGCGTGAGCAGTGGCGTTGATGGTCGTGATGCTGGAATGAGAGATACAAATAACGAGGAAACCGACGAAATGGAAATGGATGGTCTCGACGCAGAGGTGGAACGGTTCGAGAAGAACAAATCGAAAACGGCGTTCACGGAACGCGCCATGGAATGTTTAAGCGTCGTCGGTGAGCTCAAAGACGTTGCCTCCTCGGACGTGCACTCCGCGCTTTACCGCGTCGCCATCGAACACTCTGCGCTCGGCAAGCCGTGGCAAACCCGAGTCTCCTCATTTCGAATGTTCCGAGGTCTGTTCACCTCCTCTAAATCATCATCAAACGTCGGAGGAGAAAAATATAACGACGAGTTTTTGCGAATTTCGAGCGAAGCGTTGAGCGAAGTCGGTAACAGCGCGCCAGCGGCGCTGAGAATTGAAACAATCAAAGCAGTTGGAGCACTGCTTTCGCGAGCGAAAATGGAATCGAGTTTGAGTAAACTCAAGGAATCGTGTGAATCGATGATCAAACTCGCTTTGGAGGATCGATCGCCGGACGTCCGACGAGAAGCGGCGAGCGTTTTTGCGCTCGTATGAGAAGAAAATGTAAAATAGAAGCTTGAGGGACTAGCGTGCTATACATTATAAAACAATTGCATTTTATCATCTAAGGAATTTCAAAAAAACTCTCCTTCTTTAGTATCCAATCGCACCAGTCGCCCCTGGCGTCGCCACGTTCACGTCGCCTCTCCCCACGAACAACAAAATACCCGCCACCGTCAACAACAACAAAATCGCGTTCCACACCGCGCCTTGCACCGCGAACATCGTCCCCGTCGCCAACATTCGACTCACTTCCACCTTATCGTCCTCAGTCAATCCAACCGCGTTATCCGTCAACGAACTCGTCACTCTGTCCTCCCCTCGCTCTAACCAAAATTGTTCCTCTTCCGCTTTATCTAACCTCAAATCGTTCAGCATCAACAAAACTTTCTCCCTGCGTTTCTCCTCGTCTTCGTTCTCCTCCTGCAAACTCTTCTCCGCCAGCATATCTTGAAAGCTTTGCAACAATTTCAAATCGTTCTTCGCTCCGGCCACGTATCGACGTATTAACGGGAGTTTCATGTTCATCTGCGTCAAATCGGAGACGTATTTCTTACACGAGGCAATTTGCGTTTGGTTTTCTTCCTCGGAGAGGAGCGCTCGCGTTTCCCAAACGCCCCCTTTATTAAAGCGCGTTGATTTTCTTCTTTGTCTTCTTTGAGTTGTTGTTTTCCCCGACGACGACGTGGCAGCGAAGCCGACGCCGCTTCGACTTCGAATAATTCTTGAAGCGCTCGTCGTTGTCGCCGTCGCCGTCTTTGCCGTCGCGAGTATCGCAGATGTCCCCATCGTCGTCGTTATCGAAGTAGTTTGTTTGCGTTTCTTTTATGGTTTTCGATTAGTGCGATTTTTTGTGTGGTGACAGAAGAGAAATTGAAGTCAAAAGAAGACGAACGAGAACACGAGAGGATGATGGGTTGAGAACGGGAGAATTATTTACTGGATCGACAGCGTCACGCGGCATGCGTGTCTGTCACATTTTACGAGTTACGCGTGTATAAATTTGAATCACAACTCGTCGTTCGGTTCTGGCGGGTCTGTTTTTGCGTCGTTCTCTTCGTCGTCCTCCGAAATGAAAAAAGGAAGCTTCACGTGTTCCTCGTTCACGTCCTCGTGGTCTTCGACGATCGGCCTCTCTCTCGAAAGTTTCGCCATCGTCAGCGCTAACGTCTCGACGCCTTTACGCATTTGGTCTTCCGTGGAATGCTCGTCCGGGCGGTGCGAGTAGCCTTTGAAGCACGGAATGAAAATCATTCCAACGTTTGAACACGCTTTGGCGATGAATAACGTGTCGTGGTAGGCTCTCGAGACCATGCGCTTTTGGGTATGTCCCAAGTGCGACGCGGCGAGTTCTGCCGCGCTCATTGCGCTGTCGCCAGACGTGGCAGGATCGTCTTTGTTGATCATGCGTACGTTTACTCTCACTCTTTGTTCCGAGGCGACTTTATTGGCCGTGGATATAATCTGCTCCACCACGAGATCTCGGCGTTTTAAATCTATATCTCTCACGTCAATCTCCAAAACCGCGCTTCGCGGGACCGAGTTAATCGCGTTTGGTTTCACCGTGAACCCGCCGACTGTAGCAACCGTATCCACGCTCCCAGAGTGTTTCGCGAATTCCTCCACGGCCACGGCCAACTTAGACCCAGCGACGACCGCGTCGTTTCTCAGGTGCATCAACTGCGCTCCCGCGTGCCCTCCGTCGCCTTCAAACGTAATCTCCAACGCTGCCGGCGCGGCAATAGCCGTAACTACTCCAATATCCAAATTTTCGTGTTCCAACTCCGGGCCTTGTTCAATGTGTAGCTCCACGAACGAATAATAGTGCGAATCCATCGGCATCAACGAACATTGCTCAACCATCTCCTTCGCCGTGCGCTCTCTCTCATTGTTCTCCCCTCGCCATTTGCTCCCGTACCCAGCTTGCGTCGCGGCATCAAAAAACGACGTCGACGCGTTCAACACGTCCGGTAAAGTCTGCAATTTCTCCGCGTCTAAAACCCCACCCATCGCTCTCGACCCAGAACACGCCATCCCGAACCTGCTCGGCTCTTCGCTGTTAAACATAACCGCTTCGAGATGTCGCCTCGGTTGAAACTTGGCCCGTTTCAAAGCACCCAACGCTTCAATCGCGCCCAATACCCCGTACACTCCGTCGTACTTCCCACTCAAAGGAATCGCGTCCGTGTGCGACCCAGACCCGACCACGTGGCCTCCTCCTTTCTGCGACTTTTCAACCCCTTCCAGCCTGCCAAAAATGCTCCCCATGGCGTCTTCTCTGACCTTCAATCCATTCTTTGTCATCAAGTTTTTCACGTACGCTCTCGCTTCCAAGTCTTCTTTCGAGTACACGAGCCTCGTGACCCCTTTGCTACTATCGTCCTCGCTGCTCGAGAGTTTCGACAGCGCGTCGATGTGCGGCGTGATCGGTTCGATCTGTAATTTCGAGCGCAATTCGGACAAATATTTGTTGTCCGATTCTTTCCCGGAATTCTTATTCGCTGATGCAAAAGAAAAAGAACCACCAAAAGCGAGAAAGAAAAAGAACAGCAAGAAAAACCACCGAAAAAAAGGAGTCGTCGTCATCTTTGTTTCTCGTTTATATTGTGCTGCTGCTGCGAAAGTGCGTTGTTTGGTAGAGAGCGTTCGATGATGATGAGCTTTTGTCTGTGTTGTTGTCTCAAAAGTTTTTCCCTTTTTTTGTGCACAAAAAGCAACCCCCAAAAAGCAGGTTTAAAAAAAAACCTTGACCCTTCACAAATTCTCTGTTTTGACGGCTGAGAGAGCAACACTTTTTTTTCCCTCCATCAAACTCGAGCAACACGCGCGTATATATATAAACACACGCACGAGTATTATTATCATCATCATGTTTTCGATGACAACCAGCACCTCATCCCTTTTGGGCAAACAGCTCGAAAGCTCCCATCTTTTTACGAAGCAACATAAACAACAGAAACAAAAAATCAACGTCAAAGTCTCCGCGATGTCGAACGTTTCCCGAAATCCAAACATGGCGCAACTTCGCGCGGGATATTTGTTCCCGGAAATCGCACGAATCCGCAACGCGCACTTGGAGAAAAACCCGGACGCGAAGATTATTAGTTTAGGGATCGGGGATACCACCGTACGTTTCTGTTTTGGTAGTCGTCGATGGATGCGTTTGCGTTGTTTGATTTAATTTTATCCGATTGATTTTGATTACGTGTCGTGTGTTCGATGTTTTTGCTTTGTTTTTTGGACGCGAAAAACTCACATCTCTCTCTTTCTCTCAACAGGAACCAATCCCAGCGCCGATCGTGTCGGGCATGGCCAACGCGGCTTTGGCGTTAGGTACGGTCGCCGGGTACGAAAAGACCGGCGGTTACGGCTCCGAGGCTGGACAACAACCTCTGAGAGACGCCATCGTGAAGCGCTTTTACAGCGAGAAGACGAAGATAAACGCGAGTGAGATTTTCGTTTCGGACGGGTCGAAGTGCGACATTTCGAGAATGCAACAAATGTTTGGTCCGGGGAGAAAAGTTGCGGTGCAAGATCCGGCGTATCCAGCGTACGTGGATTCGTCTGTCATCAACGGGCACTGCACGGGCTACGACGAAAAAACGAAACGATACGAAAACATCGTCTACATGGAGTGCGTGCCGGGCAACGACTTTTTTCCAAACTTGGAAGCTGCGAAGGACGCGGACATCATCTTCTTTTGCTCGCCGAATAACCCGACTGGGGCGGCGGCGACCAGAGCGCAATGCAAAGAGTTGGTCGATTTCGCGAACAAGAACGGTCAAATTGTCATCTACGATGCAGCGTATGCGTTTTACATCGAAAATCCGGATTGTCCGAAGACGATTTACGAAATTGAAGGCTCGGACACGTGTTGCATCGAGAGTTGCTCGTTCTCCAAGTACGCCGGATTCACGGGTTTGCGATTAGGCTGGACGGTCGTTCCGGAAGCGTTGAAGTTTGCGGACGGTTCTTCAGTCAGATTCGACTGGAACAGGTGCATGTGCACGGCCTTCAACGGTGCCTCCAACGTCGCGCAAGGCGGCGGCTTGGCGGCGTTGTCCGACGAAGGGTGGAAGTCTATGCAAGAAACGGTCGGTTTCTACAAGGAAAATGCGAAAATGTTGAAGAAGACGTTCGAAGAGTTGGGTTTTAAAGTGTATGGAGCCGTCGATGCGCCGTACGTGTGGGTCGACTTTGATGGAAGAGACTCGTGGGAAGTCTTCACGGAAATTTTGACCAAGACGGATATCGTCACCACACCGGGCGCTGGTTTTGGGCCAACCGGGGATGGTTTCGTCCGCATGTCCGCGTTTTGCCACAGAGACAACTTGGAAACTGCGATTGAGCGTTTGAAGAAGGAGTTCGCTAAGTAAAAAATTTCAAAAATCGTTTGGGGGTGTTGATAATGTTTTTTATGAATAGATAAATAGATTTATTAATACACACAACAGTGGTACAAAGCTTAATAATTGTCAAATACAAACGTCACGTGAAAGATATCTCAACCTTTTCGTGATCGCTGTTGCGCCTGCGCCGCTTTTGCCGCCAACTCGTGCTCTTTATTCTTCGCGTGGAGCATGGCGAGTTCTCGAACTCGGTCCAACATAGCTCTCGGGATTTCTCGTTTCTTGTCGCCGCCGGACTTCCCAGCGGTTTCTCGGCCAGACGGCGTCGGTAATGTTGCGATTCGAAGCAAGTTGCGCCACTTGTCCTTCAAATCAACCGCGGTGCGATGTTCAATTTCCGGAAAACCAAGCTTTTTAATATCGGCCCATTTACCGCCGCCGCATCTGGAGACGCCTTCAATCAAAGCCTGAGCTTCGTCTAATCCCCACGGGTTGTGATGTTTCGAACGTCTAGGACCGCCTTGAGGGTTCGGTTCACGACCACGCGCGGCGGTGGTTCCGGTTGATTTCGTATTTGTGCCGCCAATCGCGTGACCCAAAGCGCTCGTTTGGAATCCTTCCGATAAGCCACTGGACGACAGCGACTTCGTATCGCTGTCTACGTTCTTCCGGCCGCGCTTATTCGGTGCGTTTTCGGAACCAGATTTTGCCATCGCGCTCGACAAGTTGCGTTTACCAACCATTTTGTTGTTGGTATTCGCGGTAGATTTAGAACCGCCCGCTTGTTTGCTGCGCTTCTTTTCGTCCACCTTTGCAATGGTGTACTCACCGAGATCATCAAACATCTTGCCTGTTGCTTTCATTTTACTCTTACTGTCGCCACGTATCGATTTGTTTGAAGCAGGACGCATCGTCGTTAACGTCGCCAACGATGATGACGATTTGTTATTACTTTTTGTACTGCCCTTGGTGTTCGACGCTCCATTCAAATTTGTCTTCTTCCCAGAAATCGCGCGAGAAGGCGCCACCTTCTCGTGCTTGGGCGGTCGCCCTCTTTGCGCGCGTCGACCGTTCACGAGCATTCCCGGCATGACTTCTCCACCGACGCTGCCTCTGCCCATACTTCCTATAATCAAAGGTCGACCGATGCGGTGGTTGTTCGTATTCTCGCCCAAATCGTCTTCTAAATCGTCAATCAAACGTTCTTTATCTTCATAATCGGCTTCGTAAACCTCTTCGTCCGACAGATCGTTCGAGATGTCAATATCGCTGTCGCTCTGTTCCGCGTTGTTATCCAGTTTTTCTCGCGATCCGTCGGCTTCTTCATCGTAGGAGGAGTTGTCTGAACCGCTCGTTTTTCTAGTGCTATTGCTTTTATTATTCGTATTTCGCCCGCTGGAGCGTCCGCGTCTACCTCTACCTGAAGCGAGCTGTTCGCCCTCATCGCTACCTTCGTTGCTCTTCCCTTGCGTCGCTGCGGGATCAAACAGTCTAAACGAATCATCCGAACCAGGTCTGGCGCTTAAAAGTTCCGGTTCAATTTGGAACTGCTGATCATACAACGAGTCATCGATGGTGTTGATAGTATTCATCGCCTTGCCGTTCGCGCCAAACGTCTTAGCATTCGTACCATCGTTCACGTCGATGTTACCAGAAGCCGATTTATGCATCGCCGCGTTACTAGCGCCCGCGTGATTTGGCGGTTTAAACAAAGGTGCAACTGGTGGAACGAAGAGATTATCACACTCGGAGAGCAGATTCGCGTTCTTCGTTTCCTCCTCGTCCGGAATGATCAAATCGTCACCGCCGCTCGAATCGTTTCGTTTCGGTACACGCACTGGATTCCTTTGTTTTCTACCTCCTTGTCTCCCCGAGCTGTTCGAGTTATCGTTTGACGAGTTGTTGTTATTGTTGTTGACTTTGCTGTTGTTGTTAGAGACAGATTTTGCATTTTTGTCTCCTTCTTGTTTTTGTTTGTTATTTCTTCCTTCTTGACGACGCCCATCTTCCAGCTCGTTGTACCTTCCGCCGGTATCGTCGTCACAATTTCTATTAAGATCCGAACAATAAGCGGTCTTGCTCTTCTTTCTCGGCGAGGCGACAACCATGGGTTGTTTCTCCGCGCCAAAATCGCACAACAAATCGTTTTCGTTCATCTCCGCGGCGTTTTCGTTGGTGCCGTTTTCTTTGATGATCATCATCTTCTCGTCTCCGGAGGTTTTTAGGTTGTTGATTTTGTTCTTCGTGTTATTATCGTCGCTTCCATCGCCACTTCCACCACTTCCGCTCGGATTTTTAACGCCTCGCTGCTGCTGAGAACGCAATAACTTGGACTCGTTGGACTCCGAGAGTTTGTTCGAGTCGTCGTTGGAGCCTGAATCTTGTTTTTCCGTCGCAGCAGCGGCGGTGGCATCGTTGCTCCCGCCTTTACCTCCACTCGATTCTTTGTTTCTCTCTTCCATCATCATTTCTTTATCTTTTTTGTTATTTTTATTCTCGTTAGTATTATTATTATTATTATTATTCCCCGTCATCTCTTTCGCTTCTCGTTGTTCCGTCCTCGTGACCATCTTCCCGGCCGCGGCGTTACCCAACCTGGACGGCGGCTGCGCTCCACCTCCTCTCACTGCGAGCGACCCCGAAACATCTTTCTTTTCTTCGTCCTCACCAGTCAAAATCTCTCTCTCCAAATCCACCAACTCTGAGTCTTGGTCGTACTTCTCTCGAATCATCCGTTCGTCGATTTCGCTCGCTCTTTGCAAGTCGCCGCTCGAATCGAATTTGATCGAGTTATAAAATCGTTCGCGCCCTGGCGCGCTGTTGTTAAACGCCGGTGGAGCGGTGGGTGATTTATATTTGTTGTTGTTTTCGTTCGCGCTGGTGGTGGTTTTATTCGTCGCATTCGCCCCCATGTTGTGATGAATTTTTTCTTCTCCTCTTTACTGAAAGACTCAAAATATCTCCCAATAAAATATCCCGTTTTTTGCTTTTTTTTCTTCTGACTCACTCCCTTTTTGGTGATTACGACGATTCGGTCCTTTTTACGCGCGCACTTTCGTTTCGATGAAACGCCTTTTCGCGAAGTGCAGAATCACTCAAACTGAGATCGAACGGATGCGATGGAACGCAAGGAGAGTCGAAGATCTTTTTTTACAAAGGGTTCCGAAAGCCTTCTCTTCGTCGCACTCCCGGATGTGAAAATTCAACGGCAAAAGCTCTCCTCTTTTGGCTCGTAAAAAGTGCAACAATTCCGCTTTTTTGCCTTGAGAAATTTCGATCGCGCGCGCTCACACAATTCAACAACTCCCAACACTCTCGTATCGTCGCGACCAATGAAAACGAGATGTGAGCGAGAATTCGAGCAAAGTAGGTCGTGAAAGATTTCTTTTCGGTCGTTGGTTTTTGATTTTATGCGCGCCACTTCTCTTCTCGACGCGTAGTTTTGTTCTCTCTGATGACGATGCGGCAAAGACTTTGAACAGTTAAATGTATCGAAAATGTATCGAGGAAGAACAAGGAACAAAACTAGGAACTCTTTTTTTTTTGCTAAAACCCTAAACTATTTTTTCTCAAAAGAGGGGATGAAAAGAGAGAGAAACGACGTGACTTTTCTTCGGTTCGTAGTTGCGCGGGTTGAGGCGTATTTATATCCATAATCAACACACGCACAGTCAGAGCCGGTACTTTTTTGGAAGTTTGAGACGTTTGAGAAGAAGTTTGTGTCTGAGAAAATACTACACTTACTCTGCGTATAAATAATGTCAACAGCATCCGAGGCAGTCGCATCCGTCGGGGGAAAAGTAGCGCATCGTTTGCAGGTGTTTTTTAGCAACCGCCACGTGGTTGGCCGAGTCGTTCGACCGGCGGACGGGCACATCGTCGCTTCGGCGTCCACGTTAGAGGATAGGAGGAGGATCGCGAGGAGGAAGATAGGAGACGAAGAAAATAATAGTAATAGTAGTAGCACTGATGATGAGACGAAGAGCACCCCAACAGAACAAAAAGCAGAGGGAAGAGAAAGACTCGCGTCGACGTCGGATAAAAGCGCGTGTAAACACATCGGGAAACTCTTAGCCGAACGATTGAAGAAAATCCAGTTAGATGCGATCAATTTCGAAGGCTTACAATCGAGCACGTCGAAAAAGAACGAAAAATACAGCGGGCGACGCGCGAGTTTCCAGCCGAAGAGGAAACGGTTCGGCGGGAAGCTCTCCGCGCTTCTGGAAAGTTTAAAGGAAAACGGCGTTGAAATTCACTAGGAAGAAGAAGAATTGAAGAAGAATTAATTAAGCATCATCGTTTACGGTTACAGCTGTGCGTTTCCCTCCTTTCTCGCTTTTTCTCTCTCTCTTTCGATGGCGTTTGTCAGGCGTTCGTTGGTCCTTTTTCCCTCTGCTCTCGAAAGCTCGGAACAGAATGGAATCGACTCCCCACACAAAAAATCATCTCTTCACGCGCGGCACGCGATTTCATCGAGAGAACGGAAGGAAGGCAGTAGCGATACGAAGAAAATGAACGAGTTCGAAGAGCTCGCGACGGAAAAGTCCAAGGAGAAGCACAAGAGAGAAAAAAAAATGAAGAAGGAGAAGAAGACGAAACGAGAGCGAGAAGAGGACGACGACGGCGCCGACGGTTTTGGTGAAGAAAGAAGAAAGAAACGAAAAGAGAAGAAGAGAGATAAAAACGATGATGATAAAAAGAGCAACGACAACGACAAGAACGAAATGCACACGTTGTTTTTCGGTCAAATGCCGTTCGATACGAAAGCGAAGGATATCGCGCCGTGGTTGAAAGCGAACTTGAACAGACAAGGATGTGGACGAGATGTTGGGCAAATCCGAATGGCTGGAGGCGACGGCGAAGGGACGCCGGGGAAGCAGAAAAAGTTTAAAGGGTTTGCGTTCGTGGATTTTACCACCGCGAAAGCGGCGAAGAAAGCGATGAAGTTGCACGATACTCTGTTCAGAGGCAGACCGGTGACGGTGGAGAGGTGCGAACGTAAGACGTATCAAGAACCGAAGTCGGTGAGACGCGCGAAAAAGGAGGAAGGGAAAGAAGTGAACACGAAAGAGGAAGGGAAAACGAAGAGAGAAGGATTGAAAGTGTTGACTGCACCAGATGATGTGGATGTGGTGATTAAGCACGCGTGCGAGAATAGCGAAGGGACGTTGAGGGAGAGCGATTTCGACGATCGATTGAAGTCGTTTTTGGGTTTGCTTCCGAGAGACGTTTGCGAGAAAGCGGCGAACGAAATTCGCAAGTTCACGACGAATAAGAATAAGAAAGGGGTTAAGAATAAAGGAGCGTTTTATATGGGGATTGTGAGGAAGATTTCAAACGCGTGTTGGCAGAAAAAAGCGGCGAAGGATAGCATGGAAGAAAAGGGAGGAGGAGGAGGAGGGGGGTGAGAGGCGACGAAATAGGAGAAAAAAATCCTTCAGTTGATAGAAGTATATAGATCTGAGTGATATGGAGTATTACAACAATATTAGTCCCTTTTGTTAATAAAAGTATATTTTTGCCGCGCTGTTTGTTCGTGTGAAAGTGAATGTATGTGTGTTCTATTGTTTTTTTATACGTGTTCGTTGGAGACTTCGACGACTCTGGAAACGTACTCTTCTCCGTACGTGTACCCGACTCTTTCGATGTCTTCTTCCAAAGCAAAAACGGCAACCGTTCTAGACGGGATGTACGCTTGGAAACTCGCCGGGCGACCGTTGTGCGCGGTAGAGTCTGCGAAGTAGCTGCCGTCGTGGTGCGTGGACAAGTTGTCCCAACCGCCAAACTCGGGGTTGTCCGAACTCAACACCAACTTATACTTACCAGCTTTCTTGCAACCGATGCGGTAGTCCGAGTACGAGTTGACTGGGTGCCAGTTGAAGACAAAAACGCAATCGCCTCTTTCGAACGCAATCATCTTGTCGCCGTCGTCTTTCAAGCTCGTGTATTGGTGGTTGCTCGCCATGTATTCGAAGAAACCAGCGACGCGGTTCATCTTCGCGTCAAACGCTTCCAAGAATTTGTATCTCAAGTGGTCTGTTTCAGGTAAATCAAAGCGTCTGCGGCACAAGTGGTAGGAGTTACCGTTACCCGGGATGAATTCACCGGTCGAGGCTTCCACGCGGTCGCCTCTGGGAAAATCAATCCACTCCGGGTGACCGAACTCGTTGCCCATAAAGTTCAAGTAGCCTTCGCCGCCCAAACCCATGGTGAACTGACGAATCAACTTGTGCAAAGCGATACCTCTGGTAACGACCGCCGAATCCGGCGATAACGTGGACATGTTCGTGTACATTTCCGCGTCCATAAGCCAAAACGCCGTCGTTTTATCCCCGACCAACGCTTGATCGTGCGATTCCGCGTACGAGATGCACTTCTCGCCATATCGGCGGTTCTCCATGGTAAACACCAAGTTGCCCATTTCCCAGTTTTCGTCCGAACCCCATTCGGATAAGACTTCGACCCATTTATCCGCGATGGCCATTTGTAAGCGATAATCGAAACCTACACCACCTTCTTGCACCGGTCGGCACAACGTGGGCATACCGGAGACATCTTCTGCGATGGTCGTGACCTTACCGTCGTACAAAGTGTGCAACATATCGTTCGCCAAGGCCAAGTACACCATGGCGTCCACATCCGTGGCCATGCCAAAGTATTCGTCGTAATTACCCGTAAACGCAACTTGTAAACCGTGGTGTTTGTACATCATAGACGTGACGCCATCGAAACGGAAACCGTCGAATTTGAACTCTTCCATCCAGTATCGCAAGTTGGACAACAAAAATCTCATGACTTCCCACTCGCCGTAGTTGAAGCATCGAGAATCCCACATCCAGTGGTAGCCTTGCGGTCCGCTGTGGAAGTATTGTCCGTCGGAGCCGTCAAACATGTTGATACCATCGGTAACGTTCGAAGAAGAGTGCGAGTGAACCAAATCCATCAAAACAGAAATACCCATGGAGTGCGCTTTATCCACCAAATACTTCAACTCGTCTGGCGTACCGCATCGAGAGGAAACGCCAAAAAAGTTCGTCACGTGGTAACCAAAAGACGCGTAGTACGCGTGCTCTTGAATCGCCATTAGCTGGACCGCGTTGTACCCTAAGTTTTTAATTCTTGGCAAAACCTCATCCGCGAAGGCAATGTAGGAGTTGATTTTCGGCTCTCTCGAGGACATGCCGACGTGCGCTTCGTAAATTCTCAACTCTTCCGGAGCATCCGGTCTCGACCATTTCATTTCGTATTGCTCTTCTTTCGGCGGATCGTAGTAAATGCCATCGAAAGGAATGTTCCCCGGCGCTTGCACGGCGAACTTGATCCACGCCGGAATCTTGTCGACCCACGAACCGTCTTGCGTTTCCAAATGAATCTTCACTCTCGAGCCGTGCGGGATACCCGGCGACCCGTCCGCATTCGGCGGTACCGTAACTTCAAACACACCAAAATCGTTCTTGGTCATCCAAACTCCGTTCGCGTCGGTGGCCCAGTTGTTGAAGTCGCCAAACAAGCACGCCGATTTTGCGTTCGGCGCCCACTCTCTGTACGTAATCTCTCCGGTTTCCTCGTTTCTGTTGAAACCCATCTTCTCGTAGCCTCTGGAGAAACCTTCAATCCCCCCTTCTTCGTTGTCTTCGATCGCTTGTCTCAACTTTTTGAATTTATCCCATCTGTGGCCCAAGTGGCCTTTGTGGCCCGCCAACGTGCCGTCTACCGCGCAAACGCCGAAACCGTCGCCTTCCAACTGCGGGAACTTGAAGCCGCGGTGTCTCTTCGGATCCTCGGTCAATACCGGGACGCCAAACGCGGAAACGGCTCCAGATCCGGCCGATTTTGCCGGAGTAGCAGCAGCGACCGGCTTTGGCGCCGTCGCAACCGCCGTGGCGGCTGCCACGGTCTCCTCTTCAGCCGCTTCCTCCTCCTCCAAACTCATGCGAAGCTTCTCGTTCTCCTTGGCGAGTTCTTCAATAGCTTGCGCGATGTCGTCGAGATCGACGTCATCTTCCGAAGCTTTAACGACGACCGAAGATTGACGACGACCAAAAGCGCGAGACGTGGACGATCCTCCTCGTTGCTTCTGTTGCTGCTGCGCGCGCGTCTGTGCCCGTGTTTTGTTGGATGATTAGAAACAAGAAAAGTCAGTCGAACACTCTTCTAAATAAAAGATTAATGGATATGCGTGCGAAATTCGGAAGGCGAGTGCGGCCACTCGCGAACGCGCACACTCGCGCGAGTTGAGCGCGTTTCCTCCTTCCCATCTTCCACCGCGTAAAAATGAAGTCAAACCTCGCATACAACCACATCTACCTCTCGCAAAACCCAAAAACCCGCGCGCATTTAGGCGCAGAAAATATCCGCGAGAAAGAACAAGATGGAAAAGAATAAAAAAAACGAAAGAGGGAGAAAAAAAAAATCAATCACGCACCGCGCTGCTTCGCGAGGACAACGCCGAGGACGCTTGGAACCCTTTCGCGAGAAGAGAGGAGGAGGACATGTTTGTATTCTCTTCTTAAGAGAATAAAAGGGGTACTTTGCGACGTTCGCGTGTGCGGTAAGTGTGAGGAAATCCGAGAAAAAAATGTACGCAATGACAGTTAAAAAACTTGTGGTCTCTTGTTGCTTCGTTTGAGAGCCACTAGTTTTTTTTCCTACTTTTTCCCTGAAACAACCTTTGAGAGAGCTCTCGCGTTGCGAACGAGAACCGAACGAAATAGTACTAAATTTGGATCCTTTCGGAGGATTGGTCGCAGCTTGTAATTGCGTGTTTCGTGCACTTTTCTCCACTCCTTTTGTGTGCTTTGGGCACGCGTTTTTTCGCACACACGCACACACATATCTTTTTGTTCCTCTCTCGCTCTCAACTTTATCCCTCTGAGGAATAACTTTTCATCCCGCTAAACTAAAATCGAACAACAGTCGTCGCGGAGAAGAACAACAACAACTCTAGAAGAGAGCAGCGCGGAGGAGACGAAGAGAAGTGTTAAAGCGCGCTCGCAGAGAGGCGGTTTCGGAAGAGAGATTGGATTTAGATTTACTTTTTCCCTTATTGGAGTTTCTCTCTATCTATCTCTCGCGCGCGCAAAACAGATCATTCAAAGCACGAACGCGCACCAGATACCGAGGATATCGTTGTTACTTTATCCGTCGTCATCGTCGTCGTCTTACAACAAATCGTAAAAAAATGTGGAAGCTGGTCTGCTCGGAACCAAATTTGGATGCGGAGAAGAAACTGCAAACGTTGAACGCACACGTCGGTCGGCAAACGTGGGCGTTCGACCCGAACGCGTCCAAGGAGGACATCGAGAAGCAAAATCAACGTAGGAAAGAGTTTCGAGAGAACAGGTTCGTTCAAAAGCACAGCAAAGATGCGCTGATGAGAGACGCGTTCGATGCGCGACGGGTAGAGAGGAAGAGAGAGAGGAAAACGACGCCGCCGAGCGCGGACG
>Ga0257106_1000760_pt1 | contig 17585 bp, 7 predicted proteins | sample LP_taG_3_FD_190177 | JGI IMG/M metagenome (GOLD analysis project Ga0257106, IMG submission 190177) | Marine microbial communities from Northeast Subartic Pacific Ocean, Canada - LP_J_2011_P26_10m | ecosystem: Environmental > Aquatic > Marine > Oceanic | place: Canada: Northeast Subartic Pacific...
GAGCGGCTTTTTCCGCGTTACACTTTTTGTTGGCGAATGCCTTCGCCAACAACGCATCCTTCTCCCGCCGCGCCTTGTCCTCCTCCACCCACGTCGCCGACGTTCGTTCGTACAGACCGGCGCGCGCGGCTTTCTGTCTGGCGTCCGCCGCGATCGCCTCGGATTCGGCGATGGACTGAGCGACGGCCGCGTCCATCGCCGCTTTGCGCTCGAGCGCGTGTCTCTCGGCTGTTTCTTTTTTGGCTTTTCGGGCTTTAGTCGCGGCTTCCGTGGCCGCCTCGCCGAGCGCGCGTTCGCAGTCACCCGCGAGGAACAGCAGCGTCGCGACGTCCCGCCTGGTGCCGACCTTCGCTCCCTCCACATCGTCCGCTGACGTGGCGGTACGCGATTCGTCCGTCGCACAGGACGCGAGTCCCCTCCTGGCCACCTCGGACGCGTCGGCTATTCGACCAATCGCGAGAAGCCTCGGGCCCAGCTCCGTCCTCGCCCTCAGTTTACACTCCGCCAAACCCCTCACCACGGCGTCGCTCGGGATCGGCGCGTCTTCATCGCCACCGCCTCCTTCTCCCTTGAACACACTAGCGGAGGCGATGGAGAGCTGGAGGTGGGTCACCGCCTCGGCGAGTCCGTCGAGCTCAGCCGCCTGGAAGTCGCGTTCCCGGGTAAAGTTAATTTTGGATTTAGCTTCGGCAGATGTCGTTTCGTTGGATGATGCACGCACAGCTGTGTTTTTGTAGAGCCCGAGCCCGCGGCTTCGCTCGTACACGTGCGCGATGTTGAAGTGCGCGCGGGAGAGCGCGGTGGCCTCGGCGCGGGTGAGCGCGCCTCCCACGGCGGACGCGGTCGCGTAGTGCGCCTTGGCCAGCGGTACGCATTTTAATAAGAGCGCGAGCGCGTCTGCCCACCGTCCGTGCTCCATAGCCTCCGTCGCGGCGGTTTCGCACTCCGCGAGGCGACGCGCGGGTGTGCGCCACGGCTCGACGTCCTTGGACGCGCGCGCGTGCGTTCCGTCGGATGCGGGGATGTCCCAGGAGTCCCACTCGCCCTTTGGCCGGACGTTGTCATCACGGTTGAGATTCTCCTTTGCTTTTGTACTCGGTGCCGTCCTCGAGGTGGTGCTCGGCTCGCGCCCGCGCTCGACGCGCTCGTGGTAGCCGAATCGCTTGACGAGCACGCTGGACGCCTTGACCTTGGCGAGGTTCGTTCGCTCGAGCTCGATGGCGGTCATCGTCCGCGTCTTCGCCTGCGATGGGACGGGGTCGGTGTCGCGCGAGGTCAGCGTGAAGGTCCCTCCCAGCAGAGGGCGTTCGCAAATGTTCAATTTCAAAAAGCGGGGCCTCACCTTGCTCGCCCCATCGGGGTCCACGCTCGTCGCTAGATTCGGGCGCACGAACCTGTATCGCGCACCCTCGGCCGTCGGGACGTCGTCATCCGAGCTGTCGGCCATGTTTGGCGGCGGATTCACGCGCGGTCAACACTACTCGAGTGATTCACAAATGTCCACCTCCTTAACCGCTCGGATCGATCCGAGTGCAAAAAATAAGTTTCGCGAGATCTCGGCAGTGTGAGGCGCGCGGGGGAGGGTAGACCCGGCGCCGCGGGGAATATCGGCGCACGCGGAGGTCGTCGGGACCTGGCCATGGGATCGGGGGGCTCGGATGCGGACGGATGGTGCGACCTAGGGGAGCTCGAAGATGCCGCCAAGGTGCGAAAAGCGGCGGGGTGCCCAGTTTCTTTTTCCCTCTCTTCCCCCCCCCGACTCCTCTCTTCCGTGCGTATCCGCACCTCACCCGGCATCCGACCCATCATCCAACTCGCACAGGAGAGACTCAAGGTGCTGCATCGGCTGGACGCCTCGTGGCTATCGCGTCCTTGGGACGAGGTGAGGCGTACCCTCGACTTCCCAACATCATCCCCGTCGTTTTCAAAACGAAGGGTGCCAACGTTCATCCGCGTTAACCCATCCCTTCCCCTTCCTCGACACAGGCGCGCTTGGACAGGATATCCGCGGGGCTCTTCCACGGCGACGAGCGGGGCGAGCGCGCGTCCACCGCCGCCGTCAGGCTCGCGTTCTGCCACCACGACGCGTCCAGGCGATGGCTCGCCACGCAGGAATCGCTGCTACTCGCCTCGCGGATCCGGCTCGGGGAGATCCCGCTGGCGAGCCTCGAAAAGCAAACCCACGACGACGACGACGACGAAACCGACTCCTCCGACGATCTGTTCGGCCACCCGCCGCCCGTGGAGGATGGCCACGTGTGGGTCCCGTTCGAACGCGCGGCGCCGTTGCTCCGCCGGCGGGACGTCACCGTGACGCGGGGATGGGCCTCTGTTCCGAACAATCAGATGCCCGAGGTGCTCGTCGCCGCCCACACCCGACGACTCGCGCGGGAGCTCGAGCGCACTAAGCGACGCGCCGACCACGTGTTCACCGAGCCACCCGGGTCCGTCCGCGGGATCGGGTCCCCGGGACTTAAACAAATGCTGCGCGAGTTGGTGCGATGGCGCCCGAGCGACGGCGAATACGCGGCGGGGTTAGACGGCGACGGCGACGGCGAAATGATGCTTGCGACGGGGGATGCGTCGCGCGCGGGCGCCGGGGACCGCGCCCGCGGACGGATCGCACCCGCGGACGGCGTCGACGGGCACGGCACCGCGGACGGCGACGGGATCGCCGGCGCGGATGGGACGAACCGGGGGTACGGGCGTTGGCGCCGGGGATGGCGCCGGGGGAAGAAAAAAAGCGGAGCGGGTTCTTCCTCCGCGGGGCATCACGCGTCCAGTCTACCCGCCGGGCTGGACATCCAACCCAACCGCGATGGCCCGTACGGGCGGATACCCACCGGTCCGTGGATCGCGGAGATCGGTGTCGACGCCAAACGGGTGTTACGCGTGCTCAAACGGGGCGTCAAAGGCGTCGCCGCGCGGCCGTACCCTCCGTGCATGCGCCGGCACCTACAAACGCTTCACTCCGAGCGGCACCTCAAGCACCACTCGCGGTGGCAGTTCACGCTTTTCTTGAAAGGCATGGACCTGACCGTGGACGAGGCGCTCGCGGTGTGGCGGTCGCAGTTTGCACACGGCAAGATGGCGGATTTCCAACGCGAGCACACCTACGCGGTGCGGCACTCGTTCGGTTTGGAGGGAAAGATGGCGGATTACCCGCCGCACACGTGCGAGAGGCTGGCGAAGAACGCGACGCGCGGGGACGGCGAACCGGGGTGCCCGTTCGCCGGATGCGGGCAGGGAGGAGGCGGGCATGGCGGGCCGGGATCACGTTTAAGTGAACTGAGGAAAGAGATCGGCGTGTTAGTGGACCCAGTTGCCGTCGAAGATATTGCGAACGTCGCGGAAAGAGGCACCCCGCGAGCCGCGTGTAAGGCGCTCTTCGCGAGCATCCACGGGACTTCGCTGGAGACGATGCGCGACGATGGGATCTTATCCGACCTGCGGTTCCCGCACGATTGGTACGCCGCGAGTGCGGAGTTGGAGGAGGAGGCGCGTACGGAGGGCGGCCGGGGGGGTGAGCCGGTTGGAGGAGGAGGGGGAGTCGGCGGAGGAGGAGGAAGCGCTTTGGGAGCGAGCGATGAGGCGGCGGCGGGGGATACACGTCGTCGGCGGCGGCGCGTGGAGTTGGAGCTGGAGTCGTCGAGCGACGAGGACGACGACGACGACGGGGACGCGCGGGACATGGGTGAACTGCGCGAAGTTCTCACGAGGTGACGAGTATGTTATGTTACAAGACTCCGAGGTTGAAGAGACTTGAGATTCGAAGTGAGCGCATTCAACAGGCGTGTTGAACGATCAGCCGATGCGGAGACCGAGCATGATCCCGGCGCTGAGCCCCGCCGCGGACGGCACCGCGGAGGACAAAAACCCGACCGCCTTCGCCTTGGCGGCGTAGATGTCTTTTTCGTCCACCTTGCCGTCCTTGTTGACGTCCAGCACGACTCTCGACGTTGTACCCACCAGTCGTTCGAGATTTTTCCACTTCACGTCGATGATGTCGTTGAGCTCGAGCCACCGGAGGAAGGCGTAGACGGAGGCGAGGACCATGATGGAGAACTTGGCGACGGTCTTGCCGAGGATCCCCACGCCGAGGCCGACGACGCCGGAGATGCCAAACTCGGTGCCGAAGAGCTTGGAGAGCTCGGCGAAGTCGATCTTGTCGAGGAGGTCCTCCGGTTTGTTCTTTCCGCCCTTCTTACTCCCGGCGAGTGCGTTGGGGGCGTGGGTGAGGGTGGCGGACGCGACGGTGAGCGCGATGGCGTTGACCCGCGGGTTCCACCGCCAGTCGATCGGGCAGTCGTCGTCGCAGTCGTCGCCTGATCCGCCTCCTGAACCGCCTGAACCGCCTGAACCGCCTCCCGATCCGTTGTTGTTGTTGAAGTTGCCGCCGCCTCCGTTGCCGAAGCAGGTCGCGGGTGGTGCGACGCGCTTGGCGGCGCGCCTGGCGACGACCGAGGGCCTCGCGGCGACGCGGCCGGGAAGTGAGAGGGAGGAGATGGAGAACGCGTTCATCCTTTGAGCGATGAGTTGTGGGCGACGCGATGAGTTGTGGGGAACGCATTACTGAATCGGGCGGGATGTTGAACTCTTCCCGCGTTTATCAGACGAAGTTTCGGAGAGATGTCACACGCGGGTGTTCTGCATCAAAAGTCATACGAGTCAAGAAATCGTCCCATTGGCCAGCACAGCCGAATCTTGAGACGGAGAACTCTCCAAAGCTTATCGCGAATCTTCGCGCCGCCCACGGCCACAGCGACGCGAGCCGATTAGCCCGGTTCGTCCACATCACCGGGAGTAGAGTACCCAAGGGTTAAGGGGAAGATGACGGCGCTCTCGGTGCGGGCGCAGGCGCCGTGCCGCGCTCAGTTCGAGCGTATGCGCGGTGGGATCTCCGTCTCCGGGTCCACCCGCTCCAACCGTCGAGTTCCCGCGCGCGGTCGATCCTCCACGGCGTTCGTCCCCCGCGCGGTTTCCATCTACGACGCCGTGCGCAAGAGCAGCTACGACGACCGCGACGGGAGCGACGGCTTCGGCGCCGCGGACGGCGCCCCGAACGCACCGCCCGCGTCCACCGGATCTAACGTGTCCACGCGCGCGCAGACGCCTCCGAGGAAATCCAAGCCCGGGCCCGCCATCGTCCCGCCCGCGGTCATCTCCTCCAAGGCTGCCATGCTCGCCGCCGCCGAGGACCTCGCGAGTGCCGACTGCGACATCGACGACGACGAGTGCGCCAAGCGCGCCATCAACGACGACGCATCCGCCGACGAACAGGACGGCATCGTGAAATGGTCCATCAAAGCGCTGGACAAGAACCTCGACGACCTCGAACGAACGAAACCACGGCAAGCTGAGGTCGCATGGAAAGTCTCACGCGAGGCGGAGAAGGTGGTGCGGTCCCCGGGGTTCCAGAAGGGCGCCAAGGTGACGGGGGACGTGGGCATGGGGGTCATCAAGGCGGCGGCGCCGGTGGTTGGTAAAGTCGCGGGCGAGGCTGGTAAGTTTGCCGCGAAGACTGCGTTCAGGGCTGTCGTCGGTGGGGTGGTGAAGGGCATTGACGGGCAGGTGTCGAAGGTTAAGAACGGCGGGTCCGGGTCGTCGGGGAAGGACAAGGAGGCGGGTTCGAAGAAGGGCGGTGGCTCGAAGGGCGGACTGGGCGGTTTGTTCAACAAGAAATGAGGCAGTACAAGGTAGACGGTAGCGCAGCGAAGTAAGTTTAGCATTGCAATTGCATAATTCGCGTACCCTAACTAAAACTCCATACATTAAATGCGTCCGGAGCCAATGCCCCCCTTAGCATTGGCTACTGAGCTGACCTGCTGACTGGGAGAGTTTGTTCCTTTTGCCCGAGACACAGCGAACGGGCGGCGTGAACCGCGCGAGGGGACCCGAGGGAGACGCCAAAGTAAGCGAGCGCGCACCTCCCACGTCTCTGCGTCGTCGAAGAGCGGCGAACTCGCCCCGCGCCGAAGGAGAGACCCTCCCGCGTCGAGGCGTCTGATCTCTGACGACCCATCTTCCTTTTTTCCCGAACTTCGGGGCGTGGCAACGGCACCCCTCTAGGCATCGGGCGCGGGGGTTCGGCGAGGCGCGATGTCGGGCCCTCACCATCGCAGGCTCAACACCGAGCTCTTCATTACGGATGAGGAGCTCGTCGAGGTGATGGAGAAGGTGCACGATCACATGGTCATATGGTGAGTGCGAACGCGCCCCGACGCGAGACGCACGCCCATCCCCAACCCTCATTCCGAAAACGAAACCCTCACCGCGTCGCTGACTCCACCCTTCCCTCCCCATTCAACAGCCTCCCCAAGTCGTACGTGCGCGCCATCCCGGGGCTCAGGCCCAACATCGCCGCGTGGAGCGAGGCACCGGACGGATCCGAGTTCCTCACGGACTCCATCCACTCCCTAAACGACGTCGCCGTCCCCGAGGAGGACACCGAGTCAGGGGCGAACAGGGAAGAAACAAACAATGGAGAAGGAGGAGAAGGAGGAGAGTCGCCCGCGCGGACCGCCTCGCCTCGGCCGTCCGCGGTCGTCAGGCTCTCCGCCAACCTCGACGGACCACCCCCGAGGGCAGGGTCCCCAGCACCAAAACCCCCGCGGCTCTCCGGAACCCTCGACGGAGACGAGAAGACCCTATGGATCGGCAGGGCGAAGGAACTCGCGTCGCTCTTCGCAAACAACGCGGGTGAAGACAAAGACGAGGGTAGGGACAAGGACGGGAACGACGTGCTAAAGTCGGTGGCGGCGATCGAGACGGAGGACACCAAGCCCGGGGTATTCTTCCTCTCCGGGTCCTCGGGAGTCGCGGGGGACACCCTGCGGTACCTCCGCATGCTCGCGTCCATCGGGCACCTGGTGATGTGCCCGGATGACTTTTGCGGCTGGCCCGCTCGGCTGCGTCACCGGCGTCCAGCCGTGATCCAACCCAGTGATCCGGCCAACTACTGGACCAATAACTTACTGTACGCCGAGGACTCGTTCGCCACCGGCGAGCTGGTGTACGAATCGTGCGCGGAGAAGTACACGAGCTCCAACCGACTGAGTGTAGTTTATGACGCCACGCTAAAGGCCAAACACGCGGCTATGACCGGCGCGTTGTTGAGGCTGCCGGATACCATGCGGCGACGGGGGATCGTACTCGCGGGGAACAGCGAGGGTGCCATCGTGCTGGGGATGATGGACGACGCGATGCTGGAGCTGGACAGCACGCTAGCTGGGTCACCGAACGAGAAGAACGACGAGACGAAAGGGGAGGGTGGTGACAAAGACGGAACCCAGAAGGAACCCGCCCGGCTGCTCGGTCGGATCAACATCGCGTACTCGCTGGAGCCCAACTACTTCACGTACCGGACCCTGAGCAAGGTTCAAGGCTTAGCCGGGGGTACCGGGTCGGGTGGCGTGAGTGTGGGTGGAGGCAGCGGGAGTGGGAAGCTCGGGAGCTTTGGCGCGATTTTCGAATCCGAGCCCGTCTCGGACCCGAGCGTAAATTCCTCGGCGAGTACGCTCGGCGGGAAGACGCCGTCCGCGGAGCCCCGGGGTTTATTCGGCAGCGCGTGGCGCGTGGACGTCCCAACGCTGTGCGTCAACGGTAGCGAGGACCAGTTCTTCGGCAGGCGGAAGAGCGTGTCGTCCGCAATCTTGCAGAGGGCCAAGGAGCAGGAGGCGGAGACGAGGCAGGTTGGGACGCGCACGGGTAGTCAGACTGACGGCGACTTGGACGACGACAACGACGGGGCGAAAAACATGGCGAAAAACATGGAGACGTGGCGCAGAGGCGATCGCCCGAACATCACCGGCGACGCGGGCCAGCGGATGAGCGAGCTCGGCATGACGCGCGCGTTCGTGGCGCAGATGGAGGGTGCGAGGCACGCCATGTGCGACACGCACGATTTGGCGCTGTACAAGCTTCTGGCTGAGTTTTTGAGCGAGCCCGACGGGTGCGCGTCCATCGCGGAACGGTGGGCTGAGGACGACGTCATGAAGGAGTACGTGCTGTGGCGCGCGAAGATCGTCAAGGACAAGTCCGCGTTCGCGAGCATGGCGTCGTCGGATGAGGTGGCGTGGCGCCGCGGGGAGAAGAAAGGGGGTTCGGGGTCGGGGCGGCGACGCGGTCGGCTGTTTCATCCGTCGGCTTCATCCTTTTTGGACCTCACGTCGTCGTTCGCGTCGCTGGTGACGGCGCAGCGAACGACGCCGCCGAGCTCCCCGAGCACAGGCGGGTCCCTCGCGGACTTCGCGAGCAAGCAAAGTGATTCGGCCCCGAGCATGGCGGTCGATCAATCGGGGCCGAGGCGGTATTCGGTGGACTCGGTTATCGGCGTGCCACCCGCCGCGTCGGACTCGTGGGGCCGGTCTCGAAACGACCTCGGCCTGGCGTTCGACGATCGAGCCGACGCGATCCCAAAGCCGGATAACCCGCGTAAGATCAGCGTGGACGACGACGGGACGTTTCGTCGGATGCCGTCGCCGCTGCCGCCGCAGGCGATGCCGTCGCCGCCGCCGTCACCGCCGAGAACGACGCCGATTTCGCCGAAGAAGAATAATAAATCTTCAAACTGCGTGTTGATGTGAGCTCGGTTCCATGGGGGGGCGACGTATCAAGCCCCCGCGCGCTCGCGTCGTGTAATACTACGATACCAAAGAACGAGGTTCATCAAAAGAGAATCTTAACTTATATTCAAACGCAAAACTCTTGAGCCGCCGATACTTCACGCGGCGTAATTTGGGTTCTTCTCCAAAACCAGCGAGAGCATCATCTCCCCCGCCCGTCGCCCTTTGTTCGTGAGCTGGATCAGCTTCTCGATCTTACCGCTCCTTTCCTCCTTGATGGCGTCGCCAAAGTCCCCGAGGTACAAACGCGCGGACCCGATCAGGTCATCGTTGGAAAGCGTATCGCGGTCCATCACTCGAATCAGCAGGTGCTCGCGGGCGATGACGTCCGCGCGCGAAACCGCGAGCGGCAGCGTCGGCACAGCCTTGCCGTCGCAATTCCACACCGGGTTCAGGTTGGCGTTGATCGTCTTCGTTCGCCACTTGGGATTACCCCCCTTCACGTTGACGTACTTGGCCGGATCCTCGAGCACCGACGCGAAGAACACGACGTACGGATCGGATAGTCCGTTCATGTCCGCGGCGATTAGGTTCGTCGCGCTGAGCTCCTCGAAACGCAAAATCCACTGAGACGTGGGCGGCGACCACGTCACCGAAGGCACGAGGCAGCAACACAGGTTCTTGAAGAGCTTCGTCAGCAAGCTCTGGTCCTTGACCGTCGTGGATTTGGTGGCGTCGATCGTTTGGGTCCTTCGCACCGCCGAAGGGCTCTTCTCGATCTGAGTGGGCGCCGCGGTGGACGGCGCCACGTCCAGCGCCACGTCGAACGACGATACGCCTTCCACCGGGGACATCGGCGACGCCGGCTGGTCAGGGCCGTCGCTCTCGATATGAACCGTCGCGGAGTGCGCGAGGAGCTCGAGGGTCAACCCAGCGGCGACGGGTTTGTGGTCGCTGGTGCCGACGTCGCCGGCGGCGGCGAGAAGCGTCTGCGCCGCTTTGAACCCTTCCGCCGTTTTCCACAAAACTCGGTCGCACCAGGCGGGGGTCCGCTGCGTCTTGTAGTTGAACCCCGGCTCGCGCTGCACCTTGAACGTGGGCATGTGGGACGCCGCCGGGTCACCCTCGCTGAAGCCCATGAACGCGTCGCCGGCTTTACGAGATCGGGTGAGCTGGTCCTTGGCGAAGATCTCCGCTCGCCCCGGCGGCCCGGACTTGACCTTGGCCATCATCGCGTTGAACCGCTCCGCCGTGGGCTTGCGCTTGATCTCGGCACCGGGCTCGATGCCCCACTCGCACCGGTAGTTGAGGTCACCCATCCACACCAGGTGGTGGAACGCCTCGGTGCACTCGAGCTTCTCGCCGAACTTGCACCCGCCGACAATCTCGGCAAAGTCGTCGTCGCGGCGCTTGTGCATGTCGTCGTGCGCGGCGAGGTGGCTGTTGATGAAGCACACGGAGGTATCCCAGACGCGGCACGAGACCCCGACGCCGCCCTTGTTGTTCATGATGTGGCCCAACCCGGTGGCTTCGGTGGATTTGAGCCAGTGGTGCACGGCGGGCGCGACGTCGGCGCGGACGAAGACGCAGATTCGCATCTGACCCAGCGCGTTCTTGCAGTGCAGGACGTACGAATCCCCGAGGGTGTTGGCCAGGCACGCCGTCCAGTCGTCATCGCACTTGTCGAAGCCTTCCCTCGGGTCGTAATCGCCCTCCTGGCATCCCACCACGACCATGTCGTAGTTTCCGAACTTTTTCGGGTTGAGCCCGGTTTCGGGTTCCGGGACGGGCGGCGGCGGCGGGATCGTCTTCTCCTTCTTCTTCTTTTTATCCTTCGCGGGGGTGTCGGCCTCGGTCTCGGAGTCGGTGTCGGAGTCCGCGCCCATGGGCGCGGGGGGCGCGACGGGGGGAAGCTTAGGCTTGGCTTCGTCGGATGGATCTTCGTTTGATTCCGCATCTCCCTTTGGAGTTTCAGGGAGTTCACCGGCTTTGGAGAGCTCGTTCTCGGAGTTACGCCTGGACGGAGTCCTGCTGCCGCCCTTTGGCCGACCTTGGCCGCACTGGAGCCACGATGTGAGGTCCGCGGGGGGCGGCTCGTTGCCCACGTTCCAGGTGCCGACGAGGACTTTGAGGTCGTGCGGGGCACCCGCGGGGGGCGCCTTGATGACGAAGAGCTGCGCGCGGACGCGGCCGGCGCCGTCGGAGAGGTCGAGCCAGGTCGGGGGCGGGAGGTCTTTTTTGGAGGATCGGTCCCACACGGCGGACGCGAGGGAAACGGCGGCGGCGCCGAGCTGGCGGCCGCCGTCGAGCGCCCGAATGGTCACGGAGGATGACTCCGGGTGCGCGACCCAGAAGGAGAAATTGGCGAGCCAGGGCTGGAGCGTGCCAGCCTTGCCGAAGGCGGTGCTCTTCTGCTCCGGGCCGTCGTCGACGCGCATCGCGCAGCACGCGTCGCCGCCGGACGTTAACTCGAGCTCGAGGAGGCGAACCCTGGGTAGAGATTGGGTATAGGGAAGGAGGGGTAAGCGATCGGCATTCGAATCCGTTAGCGGGACACGGCTCCGAGGTAAATTCAACAACTCGGATTAGAGTCGAACGTCCACGGCTGTGGGTGGGTGAAGCGGGTTGAGAGACGCACCCGAGTCGGAACGGCCTGCCATCGTCGGCCATCGTGTCGATGCGTCGGTGTATCGACACAGACGTGGAAGCGCGCGTGTCGATGCGACCTGCAGTGACCTCCACCGAATTGAAAAGTCCAAGATATCGTCGTCTGTGTTCGACCAAATCTTCGCGCCCATTTTATTTTTCGATTCAACACTGTATGTGTTTGTGGTTACAAAGCGACAATAAATAGTGAATTGTGCTCGATTACGTCAATTACGATTGCATGACCTCTATGTATGAGAGCTCGGATTCCGGTTTCGGCACAACGCCACCGCGTGCGAGGGGCACCCGCTTCAGGGTCGGATACGATGCGAGGTTGGACGGTGCTCGCGCTGGTTCTCGTCGCGCTCGTCGCGGGAGCCGCCGCGAGCGACGCCGGCGCGGCGAACACCCCCGCGCGCCGCGCCGAGGTGTTCTTCGAGGGCGGATCTTCGAATCACACCAGCAACTGGGCGGTGCTGGTCGACGCGAGCAGATACTGGTTCAACTACCGCCACATCGCGAACACCCTGAGCCTCTACCGCACGGTCAAGCGGCTCGGCATCCCCGACAGCAACATCATCCTGATGCTCGCCGACGACGTCTCGTGCTCGCCCAGGAACTCCTTCCCGGCGTCGGTGTTCGGCAACGCCAACCATCGCGCCAATCTCTACGGCGACAACATCGAGGTGGACTATCGTGGCTACGAGGTCACCCCGGAGAACCTACTCCGGGTTCTCACCGACAGACACCTCCCCGGCACCCCGCGGTCCAAGCGCCTGCTCACCGACGCGGGCGCCAACGTGTTCCTGTACATCACCGGCCACGGGGGCGACGAGTTCATGAAGTTTCAGGACCAGACCGAGCTCATGTCCAAAGACATCGCGGACGCCCTGGAGCAAATGCGTGAGAAGAACAGATACAACGAGGTGCTCTTCATAGCGGAGACGTGCCAGGCGGCCACGTTGGCGGCGCAGTTCTACTCCCCCGGGGTGCTCGCCATCGGGTCCAGCGAGAAGGGCGAAAACTCATATTCGCACCATCTCGACCGGTCCATAGGTCTGAGCGTCATCGACAGGTTCACGTACTGGACATTGGAGTTCATGGAGCGAGTCGACCCGCACAGCGCGGCGACCATCGCGCAGTGGTTCGGCACCCTGACGTACCAAAAACTGCACAGCAACGCGAGGCCGCAGACGAGGCACTTCGAGTTAACTCGAGCGAACGACGCTAAAGTGACGGACTTTCTCGGTCACGTGTCCAAGGCGCAGCCGATGGCCGGGCCCGGGTACGTGGGATTAGGGTTAGGGTTTACATCGGGTACAGACGTGGCCGGCGGCGCCGGCGATGAAGGTTCGAGTGGAGGTTCGAGTGAAGGGGCGTGCGAGGAGATCAAGGGTGAGGTGGCGGGTGAGATCGTGAGGCGATCGATCGACGTCGGCTGGGTGACTGCGACTGGTCAGAGGCGTGGTGAGGCGTCGGTGTTCGCCGGCGTTTCGTGCGTGTTACTCGCGGGTGTGGCGACGTGGGTGTCCGCCAAGGCGTACTGAGCGTGGAGATTGTGGTTAGAATAGGTAGAATGTTGTAGAATGCCACGACGGCTGCGGCTGCCGAGTGACGATAATCTGTTTTTCCCTTTTTCGAGCAGACGCACATTTTAAAATCTGAGATCCCTAATGACCACTGCTGATCCGCACCATGGTGGCCGCCTCCGGACGTTACGGGGCGGGTTTCGCGGAGGTGCTCCTCGAGGAGCACCCCACGTCCCGCACGGTATGCGCCGCCGGTGCGCGTGACTCGCGCGTGAGCACCACTCACGCGGACGTCGCCGGCGGCGTCCAGCTGGTGGGCGCGAACGGCGAAAAGCGGCGGTTGCTCTCGTGGTCCATCCGACGGGACGACGGCGCGGCGTTGCGGCTCACGGAGACGCCGTGCGCGGGGAAAGGGTCGCGATCGCACGCGCTGCGGATCGTCTTCCCGCGGCAGCTCCTCCCGATCGCCGCGATCGTCGAGACGGATCCACACAGCGCGTCGAGGGACGGCATCGCGGCTGGGGTGCGCGTGGTGGTAGTCGACGTGGGTGGGGCGGTGCACGTCGTGCGCGCGCCGCACCCCGCGGAGCTCGAGGCGACGCCCGGGCGACGCGCGGAGGCATCCCTGGCGTCCGTCCGTGACGCCCAGGACGTTCACACCGTCCACGATTCCCCCGCGTTGTCCCAGCTCGAGGGCGTCTCATCCGTGTGCCCCGTCGGGCCCCGGCTCCTCGCGTTCGGAGGAATGACCGGCCGCATCGCGCTCCTCGACGCGCTCTCCGACGACTTGACCCCGATCGCCGAGCTTAAACCCGCGACGCTCGCAAGACTATGGAACGTCGTCTCACTCGCCAACACGCGCGGCGGCGCACAGGCGATCCGAGCGCTCTCGCAGGTGCCATCCCCGAGGCGCCAAAGAGGCGAATCGCCGCGGCTGTTACTCGCCGCGCTTCGAAGCGATTGCCATCTACAGCTGTGGGACGTCACCAGCGCGTCTAAACCCATCTCGCTGGTATCCACGACGCTGCCGCAGCCGCCGCACGAAGGCGGGTACGAGAGCGGGGGTGGGTCACCTGGGAGTCGCGCTCCCGACTCGCCCGGTTCCTCTGCCAACGACAGAGCCGCGCATTGCATGGGTTGCGGCGACGGGTACGTCGCCGTGTCCACGTACAACGCCAAGGAAGGCGCCAAGGAAGGCCAGTTCCCGCGTCCCCGTACGGGTAAAGTTTCCGTCTACGCGCTGGACGTCAAGGTTGGCGCCGAGGGTTCGTCGAGCGCGTCGGTTGCGTTTCACAGCCCCGTCGTCGGTTCGAGCGGCAAAACGACGTCGCTGGTGGTATCCGGCGAGTCCCTCTGGGCGCTTCAGGAAGCTCCTGGCAGACGAAAGGATGCTTCTGGAAGGCTTCTGGACTCGCTTGAAGGCGACGACTACGACGTCGGACGCCGGGTGCTGAAAGGGTGGCCGCTGGAGTCCCTCAACCGACCGCACCCGTGCGAGACGTTAGGCGACGCCGCCGCCGCGCTCGACGGGTGGGCCGGCGACTCCGCGGACGACGCCGGCGCCGCGGGCGCCGCCGCGGCGCTTCTCCTGCGCGGCGCCGCGGTTCCCGGATCGGGTAACGCCACCGCGGCGGACGTTTCCGACGACCTCGCGGGTGAACTCGCGACGCGCGGCGTCGCGTCAAACGCCGTGTTGTCCGCGGCGCTTGACCTTGTCGAACAGCCGAGTCCCGCGGGTGTTGACGTCGTGGAACGCGCGAGCCGCGCGACGCGGTTCGCCGCGGGCGGTGACGACGCCCCGGCGGCGGATGCGGTCGCCGCGTGGTCGCTCATCGCGCCGGCGTACGCGCGGTGCTGGCGGGGGATGCGAGCGCCGTTGGGGATCTTATGCGGCGCGGGCACCGCCGCCGTCGTCGTTCGCGACGGCGCGTGTTCCGTGATGCGTTCGTTGGACGCGACGGAGGCGTCGGCGTCCGCCGCGGCGCTCGCGGCGAGATCCCCGGGATTCGCGGAGAACGGCGGGTCGGGATCGGCATCCAACCCGGGTGGGATGGGCGCGTTGCCGCACCTCGCGGCGTTGGCGCTCGGGTGCCACCTCAACGACTTGCTCGGGTCGCCCGCGTGCCACGCGATGGATCTCGTCGCGGGGGGCGCGGGCGCCGCGACGGGGAGTGGGTCGAACGGCGATCGATCGAACGGCCAGTCATCGGCGTCCGGGATGTACCGCGCGTCTGTCGCGGCGAGGGCGGCGGTGAAGGAGGCTGCCGCGTTTGCCGCGACGGAGGATTGGCTAGACGCGGCGGTGGCGCTCGCGCTCGGTCGAGTGACGCAGCAGCCGCGCGGGGGAATGGACGACACCGCGCGAGCCGCGCTTCGCGAGCGACGCGCGCGGCAACGTCGCGCGGCGGGGACGTTGCGCGTGTGTCTCGCGAGGCTCGGCTCTGATCCCACGCGCGCCATCGAACGCGCGCTCGATTCCATGGACTTTCAGCCGGTCGAAGTATCAGCCGAGGGAGAAGATTCCTCCGAGGGTGCGGGTGAGTGGGCGGAGGGTGCGCGCGCGCAGGCTGCCCGCCAGCAAGCCGGCGCGCGATGCGACGCCACCCGCGGGCTCCTCCTGCTCCTCGGCGCCATCCGCTGGGGCGGCGCGAGGGTCGGCGCTCCGCCCGGCTGCGACGCGAGAGCCGCAACGATGATCCCGCGGGCGGCGGCGCAACACCGCGCGGCTCTCCTCGCGCGTTGGCTCACCGCGACGCCGTGCGTGGGCGCCGCCGCGGAGCGCGTCGCGCCCGCACCCGCGCCGCCGCTCTCCGCCGCGATCCTACCGTCCAACGCGGCGTCCGCGCGGCCGGGTTTGCCGCTCACCGTCGCCGGCGCGGCGCTGTGCGCGGAAATCGTCCTCGGCGCCGCCGGCGTGTCGCATTACCGCGTCGAGGATGGCGGGTACAGACGCGCGGTGGAGATTGGCGCCGAGCTCTACGCCGGCGGGGAGCTGGACGCGCTCGGTCGGGTGTTGAAGCAGGCGAGGGCGGCGCCGCCGGGTGGCGCGAGCGACCAATCGATGAGCCACGACGCGCCCGCGCTTTTATTTCTCCAGGCGCTTCGAGCCAGCGCCAACATCGCGCTCGGGGGCGCCTCGAGCGACGCGTCGACGGAGGAGGCGCTCGGGCTCTTCTTCCGCGCGGCGTCCGGCATCGAAGGCGGCGGTGATGGGTCACCGGGCGTCAACATGGATGCAGATACGTCCATGGATGTGGGCACGACAGCGTCGGATGGATCGGACCCGCTGTTGCAGCACCTGGTGAAACTGCTTCGAAGCATCATGAGCGGCTTCCCCGCGGGCGGTATCGACGACGGCGAGATTCCACCCGTGTCCACGCTCGAGTACTACGAGACGCTCATGCTATTCTTCGAGCGTTTAGGGTGCTCGCTGGGCGCGATGCGGTGCGCGCACGCGGCGCTAAGGGAGGTTGAACGCGCGCACCCCGAGGACCAAACCCGGCGAACCTCGCGAGCGGCTCGGCTCTGGGCCAACTTGTTGCAATACGCGCTTGACCTCGGTGACTGGTCGGGTGCCTACGCGGCTGTGCTGTCCGTCCCTACGGACGACGCGCAGAACGCGGCGTTGCGCAGGCTGGTCGCCGCGCTCTGCGAACCCGGAGATGTCCGTGGAGGCGCCGCCGCGTTGGTGTCGCTGCCGCTTGGAGTGGACAGGTTGCCCGTGGTGGTTCGAGCGTTGGAGGGCAGAGCGGCGGCGGCGCCGATCGACGCGAGCCCTAACCCGGCGCTCATGCTCCACGCGCTTCACGTCGCGCGGGGGGCGCCGAAGGAGGCGGCTGCCGCGATATTGCGGCACGCGAGGCGCCTCGGCGAGGCGGTGACGGCGATTTCTATGTCGACGCCGGCGCGCTCTGCGTCGGGGGTTTACGGCGGGACTCGCGGGGGAACCGGCGGGGATGCGAGGGTGCGTCTGGCGGATGCGTTGGAGGCGCACGCGGGCGCGTTGCTCGCGGCGATCAACGCGTTGCGTCTGTGCCCGCCCGGCGCTCGGTTTGTGACGGAGGAGTGGCGATCATGCGAGCGGAAACTTCGCGAGCTCACCATCGACGGCGAAGCCGGCGACGAGGATGGCGACGGATCCCGCGACGAGAACGAAAACCCGAAGGAGTCCATCGAAAAGTCCGAAGGCGTCCGCGGGCGACGAGCGCCGCCGCACCCCAAGCGACGCCGCCGCGTCGCGCCGCCTCCCGAGACCACGTCCTTATCCCGGCTGCTCCGCGAGTACGCGCTCGTGGCGTCCCGGCTCGAGCTCTGCGTCGCTGGAGCCGACGTGTCGGAGTCGCTCGGGAGCTCGGATGAGTCGTCGATTCCCGGAACGGTGGCACAGCTGTGCGCGCACGGGCTGTTCCAGAGCGCGACGAAGCTGGCGTGCTCGTGGTGCGAGGGCGAGGCGTTGAACGAGCTCGTGACGGTGATCGCCGCCACCCTCGCCGCTCGAGCCGCGCTCGCGCAGACGTCCATCGGGGGTGCGCGAAGCGTCGGGTCGAACCGTGAGTACGCAATCGACCGCGCTCTGGGCGCCGCCGCGGGCGCCGCGGCTGCCGCGCTCGGCGAAGCCGTCGCCGCGTCCGATGAACCCATCCCGAGGTCCGCCACCGCGTCGCTCGCGAGCGCGGGCGGCGTCCTCGGCGGCGAGGCGATCGCGTCGGCTGCGGCGGACGTCTCCCCCGCCGCCGCTTGGTCCGCGTTGCGCGCGTTTTTGGACAAGCACTGCACGCCGGAGCGGAACTTCGCGCCGTCGGAGGCGGCGGCACGCGCGGCGCTCGCGGCGGGCGCGAACGCATCG
>Ga0257106_1000761_pt1 | contig 17579 bp, 14 predicted proteins | sample LP_taG_3_FD_190177 | JGI IMG/M metagenome (GOLD analysis project Ga0257106, IMG submission 190177) | Marine microbial communities from Northeast Subartic Pacific Ocean, Canada - LP_J_2011_P26_10m | ecosystem: Environmental > Aquatic > Marine > Oceanic | place: Canada: Northeast Subartic Pacific...
CTCGATGTCACGGATGAGGAGATCATCAATGCCTACAAGCTCTTAGGTGGTGGAGAAGGAATCTTCTGCGAGCCGGCCAGTGCAGCCTCTGTGGCTGGCCTGCTGAAGCGGAAAGACGAAGTTCCTGCCGGAGCAACGGTGGTGTGCGTCCTCACGGGGAATGGCCTTAAAGACCCTGATTGCGCCATCAATAACAACGACGCAGCCTTCCATACGGATCTCAATCCAGATCTCGACACGGTGGCCAAGGTGATGGGCTTCTCTTGATGAGCTCTTAGTCATCACGCCCTCCTCAACAGCAAACCCCTATCCAGGGGTTTTTTTATGACTTTTCAGTGAAGACAGCCCATAAAGCGACTGCGGAAAACAAATCAAAACTCACCCAACACGCTGTGGAAATCAGCACCGAAACCAACAGCTCGACACAACACCAACCTTCCACCACCTGTGAAGAAGTGGAAAACGGCAATTTTTCCCACACAAGCGAATTTTTTATCCCAAGGAGATGACGCCAAAAGAATCAGTGCCTGCCTTAAAAACGACCTGTTTTCCCCAATTCCCCAGGCCCTACTACGACTGTTGTTAATTTCTTTTTTAAATTCTTTAAAGAACAACAGCCGAAAAGGCATGAACAAAACAACCCCATTGCGCTTCGAGCACCGCTGTGAAAACTTGGGTCACTCCCCCAGCGCATTCGAGCCCGCAGCACGATGAAAGTGGTCTGTTCCCAATCGGAACTGAATGCAGCCCTTCAGCTGGTCAGTCGAGCCGTGGCAACGCGACCGACGCATCCGGTGCTCGCCAATGTGTTGCTCACCGCTGATGCGGGCACAAACCGGCTGAGCTTGACGGGTTTTGATCTGAATTTGGGAATTCAGACGTCCCTTGCCGCGAGTGTTGAAACCAGCGGAGCGATCACACTGCCCGCACGATTACTGAGCGAAATCGTTTCACGACTCGCCAACGACTCTCCGATCACCCTCGCCACAGAGGAGTCGGGTGAACAGGTGCAGCTCACCAGCCTCAGTGGCAGTTACCAAATGCGAGGTCTGCCTGCTGACGACTATCCCGACTTGCCCATGGTGGAAAGCGGGATGACGTTGAAACTTCAACCGGCTGGATTGGTTCAAGCACTGAAAGGAACCTTGTTCGCCAGCAGTTCCGATGAAGCCAAACAGCTGCTGACAGGAGTGCATTTACGTTTCAATGACAAGGCGCTCGAGGCAGCCGCCACGGATGGCCACCGCCTTGCGGTTCTCCAGGTCGACGATGCTTTGCAAGATTCCGCTAACAGCAGCGACGATGCTGCAGAAGGTTTTGCGGTGACCTTGCCGGCTCGATCATTGCGGGAAGTTGAGCGGTTGATGGCCGGATGGCGCTCCGATGATCCGGTGAGCTTGTTTTGTGATCGCGGACAAGTGGTCTTCCTTGCCGCAGACCAAATGGTCACCAGTCGCACGCTGGAGGGTACCTATCCCAATTACGGACAGCTCATCCCCGATGGGTTTAATCGCACGTTGGCTTTAGACCGTCGGGGTCTAATCGCTGCACTGGAACGGATTGCTGTCTTGGCCGACCAGCACAACAATGTTGTGAAATTCAGCAGTCAGCCTGATGAAGGTGTCGTACAGATCAGTGCTGATGCGCAAGATGTTGGAAGTGGATCCGAATCCCTTCCAGCCAGCTTGACCGGTGATGCCATTCAGATCGCCTTCAATGTGCGCTATGTCCTGGACGGCTTAAAGGCGATGGGATCTGATCGCGTTGTTCTTCACTGCAATGCACCAACAACCCCAGCAGTCCTGAAGCCAGAAGGCGATGCAGAAGCGTTTACTTATCTCGTGATGCCGGTTCAGATCCGTTCCTGAGGTGGTTCTACCCAATCCGCTGTTGCTTAGCGATTTGCTGAATCACACGGTTCGATGTGAGCTTGGTTTGGATCATGGTCCTGGATTGATGGCATGGATGCATCCGCCGGTGCATCGCTTGTTGGGCTGGGTGAGTCGACCATCCGCCCTACGCATGTCTAGGGATGTTTGGCGATTGGATCAGTGCTGTGGAATCACCGATCAACAGGTGTTTGTACGAGGTGAGCCCGCCGTTTCAGATCAAGCCACCTTGGATCGTTTGCCAACCCTGATGAATGCAGATTTGGTCGATCGAGAGGGAGAGCAAATCGGTTTTTTGGCTGATCTCGCGTTCGACCCAACGACAGGAACGATTGCTCATTACTTGGTGTCACGCAGTGATCCGCGTCTTCCTGGAAGTTCTCGGTGGCAATTGGTCCCAGATCGAATCACAGACCAACGTCCTGGACAGGTGATGACTGCTCTGCGCAGTTTGGATGACCTTCCGTTGATGCGCGCGAGTGTTCGTCAAGACCTCTTGCAACGGACTCAGCGTTGGCGAGATCAATTGCGAGATATGGGTGATCGTGCTGGAGATCGCCTTGAGGGTTGGCTCGATGAACCCCCTTGGGATGAGCCTGAGCAACCAATTGATTCCAATGGATCAGATCAGGAGCCTCCTGGCACTGAAGTTTGGGATGACGACACTTGGCCTGAGGCGTCGCCGAAGCGTCGTGTAAAACGCGATGAAGATCCCTGGGTTTGACGGTCGGTCGGCAACACTGGGACATGAGTTTTGCGGTCCGTGGTGTCTTCCTCTTCGTATGACGTCTCCGCTGCCCTGAAGCAAGAGGGCTTGAAGTCCACGGACTGGGATGAAATTTGTCGTCGCCTCGGTCGGGAGCCCAATCGAGCCGAGTTGGGGATGTTTGGAGTGATGTGGTCAGAGCATTGTTGTTATCGGAATTCACGCCCGTTGCTTAGTGGGTTCCCCACCGAGGGGCCACGCATTTTGGTGGGTCCGGGGGAGAACGCAGGCGTTGTTGATCTTGGTGAAGGCCATCGCCTTGCTTTCAAAATTGAAAGTCATAACCACCCCTCTGCGGTGGAGCCATTTCAGGGTGCTGCTACTGGGGTTGGCGGAATTCTTCGTGACATCTTCACGATGGGTGCAAGGCCGATTGCGTTGCTGAATGCGTTGCGTTTTGGGCCATTGGATGACAGCGCCAACGTTGGTTTGATGGAGGGTGTGGTGGCCGGCATTGCCCATTACGGCAATTGCGTGGGTGTTCCCACCGTGGGGGGAGAAGTGGCCTTTGACCCTTCCTATTCGGGGAACCCCTTAGTGAATGCCATGGCTTTGGGTTTGATGGAAACCAAAGACATCGTCAAATCTGGTGCGATTGGTGTGGGCAATCCTGTGGTGTATGTGGGCAGCACCACAGGGCGAGACGGCATGGGAGGCGCCAGTTTTGCCAGCGCTGAATTAAGTGCTGATTCGCTTGATGATCGACCGGCCGTTCAGGTGGGTGATCCTTTTTTAGAGAAGGGGTTGATTGAGGCTTGCTTAGAAGCTTTCGCCAGTGGTGATGTGGTGGCTGCCCAAGATATGGGTGCCGCTGGGTTGACGTGTAGTTGTTCTGAGATGGCTGCCAAGGGTGGTTTAGGGGTTGAACTGGACCTGGATCGTGTTCCTGCCCGTGAATCAGGCATGACCGCTTACGAATTTCTGTTGTCTGAATCCCAGGAACGGATGTTGTTTGTGGTGAAAGCTGGTCGTGAAGAACCCTTGATGCAGCGCTTTCGTCGCTGGGGTTTGCAAGCGGCCGTCGTGGGACGGGTGTTGGAAGAGCCCATCGTTCGCGTTCTTCATCACGGAGAGGTGGCAGCTGAGGTGCCAGCCACGGCCCTTGCCGATGACACACCCATTGAGAAGCACGCTTTGCTTTCAGAGCCTCCAGCGGATCTCCAAGAGCACTGGCGATGGACGGAAGATCAGTTGCCAGCTTTAGAAGATCCCGCAGCAGCTTTATTAGGGCTCTTAGACGACCCCACCATTGCCAGTAAGCGTTGGGTCCATCGCCAGTACGACCAGCAAGTGTTGGCTAACACTGTGGTGTCGTCTGGAGCGGCTGATGCCGCTGTGATTCGACTTCGGCCTCAGCAAGGCGATGGTTCGTTGCAGACCACGACGCGCGGTGTTGCTGCCACGGTCGATTGCCCCAATCGTTGGGTGGCACTCGATCCCGAACGCGGAGCTATGGCTGCTGTGGCTGAGGCTGCCCGTAATTTGAGCTGTGTTGGTGCTGAGCCCCTCGCGATTACCGACAACCTCAATTTCCCGTCCCCTGAGACTCCGAAGGGGTTTTGGCAGCTCGCTATGGCCTGTCGAGGAATTTCTGAGGCTTGCAGGGCTTTGCAGACTCCAGTGACGGGGGGGAACGTCTCGCTGTACAACGAAACGCGCCGCGAGGACGGTTCTGTTCAGCCGATCCATCCCACCCCAGTGATTGGGATGGTGGGCGTGGTGGAGGACATCGCCAAGGTGACTGGACTCGGTTGGTGCCAACCGGGAGATGCGGTGGTTTTACTTGGTGTGAAACCCGACGCAGATCAGGACGATCGAATTGGATTGTCTGGAAGCAGTTATCAGCAACTCACCCTTGGGACGATTACAGGCCGTCCTCCTCGGATCGATTTTGATTTGGAGCGACGGGTGCAGCTGCTGGTTCGCCAGGCCATTGCTGACGGGTTGATTGCCTCAGCTCACGACAGCAGTGATGGCGGGTTAGCTGTGGCTCTTGCCGAATGCTCGATTGCCTCAGGTTTTGGGGTTGAGCTCAACCTTTCACCCGGAACAACGAGCGCAGCTCGGTTGTTGTTTGCTGAAGGTGGCGCCCGTGTGGTGGTGTCTGTGAAAGCGGCTCAGTTGACGCGTTGGACAACGATGTTGGCAGCCAACCCTGAGGTTTCAGCAACGGTTCTGGGCGCTGTCGCGTCCCATGGCCACTTCCAGCTTTCCTTCGGAGCGGGCAACACCATTGATTTACCCGTGGAGCAGCTGCAGCAGGTTTATGCCGAAGCTCTGCCCCGTCGCCTGGCGTGATGCAGACTTCTGATGCATTTCTGATGAGGCGCCCTGTGCAGCAGCAGCAGCTCGTGGCAGAGCGTCCTGATCGGATGGAAGAAGCTTGTGGTGTTTTTGCCGTTTTGGCGGCTGAGCAACCGGTCGCCAACTTGGCGTATTTCGGTCTTTATGCCCTGCAGCATCGCGGCCAGGAATCAGCTGGTATCGCTGTGTTCAACCAGGACAAGGTGCTCCTGCACAAAGATATGGGCCTGGTGAGCCAGGTGTTCGATCAGGACGTTTTGGCTCGGATGCCTGGCGATTTGTCGATCGGTCACAACCGTTATTCGACAACGGGCAGTAGTCGTGTGTGCAATGCCCAGCCGGTGGTGTTGATGACCCGCCTTGGCGCGTTTGCCCTCGCCCACAACGGCAATTTGGTGAATGCGAAAGAGTTGCGTGTGCTGGTGGATGACGGAAAAACTGAATTCACCTCCACCACTGATTCAGAACTGATCGCCTTTGCGGTGCAGCAAGCCGTAAATCGGGGCTTGGATTGGCGTTCTGGTATCGAAGCTGCGCTCAAGCTTTGTCAGGGGGCATTCAGCTTGGTGATCGGTACCCCCGCAGGTTTGTTTGCGATTCGTGATGGCTATGGCATTCGCCCTTTGGTGTTCGGCTTTCTCGGGGAGCAAAGCCTTGGCCATTGGGTTGTGAGCAGTGAAACCTGTGGTTTGGAGATCATTGGATCCCGCTATGTGGATGATGTGCAGCCCGGCGAGTTAGTGCACTTTGAACTGGGTTCAGCTGAGCCATATCGCAAGCGCTGGATTGAGGAACCGAATCGGCTTTGCGTGTTTGAAATGATTTATTTCGCGCGTCCAGACAGTCGTTTCTTTGGTGAATCGTTGTACAGCTATCGGCAGCGCATTGGTCGCACGCTTGCTAGGGAGTCAGCTGTTGATGCTGACTTGGTGATTGGGGTTCCTGATTCAGGAATTCCTGCTGCGATTGGTTTTTCTCAGGAGAGCGGCATTCCTTACGCCGACGGTCTGATTAAGAACCGGTATGTAGGACGCACCTTTATTCAGCCAACACAAGCGATGCGTGAAGCAGGTATTCGCGTGAAGCTCAATCCCCTGCCTGATGTGCTTTCTGGTAAGCGCATCATCGTGATTGATGACTCGATTGTGCGGGGAACCACCAGTGGAAAACTCGTTGTTGCGTTGCGGGATGCGGGGGCAACAGAGGTGCATATGCGGATTAGTTCACCACCGGTGACCCACCCATGTTTTTACGGGATTGATACCGATACCCAGGATCAATTGATCGCCTCTCGTCTCACCCTGGAGGAAATCAAGAACCATCTCAAAGTGGACTCTTTGGCTTACCTCAGCAAAGAAGGCATGGTCGAAGCAGCCAAAGCAGAGTCTGGAAATTTCTGTAGCGCTTGTTTCGATGGGAACTATCCCATTCCGATGGATCAGGAATTGCTGTCCAGCAAATTGACACTCGAACCATCTGGATCGACTAATCGCTGATTTGAGGGATTAAATCGGTAATAGTTTCGCCTTGGTGGAGTTCGATTTGATTGGAAAATGCGTCACCAGAGTTAGTGATTTCAACTGTTGTTGGGTCAATCCGACCATGACGTTGTTCTGTTGACACCATGCCAATGAGGCCATTGGCTTCTACTAACCCTGTGATTCGATCGGCGTCGCCCGTCAGCTGGATCGCCATCGAACCGAGATCCCCGCGTTGTGACGGACGGATGGATGTGAGATCGATGCGCGCTAGGTGACCTTGTTCACTCACCAACAGCACAGTCGGTTCGGTTGGACATAGGGCACCAACGAGATCTTCCCCTGGAAGCAACCGCATGGTCATGGGCCCTTGGGCGAGTCGTCCCATCAGTGGCAGCACGTCTTCATTGATCGGTAAACGCAGCATCCGTCCGATGTCGCTTACCAAGAGGAGATCTTGGTGTTCCCGGCAAATCACCGCTGTTTTGAGTTGAACGCCCTCTTTCAGTTTCACAACGCTGGTGGCGCGTCCAGATAGATCCAAGACATCGGCAAGGGGCAGTCGTTTGAAACGCCCATCGCTGCTAAGCAAGCCCAGGCTTAGGTCACTGCTCTCCTGCACCGGTAGGGGCGTGATCGCCACGATCGGGTCACCTTCCAACCCGCTGGGAAGGAATCGTTCCAAGGCACCTGGTTGTTGCCCAGCAAACTCCCAACGCACGAGGGCGACACGACCGTTGGCACTGATGGCTAGTAGTCGCGGCGGCGGTTCGATGGGAAGAATGACGCGAGCTGGTGATGGGGCGTCGCTCACCGGACAGGGATCACCAAAATGAAGACGACCCAGCACTTGTGGCGTCACGATCTTCACTTGTCCGTCCGCTTGGATCAGCAGTCGACCATCACCGGGGAGGGCCGCTAAGGCTTGCTGGCGGAGCAGTTCCGTGTTGGGTCGTTGACTGGCAGCTCGTTCTGCGATTAAGGCATCTCCGCCTTCCACCAGTCGTGTGCGACGTGGAGTTGAGAAGCGTTTTTTCAGTGTTTTCAGTTCACTAACCATGGCGTCGAGCAACTGATCTCGGTTTTCGAGGAGCAATTTCAATCGCTCTCGCTCGTCACGGAGGTTGTCGACTTCTTGGCGCAAGCTTTCCTGCTCCAGACCTGTTAACCGTCGGAGTGGCATTGCCAACACGGCATCAGCCTGGCGTTCGTTGAGGTCCAATCGCACCATCAAGCTGGCGCGAGCCGAGCCAGCATCTTGGGCTTCTTGGATCATGGCGATCACGGCTTGAAGGTTGTTCAGAGCCGTGATTAGGCCCTCCACCACTTCCAGGCGATCTTCTGTTTTGCGTAGGGCGTGGCTCGTGCGGCGAATCAGGGTGAGTTCCCTGTAGTCGAGAAAGGTTTGGAGGAGTTGCCGTAGCGAGAGTTGTTTGGGCTGACCGTTAACAAGGGCCAGCATGATTGCGCCAAAGTTGCTCTGCAGTGCCGTGCGGCGCTGCAGGTCCTTCAGCACCTTGTCGGGTTCGGCATCGCGGCGAAGTTCCACAACAACGCGCATGCCATCTCGATCGCTTTCATCGCGAATGTCAGCGATGCCGCCAATTTTTCCGTCGTTGACCGATTCGGCCAGTTTTTCGATCCAACCCGCTTTGCTCAGTTGATAGGGCAGTTCGGTCACAACAACGGCGTTTCGTTTGTGCCGTCCTTTTCCCAGTTGCACCTCTTCTGTATGCGCTACGCCCCGCATTGGAATACTGCCGCGGCCGTGTAAGTAGGTGTCTTGGAGGCCTGAACTGAGCAGAACTTCCCCACCGGTTGGAAAATCGGGCCCAGGAATCAGTTGTAAAAGACGCTCGTCGCTGAGGCCCGGTTGTCGAATCAGAGCAATGAGGCCGTCCACAACCTCACCCAAGTTGTGGGGCGGAATGCTCGTGGCCATGCCGACGGCGATGCCAGAACAACCATTGAGGAGAAGAAAGGGGAGTTGCGCGGGGAGAACGGTTGGTTCTTGTTGGGACCCATCGAAGTTCGATGCAAAATCGACGGTGTCATCACCGATTTCTTCGAGCAGAGCTTGATGGGCAATCGGGGCTAAACGCGTTTCGGTGTAACGCATCGCTGCTGGCGGATCGTCATCAACCGATCCGAAATTGCCGTGTCCATCCAAAAGTGGATGTCGGCTAGCAAAGGTTTGTACGAGTCGTACGAGCGCGTCGTAGACCGCTTGATCTCCGTGGGGGTGGTATTTCCCGAGAACATCTCCAACAACACGAGCGCATTTCCGGTACGGCCGGTCTGGGGTCAACCCCAGTTCTTGCATCGCGAACAAGATTCGACGCTGCACCGGCTTGAGACCGTCGCGGGCATCGGGCAAGGCCCGACCCACGATCACACTCATCGCGTATTCCAGATAGGAGCGCTGCATCTCTAGATGCAGGGCGATCGGTTCAACGCGCTCCTCAGCCATCCCGTCCGCGGATATTGGGGAAGAAGTAGCTCAGCCTACAGACGTTCACTGACGTTTTTTCCAGGTGGCATTGGCCTGGGCCCGTTCAACGCTGCTGGCAAGTGCTGCTTTACGCAGCAAGTTTGCTGTGGCTTCTCTCACATGGGAACCCCAAAGCTGCTCTTTTTGATGCATCGGCAAAACGTAATTGGGATTTTTTGACAGGGCTTCCTTGGCTAGCGATAGAGCTTCGCTCTGTTCGCCCTTTTGGTTTAACGCAGCAGCTAAAGCCAGCATTGGTTCTGCATTCTGCTCCAGCTTGATCACCCGACGCCAACGTCGAATGGCCTCGTCATGTTGTCCCAGTTCAAACAGAACAAGAGCTTGATTGTTGAGGGCTTCCCAAAAGTCTGGTTTGATTTCAGTTGCTTTTTCGAAGGATTGCAAAGCGACTGCAAACTTGTTTTGCATGATCCGTGCATTCCCAAGATCGAAGTAGGCAGATGCATTGTTTGCATCGATTTGCAATCCTCGTTGAATGAGCGGTATGGCTTCTTCCGGTCGTTCTGCACGCAGTGCAATCGCTGCTTCTGCAAACCAGAGCCCAGCATTGTTGGGATTGATTTTCTTGGCTTTCGCAAGCGATTGACTGGCGTCTTCCAGTTGGTTGCTACGAAGTTGCGCTTCTGCCAGAACAGTCCACAACCGTTCATCGTTTGGGTTGAGGCGAACAGCTAAAGCCGCAAGTTGTGAGGCCTCCTGGGGCTGGCCCATTTGCAGCAGTTGAGCTGCGGTCCGCCCGATTCCAAGAGAGGATCCCGAGAGCTCCACCTCTGATGGCAAGTAGACGTATGGCACCAGGGCCTGGGCTGGAGCGATCAGGCAAACGCTGCTGATGCTGATCAGAGCTGCGGTCAGGCTTCGTTTCAATTTGAATCCTCGAAGCACGTCCACCGATCTCTTTTGATCAGAGGTTAGGAGGCAGATCCGGTTCCGCTGCTGCAGCATTTCTGCGCCACATCCACGGCTTAATTCGCCGTAAAGCAGATCCCCGTAACTGTTGATCCCAGGTGGCATCGTCCCAGTGCTGAAGCTCTTGGGCTTTCACATTGAGGAGCCATGGTCGAGGTTGCATATCCGGATCTTCACTGCTCGGTAAATCCCGATGGTTCCAAGGACAAACGTCTTGGCAAATATCACAACCGGCGATCCACGGTCCAATGGATGATTTGATCGACTCTGGAAGATCGGGCTCTCGGTTTTCAATGGTGTGAAACGCCAGGCATCGTTGGGCGTCAACAACGAATGGTTCGCGGATGGCATCGGTGGGGCAGGCCTCGATGCAAGCGACACAGCGTCCACAAAGGGTTTTAGCTGGAGCATCCGCTTGGAGTGGTTCCGTTGTGAGCAGGTGACCAATCACCATCCATGAGCCTCGATGGGGATGGATCACATTGCTGTGTTTTCCGATCCAACCCAGCCCAGCTTCTTCCGCCCAAACTTTGTCCAATAGCGGAGATGCGTCGACACAAACACGCCATTGGCAGCTTGGCTTTTGTTCGGATAACCAACGCCCCACGCGTCGTAGACGTTGCTCAACAACCCTGTGGTAATCGCGACCCCAGCCGTAGCGCGCCACCTTTAATGATCCCGGGGCTGATTGCGCAGAAACGTAGTAGTTCAATCCCACGGCCAACAGGCTTTGTACCCCCTCTAAAAGTTGAGAAGCATCGCGTCGGCGTGGCGCTGCCATCCATGCCATATCGGCTTGGTACCCGTGATCGAGCCAACGTTGCAATGCTTCTGTCCGCAGCTGCAGGCGGGGACTTCCAGGCAAACGAGCAATTCCAACTGGATCAAACCCTTCGTCCCGAGCCCGTTGTTTCAGAGCGTGGCTCAAGTGTGTGAGTTGATCTGGGTGTTGCCCTGACATCGACCGTATGGTTGGGACCTGTTTTTTCATCTTCACGTGACGGGAACCGAAACGGGACGCCTGGCATCTCTGCTTCGTTGGCTGGGCCTCACGATGGTTCTTGTTCTCGTCCTGCAGATGGCTGCGGTCTTGGTGGGAAGTGACTGGTCAGCGGAGGCAACCAGTCCTCAGATCACTGGACCTTTGGTTGCGCTGGCCCCACTCGGTTTTATCGGTCTGTTGACCTGTCTGATTGGATCGCGTCTTGAGAACCCGCAACAGCAGGTCACACCATTGCGGGCTGTGGTTTGTGTTCTTTCAGCTCTCTTGGCCATTGGCATGCTGGTGGCAGTTCCGATGTCCTTAAGCAGCGGAGCTGGTGATCTGTCGCAGGCTCAGAACATCGAGCAGGGACGTGCAGCGATGAAGGAAGCCCGTGCCTTTCGCGACAATCCCGAGCAGGTGGCTTCTTTGGGCGAACAGTTAGCTCAAGCTGGACAGTTGGCCGCTGATGCCAGCAAGGACGACAAGCAGCGCGCTGCAGAGACGATGATTGATGAGCAGATCAGCCAAATGGCAACCCAGCTCAAACGGGTGGAGTCACAGAAAAACCGCGAATCTCGGCAACGATTGATTGGTGGGACGGCCACCGCTGTTGTTCTTGCCATTGCTTTTGTTCTGCTTGCACTCACTGCAGTGATCTGATTGCTGGTTAGGTTGGTTGAACTCCCTGACTCTGGGTGCAGAGGCTCCTTGGTTCAGTCCAACCCCAGACCTGATCTACCGCTGGGCGAACGGCTTCAGCAAGATCTCAAAAACGACCTGATTGCAGGGTTGCTGGTGGTGATTCCACTGGCAACAACAATCTGGTTATCCACGATTGTCAGCCGGTTTGTGCTGGCTTTTCTCACGTCAATTCCGAAGCAGTTCAACCCTTTCATCACCCTGAATCCGCTTCTTCAGGACCTGATCAACCTTTCCCTCGGGCTCACGGTTCCTTTGATGGGGATCCTGTTGATTGGCCTTATGGCCCGCAACATTGTGGGTCGTTGGCTGCTCGAATTTGGAGAGGGAACCCTGAGCCGGATTCCCCTTGCTGGTTCCGTTTACAAAACTCTCAAGCAGCTGCTTGAAACTGTTTTGGGGGGCAATTCGGCCCGCTTCCGCCGTGTTGTTCTTGTCGAATATCCAAGGGAAGGTTTGTTCAGTGTTGGTTTTGTCACCGGCGAGGTGGGTCCTTCGCTGCAATCCGATCTGGAAACGCCACTCCTTAGTGTTTTTATCCCCACGGCTCCAAACCCAACCACTGGCTGGTACACGCTTGTTCCAGAGGGCTCGGTCCGCGAACTCAATATTTCCGTAGAGGAGGCGTTCCGCACCATCATTTCTGCTGGCATTGTGAATCCAGATGAGCAAGAAGCTCCTGTGAATCGCAGCTTTTCCAGTCTCATGGCTCAGTTGCGGGCCTCCGCATCCCCCTCCAGCTAATTCATGGCCTCACGATCTCTTTCCCGCGAGTTGGCCTTGCTGGTGCTCGGTCAAGTCTCGGAACAGAAAAAGACTTCTACAGCTGATTTAGGGATTGAGTCCCTGCTTGATAAGGCCCTTGAAAGCCTCACTCAACATTGGAGGGAAACCCTCGATTCATCTGCGACGGAACTGGATCAAGCTCAGCAATGTCTCCTCGATAGCGAACTTCAACAGGGTCAGGCTTCCACCCTGGATGTTGTCCGTGATCACCTGCGTTCATCGCTAGGCGCTGCCGAACAGGTTTTGAATGGCCTTTCAGCCACCCTTGAACTTCCCAGGCTTCTGCTCCTGGCAGATCAAGAGCAAATTCGTTCTGCTGCGATGGAACGCATTGCTCAGGTGATCCGGCAGCGCGAGAGCATCGACGCGAGATTGGATCAAGTGATGGAAGGCTGGCGGTTGGCCCGACTACCGCGCATCGATCGCGACATTCTTCGTCTTGCCGTTGTAGACCTCCAAACCATGGGCACACCTGCTCCTGTGGCGTTCAATGAGGCCGTTGAATTGGCGAATCGATACAGCGATGAAAAGGGTCGTCGAATGATTAATGGTGTGTTGCGTCGCTTCCATGATGCTCAATCCACTGCAGCGGACTGATGGTGTTCAACTGGTTCGAGCGTCAGGCCGGATCCCCTGGGGAACCTCCTTCAACGCCAGATTCACCTGAGGTTGAACAACAACCGCCTGCAGATCCTGTTCAGGTGAAGCCTGAGCCAGATCACTCAGCTCCTCAAGACGATGTCGAACAAAAGGCTGAAGAGCCAGAAGACGAAGCGTTGGTTTGGGCCCGTGAGGCCTACGCACGTTTAAAGGCACAGCAACAAGCTGCTGCTTCGGCGCCAACAACGCCAGTTTCGACAACTCCTGAGCCAAAGCCAGAACCAACCCCTGAGCCCACCCCAGCTTCAGAGCCAGAGCCTGTAAGGGAACCAGATTCACTCGCTCCGCTAACGGCAGAGGTCAGCGCAGAACCCACCCCAGCTCCAACAGTTGGTGTGTCCCTACTCGAACAGGCCGCGGCGCAACGTCAGCAGCGGCAACAAGAGCAGGAGGTTCGTGCGCTTGAGGTGGCTCCGGCATCGACGCCTGAACCGCCCGCTACCACTTCTTCCGTCCCAGCTGCAGATGCTGTTGAGCCGACCCTTGGTGACTTTGATGACGACTTCACTTGGTCTGCTGAGGTTTTAGCAGCGCAGGGTCGGCGTGCTGATCAGATTTCGCTTGAGGAAATCGATTGGCTTGGAAGGCTCCGTCGTGGTCTGGAGAAAACACGGCAGGGCTTCGTTACCAGCCTGTTGGAAAACCTTGGCGATGATCCGCTCACGCCAGAGGTGCTGGACGAACTCGAGACTCTTTTACTGCGTGCCGATGCCGGTGTTCAGGCCACCGATCAGGTGCTGGACGCGTTGCGACAGCGGATGAATGAAGACGTTGTCGATCCAGTGGAGGGAATTCGTTTTCTCAAGGATCAACTGCGCGGCTTGCTGGATGCTCCGATTAAGGCCAGTGGCGTTCCCCTGCTCGCCCCGGAGCGAGGTCGTTTAAATATTTGGTTGATGGTGGGAGTGAATGGCGTCGGAAAAACCACAACCCTTGGGAAGCTGGCAAATCTTGCTGTGCGTAGTGGCTACTCAGCCTTGATCGCAGCTGCAGACACCTTTCGGGCAGCAGCCGTACAACAGGTCGAGATTTGGGGTGAACGCAGCGATGTTGCTGTGGTGTCCAATCCCAGCAGCAATGCAGATCCAGCTGCTGTGGTGTTCGATGCCATCGGTGCTGCTCGGTCCCGTGAAACCGATCTGCTGCTGGTGGATACAGCAGGTCGATTGCAGACCAAACACAACTTGATGGAGGAACTTCAGAAGGTTCGGAAAATCATTGATCGTCTCGCTCCAGAGGCCAATGTTGAGTCGTTGTTGGTGCTAGACGCCAGCCAAGGTCAAAACGGTTTGCGTCAAGCAATGGCCTTTGCGAAAGCAGCCGGTTTGACGGGAGTTGTTGTGACCAAACTCGATGGCACTGCCAGAGGTGGTGTCGCTTTGGCGGTGTCGTCGGAAGCAGGCTTGCCCATCCGTTTCATTGGTGCTGGGGAGGGGATCCGTGATCTCCGGCCGTTTAACAGTTTTGAATTCGTTGAGGCCCTACTGGCCGGACGATGAACCGTTGCTACTTTGCGCATCTTGAGGGGTCGCAGCGTTGAGCAGCAAGCCGCCCCGTCGCCATCCCACCCCGGCACAGAGGGGTGTGGGTCCTTCGCCTCAAGCGATGGCGTCATTGCGTCAACTGTTCGACAGCTTGAGCAACGAACAGCGTCGCAATCAGGATCTTCTGGTGTCGCTGGCTTTTGCCCTTCGCAGTTTTACCAATCTGCATCGCTTCTTAGAGCTGGTGCCGGTTGTGGTGTCTCGACTTGTGGGAGTCGATGGTGCTCTGATCGTGCCGTTTCAATCGGATGGTCGTTTGTGGCGCGATCAACTTCAGGCTGTCCCCGTTGAGCAGTCCCAGGATCTTTTTCGCCGCTTAGCGGGCTTCCAGCCTGGTGAATCGGCTGGATTTGGCACCGATGATGCCCAGGTGTTGGCCTTGGATCGCTTGGTTCAACGCTGTCTGCCAAAGGCGGGTTTGTTTGCCACATCTGTGGTGGTTCGCGGGCGATGTCGCGGTCGGTTGTACGTGTTTGATCCGACGTCCGATTTGGTTTGGACCGACGTGCATCGCCGACATGCCCAATTGGTGGCCGATTTGGCGGGTGTGGCGATCGAAAATGATCTGATGTTGCAGGACGCCCGTCGTCATGAACGGGTTGATCGTCAGCTGAGCATTGGGGCGGAGATTCAGGCTCAATTGTTGCCCGATCATTGTCCGGTGATTGAGGGCGTGGAGCTTGCCGCTCGATGCCGTCCAGCGTTTCAAGTGGGTGGTGATTACTACGATTTCATTCCCACGCGTCCTGAACTCATCGGTCGTCGACGGGAACGTGGTCGCTGGGCTCTGGTCATGGGCGATGTGATGGGAAAGGGTGTTCCCGCTGGTCTGCTGATGACCATGTTGCGCGGGATGCTCCGCGCCGAAGTTCTCAGTGGATTGCCACCGGATCGCATCCTTCATGACCTCAACCAACTCGCCCAAGAGGACCTCGCGCAATCCCACCGATTCGTGACGTTGTTTTATTCGGATTTCGATCCACGAACCCGTCGTTTGCGATACGCCAATGCAGCCCATAACCCCCCCTTGCTGTGGCGCTCGGAGCAGAGAAGTATCAGCAGGTTGGATGCTGCTGGCTTGCTGATCGGATTACAGCCGGAGGCGGACTATGGGCTCGGTGAAGTGCGGCTGGATCCGGGTGACGTTCTTCTGTACTACACGGATGGTGTGACCGAAGCGCCCGGATTAACGGGAGATCGCTTTGATGAAGCTCGGTTGATTCGTGCCTTAGAGAGTGCCTGCCGCAGTGGACAAGGGTCTCAGGGAATTCTCGACACCTTGTTTGAGCGTCTGGATCGATTTGTAGGAGTGAATCGACAGCTAGAAGATGACGCCTCCATGGTGGTCTTGAAAGTGCCCGAGGCGGTCAAATTGCCAAACATGGCTGTTCAACAGTCTTAGGGCGAGCAACCTTCCGCCTGACAAGCTGTGGGTATTGATGAATAGATCGATGGCTGGTGGGGTGACAGGCGGCGCCGACGGCACTTGGAGTGATCGCTTCGAGCAAGGCTTGCATCCTTTTATCGAAGTCTTCAACGCTTCGATTGGCTTTGATCTCACGTTGCTCCAGGAGGATTTGGATGGGTCGATTGCCCATGCACGGATGCTGGGTTCCTGCGGGGTGATCAGCGTTGAGGAAGCTGATCAGTTGGTGCAGGGTCTTGAGGCGATTCGGACCGAGGCCCACGCCGGAACGTTTCAGCCTGGACTCGCCGATGAAGACGTGCATTTCGCCGTTGAGCGGCGACTGATTGCTTTGTTGGGGCCTGTTGGCAAAAAGTTGCACACCGGTCGGAGTCGCAATGATCAAGTTGGAACTGATCTGCGGTTGTGGTTACGGCGCCGCATGGACGAATTAGAGGGCGATCTTCAACGTTTGCAGCGGGCTCTCGTCGCGCAGGCGGATTTGCATCGCCGCACGATGATTCCGGGCTACACCCACCTTCAACGGGCTCAGCCGCTTTGTTTGGCGCATCACCTTCTGGCTTACGTGGAGATGTTGGAGCGGGATCGGTTGCGTCTTCAGGATGTGCGCTCTCGGGTGAACATTTGCCCCCTTGGCGCGGCAGCGCTGGCTGGAACTCCGGTACCCATTGATCGTCGGCAGACGGCTAAGGATTTGGGATTTGATGCGATTTACGCCAACAGCCTTGATGCGGTGAGCGATCGTGATTTTTGTGTGGAGTTTTCGGCGGCGGCTTCTTTGGTGATGGCCCATCTCAGTCGTTTGGCTGAGGAGGTGATTGCTTGGGCGTCAGAGGAATTCAGGTTTGTTCGCCTCAGCGATCGTTGTGCGACCGGCAGCAGTTTGATGCCGCAGAAAAAAAATCCTGATGTGCCTGAACTGGTTCGTGGCAAGTGCGGACGGGTATTTGGCCACTTACAAGGCCTCCTCACGATGATCAAGGGTCTTCCTTTGGCTTACAACAAAGATTTTCAAGAAGATAAGGAAGCTCTTTTTGATGCGTTTCGCACCACCCGCGATTGCATTGAGGCCATGGCGATTCTGTTCGAAGAAGGTCTTGAGTTCCGTACGGAACGTTTGAACTCGGCGGTGGAACAAGATTTCTCCAATGCCACCGATGTGGCTGATTACCTCGTTGCCCGGGGAGTTCCCTTCCGTGAGGCTTATCAGCTTGTTGGTGCTGTTGTTCGCCGTTGCCTTGATGAAGGTTGTTTGTTGAGAGATTTGACCCTTTCGGCATGGCAGGAGTTGCATCCAGCCTTTGAGGCTGATCTGCACGATGCGCTTGCCCCGCGGGCCGTTGTGGCCGCTCGCCGCAGTGAAGGAGGAACAGGATTTGACCGGGTGGATGAACAATTAGACCGCTGGTTGCAGCATTTGAACGGAACACAACCTGTTGGATGACTCCCCCGCGCTGTCGGGTCTACGCTGAAGTTGCCAGTGGTGCGTCACTTCGTTCCGGAGTCATGGCTCCATGGCAATGATCCAGGCCCCTTCGGTCCATTTTTTCGTACCCGGTCCAAGTAGAACGTGAGTATTTTTGTTGGCAACCTTCCCTTCCGCGCTGAGCAGGAGGACGTG
>Ga0257106_1000764_pt1 | contig 17542 bp, 10 predicted proteins | sample LP_taG_3_FD_190177 | JGI IMG/M metagenome (GOLD analysis project Ga0257106, IMG submission 190177) | Marine microbial communities from Northeast Subartic Pacific Ocean, Canada - LP_J_2011_P26_10m | ecosystem: Environmental > Aquatic > Marine > Oceanic | place: Canada: Northeast Subartic Pacific...
TAGTTCTGGTTCAGGTTCAGGTTCAGGTTCAGGTTCTGGTTCTGGTTCTGGTTCAAGTTCCGGTTCTGGTTCTGGTTCAGGTTCTGGTTCTGGTTCAGGTTCTGGTTCTGGTTCTGGTTCTGGTTCAGGTTCTGGTTCCGGCTCTGGTTCGGGCGCTGGTTCTGGTTCTGGTTCTGGTTCTGGTTCTGGTTCTGGTTCTGGTTCTGGTTCTGGTTCTGGTTCGGGCGCTGGTTCTGGTTCTGGTTCGGGCGCTGGTTCTGGTTCTTCCTCCTCATCGGGCGGAAGTGGTGATACAAAATGTAAGGTTCGCAATACCGAACGTCTTAGAGATTGGTTGGGAGGAAAAGCGAATTCAATAGAGTCAGGAAAAGGTATCTCGATGGAATGTGGATCCGTAAATTCGACCGCAGCGCTTCACAGAACCCGCTTCGGGTTGAAGGGTGGGGATGAAGCGCTGAATGACGGATATGGAGGTGCAAAATTTGCATGTGAGAATATGAGAGAAGTCAGTGAAAATGGACTAACACAACGTGGATGTAAATGGAATCTGGATAAAAGCGGTGTTGACCCTGAAAAAGATGGGCGAGGAATGCGGGATTGGTTAAAAGACAATGTTGGGGATGACAAAGACACACTCAAAGCGAACGGTCCTTGTCAACCAGCTGATTTATGTGATAACCAACCAGTCAGAGGAAGTGACGTGGATTCTTCGGTCGAAGCATAAATATTCAAAATTGTAAAATGAATATATAATTTTTTTATAAAATCTAATAATAATACAATGTTACTACTTATTATTGCTATAATAACATTAGCATTTATGATCAATTATTTTATAAAAATCAGTTTTGTTACCGATAGTAAAATTAAGTATAATCGGTATATTACAAAAAATGAATCATTATCCTACTCTGTGGGAATTGCTACTTTTGAAGAAAATAAAGAAAAGTTTTTAAATTTTGCCTTATTTTTCCTAATTTATACCCGTCCATTCGGATATAAAGATGGTGTCGAAACACAAAATAATACAAGAGGAAATATATCTGGTGGTAATAATCGAGGGAATGAAGGGGCAGCTTCATATCAAGGATGTAATTCTATTTGTTCAAACGATCTATCGTGTAATGCATGGCAATACTCTTCTGGTCAATGTAAAAAATATAATATATCCGACCCAAGTGATATCACTATAACCGATTTAACTGGTAATAGTGGCGAAGGTGATAATATTGGATATGTGTTTCGTCCAAACGATACATCGTGGGCTGTATCGGATATATCTGGATTATCATCAGATCACGATGTGTTCAAATCTATCGCAGATATTGTTCTCTTATTAGATAGTACAAATAAAAAACTTTTAGAAAAAGCTTCAATTGTTTCTGTAAGCGGTAATGTTAAATATTGTTATGAACAAGAATTAACTCAAGGTGGTATCTCGGAGGAATATGTTACTTTAAAAGATGATTCACTTAAACAACTTGAAGATTGTAGTAAGTTTTTTGTTTTCTCAGGCGATACCGATGATTTTCCAAACAAAACCATGTATTCGTTACATTTCTCGCTTATAGTTGATGTTATGAGAGATGACTTATTCAAAACGGATAGTCATCTAAAAGAGGAAATATTAAAAGCAGTTGATATTCTCAAAGAATATATGGCAGAATTTAAACTAATTAAAGATTTTTTCAAGAATGAGTTAGATAAAAATACGAATAGTACTATTGATAAGGAGGAATTAACTCTTTTATATAGAGAAATTATTCTAAATGGAAGTTCGTGGGATGCTAAAGTAATTGGTGAAAATTTTTCAATTGGTGCAGATACATGTATGAATGAAAGTGGTATTACAGAACTTGTAGAACGTTTCTTTTCTAAATATGATTTAAATCAGAATGGTCTTATTACTTTAGAAGAAATATTGTCATCATTATCGATTCCGCAACCAAAATATACACCTAAATTAACTGATAATAATTTATGTACTCCAACTGCAGCACCCACAACTGCTCCACCTTATACACAATGTTTAGAATTCATAGAATTCTCAAATACATCTCCCCAAATTGGTACATTAAAATTTAAATCAATATATGACGGTATTTTAACAGCTCATGTACATGAACCACCTGTACGACCAAACGGTACTGTACCTAAGGGTTGGCAAAGCGTCATGTTATGGGGAGTTACTGATAATACAATCCAAATTGAAAAAGGAAATATCAAAACACTAGATTTTAAAGTACCAACACATGCCTATGACGAAACCGGTGGTGATGATATATATTTTAGATTTAAACTAGATCTTCGCACACCCGATGGAAAAAGTGAAATATGTTCAGTACTCTGGCCACCAGGATCAATGGCTTTTCTTAAAAAAACTAATTTAGAAGAAATGGCGGCACAATGTGCGATACCGGCAGTGGTACCTAAACTTGCTGCTCCACCCGAACCTGAGCCAGAACCTGAGCCAGAACCTGAGCCTGAGCCAGAACCTGAGCCAGAACCGGCTCCTGAGCCTGAACCGGAACCACCTCAAGATACATGGGGTGGAGATAAGTGGCCATATAAATGTTATGGTTGCGATAAGGACGAGGATTCCGCAAAGAGTGATTGTGAAGGTGTACCATCGGATCGCTGTAAGGACGGTAGATTTATAGTTACCAAAGATCTCTATGGTACTTCCGGAGAAACATCTCTTCCTACTGCTAAAAAATATGGTCGAAACGATAATAAAGAATTCATAAAATTCTTGAGAAAAGATGTTACACTTTGTGGTTGGAAAGAAGATAAATGCCAAGCGGTTGATTCGGACTTTTCAGGTTGGGAAGGAGCATAGTGCTGTTTTCAAATACGGAATCAATATTAAATGAACTATTGAGAAATAAAAAGATAATGCTGGTAATTTATTCATGTGAGTAATATCATTGACTTATTACAATGTAAATAATATTATCATATTTGTAAATACTAAAATTAATGTACTAATTCGCCACCAGTTAATTGGTTCATTTAGTTCTTTCCAATATAAATCCATTTCATAATCAAGGATATCTAACTTTTCATTTTTTGTTAATTCATTCCAGCCAAGAGGTGGTTCTACTTCATCAATATCATCACCTACTGGATCCTCATATCTTGGGCACATTAAGTTTTTGGTTTTTGTAAGTGCATTTCCCTTCCTCAGTCCCCTTCTATTCAACAATTTGTCCATATTGTATAATATATAGACTACTTCTTATCTATTTTATAATACCTCGTTAAGAGGGTGATTGAAAGCTGTTGCATTCAAAAACATAGATTCCATATTTGTCACATTAGACACATTCCAATTTGAAATGTCTTCATTAAAATCATGGAAGTCTTCAAATAGTTTATTCATATTCGTCACATTTTGTACATCCCAAGTACTGATATCTCCATACTTTGCAATGGTTTGCATTCTCACATTTTCATCTTGAGATAAGTAATCTCTCACAACTTGCTTGATATTTTCATCATTCAATTGTGGTACATATTGTATGATATATAGCCCAGTTTTTATCTATTTTATAATAGCAAGGTTAAAGAGGTATCACCTTGTTTAGGTCTTATTCATGAAATATACATAAGAACTATATGTTAATTCATATAGTATACGATGTTTCTAAAAATTCAGCTTATTCCCGCAGGTCCAGAACTCGGTATTCGCCCATGTAACAGTACTTCACCTTCCACAGAACAATTCAACTTTATTAAGAGTTATTTTGAATCTAAAATGAATACTACAACATCTGATTCTGGGTTGGATCTTCCCTTACCCTATGATGTTACAATTCCCGCTAAAACAATTGGATTTAAAATACCATTGGGAATTTGCGCTATGCCATCATTTACAGATGGTATAACAAGAGGGTATACACTATATCCGCGAAGCTCTACTGGTTCGAAAACACCACTAAGACTATCTAACGGAACAGGTATTATTGACTTTGATTATAGAGGAGAAATCACAGCATGTGTAGATAATATTTCGAATGAAGCCTATTCTGCAAAACAAGGTCAACGTTTATTTCAATTATGCTCGTATGATTTATCACCTATTAAATTCGTATTATCAGATGAACTTAATACAACAATTCGGCAATCTGGAGGTTATGGTTCTACAGGTGCGTAAATTTACAAATCAGTAATCTTTGTCGATCGAGGAGATATATCTCCTTGTTCTTCAATCCATTTCTTCAGTTTTTCTGCTGAATTGAAATTTTTGTCTATAGGAAGCTTTGAAATATAAGATGCCTTATTTTCTATTTCCTCTACCATCATACTTTCTTTTACCAAAAAATCAAAATCAGAAAAACATATGAATGCTATCACTATAATTACAAATAGTACAATACGTATTAAGTTGGTAATCATTGGTGAATACTTATATTTTTTTATAAGAAAATATATTATAGATATTAAGAATGGTAAGATACTATAGTCCTATAAAAAATGAGGACTTTGAAAACAATATTTGTAATAAAAAGGAATTTTTGAAATATAGGTGGGAATCTTCCGACAATAGAACGAACACTCAATTGTTACCACACCAACAATGGTTGGCGAATTATATAAATCCAAAAACACCCTATAAAGGAATGCTTGTATATCATGAAACGGGAACCGGAAAGACTTGTACAGCTATTTCAATCGCAGAAAATTTTAAAGACGAACTGATCAAAAACAAAAAAAAAATTATTATACTTTGTAGCGACAATATTAAAGAGGAATTTTATAGAACTATTTCAAATCCAGATGGTTCTTTCAAATGTACTGGTAATACATACAATGATATGATTGAATCATCTGATATTAATCAAAAGAATCTAAACCAAAAAATCAACGAATATTACCATTTTATGACTCACCAAAAATTTGGAAAAGACCTTGATAAAAATACCAATAAAAAACCAAATCTAATACATAAAAAATACTCGAATTCGGTTATTATTATAGATGAAGCGCAACATTTACGCTCTAAATTCGATAGTAAAGATAAAAAGGATAAAGGTGAAAAACTTAGTCATGATGCCATTGATTTGATAAGTAAATATGCTGAAAATGTTAAAATAGTATTTTTAACTGCAACTCCAATGTATGATAATCCAATGGAAATCGTCTGGATGATTAATGTCCTTATGAGAGTAAATGGGGATAATATTGGTGAACTAAATGAAAGAGATATTTTCGATCAAAATGATGATTACTCTTTCAGAGAAGAAGGTAAAAACCAATTTATTAGAGCAATAAAGGGTAAAGTTAGTTTCCTCAGAAGTGGTGATCCGGAATCATTCCCTCTAAAATTGCAAGATCCCAACGGCACTAATACATTTCCTAAAATCAGTTTCTTAGATAAACCGATTACTGATACAAATATACAAGACTCCAACATCAAACTTACTTTATCAAAAATATCGAAAAAACATTATGATATTATCAACAATACAAAAATAAATAGTATCAATTCGGGAACAAAAGACAGTTTTCACATGCAAATGTTACAGTTAAACAATGTTAGTTGGTACAAAAAAGGAGGCGACGATGATGATATTAATACTGGTTCTGGTCTAAATAAACACTTTAAAATTACAAAACAGGGTATTTACACTCCAATCGAACCGAATGTTCTCAATAAATTAGATGAATATGCTCCTAAAATCAATACAATTCTTAATCACATTCTTGAAATGGGTGACAATGGGGTCGCATTTGTTTTTTCACAATTTGTATCATCTGGAATAGTTCCTATGATATTAGCATTGGAATCTAAAGGATTTTCAAAATATGACGGATTAAATTCAAAATTTAATCATCTAAAAATTCCTAGGAAGAAGGATGATATAGACCCCGGAAAATATATTGTAATTACTTCATCCAGAATATTATCTACAAATAGACAACAAGAACTTATAAATATTGCAAGAACTAAAGGAAACGAAAACGGGCAAAAAATAAGAGTAATTATAGCTTCTGGAGCGGGAGGCGAAGGATTAGATTTGAAATGGATACGACAAGTTCATATACTCGAACCACACTTCCATTTTAGTCAGATCGAACAAGCGGTTGGTAGAGCTATTCGAAATAATTCACATATTGAATTACCCGTAGAAAACAGAAATTGTACTATTTACTATCATAGCACAGAATATCCTAAAAATGTTGATGTCGAAACAGTTGACATGCATTTATACAGAATCGCTATGAAAAAACGTTTTGCTACGCAACAAGTTAGAAAATTGATACAAGAAAATAGTATAACTTGTAAATTTTTCAAAAATGTTAATGTCTTTGATTACACGAAATTTTTTGGAAATCAAATTGTAGATAGTAAAGGAAATAAATTCAAATTTACAAACAAAATGATTGTTGATGAAGGATATAGTAATGAATGTTTGACTTGTATGATGAATAATGATACAGATATTGATACAGATACTTATATACCCCTCTTACATAGTAAATGGCATATTTTCGAGACTATTCGAAAAATAGATGAACTATTCAAAATCAATGATAAATATTCACTAAATGATATTATTCAACATATAAATACGTGGAATAACCAAATTGATCAAGAAAGTATCTACTTCGCATTAGATATAATTGTCAATTCTCCAGAAAGAGTTATTCAAAATCAATTTGAAGTGAAAGGAGTAATATCCTTAATCGGTAACTACTATATTTTTGTTCCAGAATACGCAGAATATAACGGGGATAATAGTGGAATACCGCTAAGACTATCCAATAAGTCTGTATCACTTGATATAGTTGAATGGCCCGAAAGACCAGAACCGAATACATTCTATGGGATAGATATTGATATTACCATTCAGAATTCCTTTTCAAAACTATTAGAGAAAGCGAATTTTAATGGGGATGGATTTTGGTCGAAAATACCCGATATTAGAAATCAACTTATGGCAGATGTTTTAATAGATCGACTTACTTCTGAAGAGAGAAAACTTCTTTTTTTCGGAGAAAATAAGTTATCGAATCCAATTTTAAGCAAATCTCTCGATAGGTATAAAGAACATGAAAACTTTATAGATATAACCTCAGTTGATGAAGCGTATAAAATCATCAATTCAAAAAACGAAATTATTAAAATGGGACCAAATCCTATAAATCTAAAATCACCTAAAAGAACATTATTTGGGTATCTTGATATTATCGAGGATAGTACAAGCCTTTATGTAATGGATAGCAGAACAAGTACTCGACCAAAGGGATGGAGAGTTCTGAAACAACAGAAAGAAAAAATAATTGGGTTTATAAATAGCTTAATTCAAATAGAACCAGCAAAGAACGTCAACCCTTTGTTCAAATTTCCAAGATACGTAACAGAACCGTCGAACAAAGGACAGTTATTAGTTAAGACTAAAGAAATCAAAGCTCCCGAATTAATGATTGAGCTTGAAATGTTATTTAGATATATTGATATCATCGGAAAAAGTGATTGTAAATGGTTCTACAGCCTATTAGACGCACATGATTATGGAATTACTTCTAAAAAAACTAAAATAGAAGATATTAATAAGAAGGGTACAGTTGTTAAAACAAGACGCAAGAATAATAAATCTTCTGGTAAGCAAACTAAACGGAAGAAATGATTAAAAATGATATACACATTTCTACAATTAATAAATATATAGATATACCATGATTTTTCGGGTATTTTTACAAAAATTGACTTTTTTTCGCAATATTAATTAAATTCAATACACTCTCCATTGTGTTTTTTTAATTAAATAATTCATTTTTTTTCAATTAATTATTTTTATTAATATTAAATCCTTCAAATTATAGTCTCACAAACAGAAAAATAGTTTTATTTTCATTAATATAATCAAATTTGAGAATAAAATCATCTAATTAAAATATTTTTGTTCGTAATGAACCAGTTATTCAAATCTAAAACAATAATTAATACTTGTAAATCTCTTATCGAAAACAAACAATTTGTATTAGTAAACACCATCTTGAATGGATTTGTATATAATCTAATAAATGTTCCCAATATTCCCAGAGAAATGATAAGTTCCGTTAGGAAAAATAACAATACATACATTATTTTAGTTGAATCGAATGGCAACGGTCATATAACTCAAATGAAGAGTATTATTGAGAATTTAAAAGATACATTTGTTTGTATTGGAATAATAATTGGAAGACAGAAGTCTCTTGCAACTAAATTTGCAAAAGAATACAACATTCCTATTTTAAATCTTGATGAACCTAAATACGTATCCGACCAAACAACCGACCATTTGGTAAGTGAAACATTATCGTATATTGTTGAATATAGTTATTACCACTATACTACCGTAACTAAATTTATTACTTCAAAATCTCCAGAATTCATAATAAATCTACACTTACCAATCAAAACTCTTTCTAATTATACAAGAACGGTATTCAATATAAGTAGTCAAAACCGTTTAAACTTTGATATGGATGAAGAGAATATATTATCTCAAAACAGATTCGACAAATTTGATACATTACTTGTTCCGTTTTCCAGCTATATGATAAACAATAGTCATTTCAGAGCACATAAAATAGCCATCGATTGTATTGACAATCCAAACCTTATTACAATCCCACCATTGATTAAGAATGTCAATTACATATCCAGTGGAATAGACAAGTCTATTGTTTGTTATTTCAATATAGAACCGTCTATATCATTCTATAAAGTTTTTTCAACCTTTCCAAATATAGAATTTAATGTATTTCTAGAAAATCTACCCTCTAATAGAGAACGGATGTATTTATCCGATAATATTCATTTTAATGAATTGGGTAATTCATTCCATGATATGAGAAAGCGGTGTATTGGAGTCATTTCTTCATGTGGAGTCGAAAGTGTTTATGAAAATTTTCAATTGGGATTACCAATGGTATGTATACCATCTAATTCAGAACAGTTATTCAATGCATATGATCATACAAGGAAAATACCTGGATTTGATTTTACCTTTGAACTTACTAAAAAGCATATTGAATGGTTAATACATTTCAAAAAAGATACATTGTATTGGGAAAAACATCAAAAATTCGCAAAATATTTATTAAAAGACTATTTATTGAAAGATTACATTTCAAGTGTTCTTGAAAGAGTATAACTATTGAATACAGCATTCGTGATGACTTGTATCGGTTGTTATATCTGTAACAGTAGTACATGTTTCAACTATTGCATATGGATCCGTTATACTTACCCAAGTTATAAGTCTACTTGTTGATAATAAAATCTCTCTATTTATTCTTAAAGTAATCAGATATCCAGAATAACAATTTTCATCGGAAATTCTAAATATTTTTAATGTACTCAATTCATCCAAATTTATAAATTCAATATACGTTTTGATATTACACAAAAATATTCCTGAGTCGGTTTTAGTTACTTTTCCTATGCCTCTTAACTCATTATCCGAATATATTCCAATACGATCCCATTCTTTTACCCCTTCTATTTCGAATAAGTTTATTAAAGAAAAGGAATTATAGACTACTATATTTGTTTCATCAAATAATCCAGATTGAGATATATGCATTAATTTACTTGTTTCTGAAAAAAACGGTGCGATTTCAGGTTCCGGTTCCGGTTCTGGTTCTGGTTCTGGTTCCGGTTCAGGTTCAGGTTCAGGAGGATTTTCGGGTTCTGGCTCAGGTTCCGGTTCAGGTTCAGGCGGATTTTCTGGCTCAGGTTCTGGTTCAGGTTCCGGTTCTGGTTCAGGTTCCGGTTCTGGTTCAGGTTCAGGTTCTGGTTCTGGTTCCGGTTCTGGTTCTGGTTCTGGTTCCGGTTCTGGTTCTGGTTCAGGTTCCGGTTCAGGTTCAGGTTCAGGAGGATTTTCCGGTTCTGGTTCTGGTTCAGGCTCTGGTTCTGGTTCAGGTTCAGGCTCTGGTTCTGGTTCTGGTTCTGGCTCAGGTTCAGGCTCTGGTTCTGGTTCAGGCTCTGGTTCTGGTTCAGGCTCAGGTTCTATCTCAGGCTCTGGCTCTGGTTCTGGTTCAGGTTCTGGTTCTGGTTCCGGTTCTGGTTGTGGCTCTGGTTCTGGTTCCGGTTCCGGTTCAGGTTCTGGCTCTGGCTCTGGTTCAGCTGGTAGAATAATTGTGAAATTGAAATCGGATTCTGCTCTTAACCAATATCCTTCGCCCGGTGTAAATTGTGTTAGAGTTGCAAAATATGGTACTACAGAATTGTAACTTAAGTCCGGCGTTTTTATTTCTAATATTTTACTTCCGTAACTTTTTGATAAAATCGTACTCAGATTAATTGCGGTTGAAAATGGATACGATATTTGATTCCATCCAGTTGTAACCGGTATATCAATCTCCAATACACTTGCACCAGATACATCTATTGTTATATCATTATCTGAACGCAACCAATATCCTGATTCTAATGAAAATGTTTCAGAAGTTAACGTAGCAAAATTCGGAACAGATGAATCGTAACTATATGCTCCGTTTTTTATTTCTAAAATATCGCTATTTCCTATTAAATTTGAAAAATCTAAATTTACATAAAATGAAACAAGATTCCATCCTTCTTTTAGAACTAAACTTTGTATTATTGTATTATTCGTATAAGTTAAGGCATATACTTTTGAATCTGGTTTGTAATCCAGTTTATAAAAAACCTTTACACTTCCCATTAACATATTTGGGAAACAATTCTCAGATAATACGTATTAAGGTACATCAAGAGGAATTGGACTATTTGTGTTATTTGAACCTTGTATTAGTTTATTAAAATTATCCGATATATCTTTAATTTCAGTAACATAACCTTCTATTTCGTTGACATAATGAAACACTTTTATACTTGTAATCTTTTCAGGATATGATTCAGTACCTTTCGTACTAATATTTATACATGCAAATAAGCTTTCCGTATTTTGTGGATGCGTGTTAATTCTTGATATAGGTGTTCTATTTTCATCACCAACAAATATTGCTATAATATCATTCTTTTTTATATTTCCAGTTATTGGATAGAAGATCAGGGTATAAGGTATTGAACTATCTGTAATCGGATTGCCAAATATACTCTTCATATTATAAAGTACTTTTTCTTGTACATATTCTTCACTATTTTCTGGCTCAGGTTCAGGTTGTGGTTCTGGTTCTGGCTGTGATTCTGGTTCTGGTTCTGGTTCATAATATGGAATATATCCGGTAAAATCTATTTCAACAATATTATCTAAATTATTACCACCAGAAGTAAGTATAAAATTTTCAGAATGATAATTCAGAGTTATTAAAAACCCATTAACGGAATTTACATAGTGAAATATCTTTATTTTTGAGATTATTTCATTAGAACCTTGGGTATTTACATTTATGGCAGCAAATAAGCTATCGCCATATAAACTTATTGAACTTTGTCCTCTATTTTCATTGTTAACATATATAGATATTACATCTCCAATTTGAATACCTCCTAAAATTGGACTTATATACAAAATGAATGTTTCTGGTATACCATTTGATGCATTTGGATTGACTATATCGGAGAATGCTTCCTCTAAAGTATATAACTTAATAGGTTCCATTTCTGGTTCAGGTTCTGGTTCTGGTTCTGGTTCTGGTTCTGGTTCTGGACCTGATTCCGGTTCTGGCTCAAGTTCAGGTTCCGGTTCTGGCTCAGGTTCCGGTTCCGGTTCCGGTTCAGGTTCCATTTCTGGTTCAATTTCTTTAGAATACACTATAAATTCACTAAGGAAAATGTTCGATTGGTTTAAAAACTGTAATTCACTAATTACAATTTTCAAACCGGTTGGGTTGATAATCTCTGAAAACTGAAAAAATATATCAGACCCCATTAAATTAACAGAATCATTAATATGAAAATTTGGTAAAATTTCATTGTAAGATGCATATTCGGCCTCAACGGGATTTGATATATTATCTTTTGTATAAAAGATTGACCATCTACCATTTCTTGTCAAAGTTAATTCGTTATCTATATTGTTGGATTCCGTCCATTTTAATCCAATTCCCTCTAATAATTTGTTTTCACTAAAATAAACTCCAATTGTTTCAGTTTCATTATTATCAGATATCCAATATGTATTTCTATTACCATCATTTATATTATTATGATCATTTAACGATATTCCTGAAGACCAAGTAAATATATCCGATTTTAACAATACATTTCTACTTCCAATATAATTATCGAATTGACATATAGTTAAATTTTCTATCCAGCCTGAAAATGGTCTATTAAAGTTTTGAGATGTATTGCCAATATACATTGTATATTCTTCAAACCCTTCTGGTATATCAATTATATCCAGGTTTATTTTTGTTGTGTTTCCTTCATTCATATTTTGAAGAATAGTCCAATCCTCAAATTCAGTATCTTTCTGATAAGAAAACTTGAGGGTTCTTGATGAGAAATCATATAACATTGACATATAATAGTGAATATCCTTCAAACAAGTACCATCTTCATTGTTTGTAACAAAATTATCTATATTCGTTATTACACCATTATTTATAACCAATTTTGAATTTTCCAATAATTCAATATATCCTCCAGTAGTGTTCGATATAAGTGAAAATATTCGATTTATTGAAGAGTCTTTGCTCTTTTTAAATGATATATTCAATCCCCAATTATTATTCCAATTAATATTTAGTGTTCCGTCACTATTATTATCGAATATTTTATCAACTTTTAAATCAGTATGGCTAAATAACTGTGTCAGTAAATGATATTTACTAGCATATATCGGTTCTAACTCGGGTTCTGGCTCCGGTTCTGGCTCAGGCTCAGGCTCCGGAGATTCAGGCTCTGGTTCGGGTTCGGGCTGATATTGTGGAATTTTTCCGGTTATATCCAGTTCTAAGAAATCGGATGTATTATTTCCATCTATTGGTAATACGAAATTTTGTAAAGAGTAATTTACTTTTAATAACAGCCCCCTATCTTGTTCTACATAATGAAAAATTTGAATTTGAGAAATTATGTCATTATTCCCCCGAGTATTTACGTTTATTGTAACATATAAATCATCTCCATATTCATTAATAACTCCTTCACCTCTATTTTCATTATCAACAAATATTGCCACAACATCTCCTGTTGTAACATTTCCTATTATCGGATTGATATATAATACATATGTATCGGCTTCTCCATTTGGATAATTCGGATTAACTACAATTGGCAATGCTTCACTCAAATTCTCTAATACTAAAGACTCTGGCTCTGGCTCAGGTTCTGGTTGTGGTTCTGGTTCTGGCTCGGGTTCTGGCTCCGGTTGTGGTTCCGGTTCCGGTTCAGGTTCTGGTTCAGGTTGTGGTTCAGGTTCTGGCTCAGGTTCAGGTTCAGGTTCTGGTTCTGGTTCTGGTTCTGGTTCAGGTTCTGGTTCAGGTTCTGGCTCAGGCTCAGGTTCTGGCTCAGGCTCAGGTTCTGGCTCAGGTTCTGGCTCAGGCTCCGGCTCAGGTTCAGGTTCTGGTTCAGGTTCTGGTTCAGGTTCTGGTTGCGGTTCTGGTTCTGGTTCTGGCTCAGGAGGTTCTGGTTCTGGCTCAGGTTGTGGAGCTGGTTCTGGCTCTGGAGCGGGTTCTGGTTCCGGTTCTGGCTCAGGTGGTTCTGGTTCTGGTTCTGGTTCTGGTTCTGGCTCAGGTGGCGGAGTATTATATGTACCATAAACCTTTCCTTTTCGAATTGGAAGCAACTTTGTTTGATTTTCAGAATCGCGAGAATCAATAGAACGCGATATGTGTATACAAAGACGTTTATCTAAAAGATCTCTTGCTGACCTCATGATAATAAGTGATAAAATATTCTACGTCATTAAAATATAATAAGGAACCATTTATAGAAATATTTTATGAATTGTTTTAGAGTAAAATTAGGTTATAAAAATAGGTGGTTTGTTCTTTCTCAACCAAAACTTAATGAGAAAAATAAGCAGGAACTATTCAAATTATTAAAGGCAGAGTTTGGATTAAGTAGAATTTATATACGTCGAAATTCAGTTATTTGTGTTGAGTAAATTTTGTGACATAGAGTATGTCGATCGTCGAAACACAAAGACCAATGATAATAAATCCTAATGATAGGATACAGTGTAAATTACTATGTAATTTGAAATGTGTTTACTCTAAAGGCAATATTTCATATGTTTTTGACAATGATGGTAAATTACATTTTGACTTCAAAGGAAAGGATAGTGTAGATGTCTATTTTAACAACATAGCCTATAAATTAAAAGAAATATATATTGGAAAAAGACGTCATGTAAGTTATCCAGAAGATCCAACCATAATTGGCGAATGTACTCTCTTTCATACCGGAAATAAGGGAAATTTGGTTCTTTCTGTTTTCTTAAGAAGTACGCGAGGATTTAGTGACTCACAAGATTTCTTTTCTCAATTTTTGAGTAAAAAAGTAGGTACTGTGAACTATGATAAGACTATTGATATTACCACATCTGATGGATGGTCTCCCCAACAAATGTTACCATCTAAATCAGCCTATTATAAATATTCGGATATAAATGAAAATATCAATATCGTCTTTATCAACCCTGTTGAGATTGACGCAGACAATTTAAACAAAGCATTATTATTACAAAAACCCATTCTTGAAGAGATAAAGAAGAATACAGATGATCACCTCTATTTTCATCCGGTTGAATCAACTGTACCTAAAGAAACATCATCAGAAGAGGTATGTAAACCATCTACATTATTTGAAGAATCTGATCCACATCAAAATTGTGATTTAGATGAATCCAAAAAATACAATGATTCTCCCGAAAAATGGGATGGTATACCCGGCCATGAAAACGTTGTACAATGTACAATCGTCTCTATTTTCCTTCTAATGCTTGCTATTGGAATTTTTAAAGGTTTACCAAGACTACCCTTCAAAACCGGAAAATTAATAATCAAATTCTTGGGTACTTTGATTTGGTTACCAGTTCATCTATGTTATATTTGGTTTGGACAAGGGTCTACAATATTTCTATTTTTCTGGATTTTTGTTTTTGGATATTTAAAAGAAAAATATCAATCCGCAAAAGCGGCGATATCAGATAAAATGAATAAATCGGATGGACAAGATGTATCGCCAAGACCCAATTATCCACCATCAACTAATTCATCTACTACCACCAATTCACCATCAACGGATAATGATATGAATACAGCTAATATTTCAGATGCAATTGTAACAACAATACCAACATACCAACCGGATGATGATTCACAAAATATATCAACACTATTACAGGATACACTATCGCCAGATACACCATCACCAGATACACCATCCCCAGATACACCATCACCAGATACACCAGAACCAGATACACCCGAACCAGATACACCAGAACCAGAAATGAGTGAAGAAGACTTATTAAAAACACAAAAAAGAGAGCAGGTATGTGCACATCTAAAGGTATGGAGTTCAGATTATATGAAAAAATTAAATGGCCGAAAATCCTATATTCGGTTATTTGACCTTCCAGATAATGCAACTGTAAAACAAGCTAAAACAAGATTTAGAGAATGGGTGTTGTTGTTACATCCAGATAAATGTATTAAATTTATGAAAAAAAATCAATGTGAGGAATGTTTCAGAATATTGCGCGCTGGATTACCAAAAGTTATTAATTATATAAACTCACAAAATCCACCATCATCACCAGATGATCCACAACCAATGCCATCACCGGATGATCCACCATCGTCACCGGATGATCCACCATCATCACCGGATGATCCACCATCATCACCGGATGATCCACAACCAATGCCATCACCAGACGATGATAATATATTTAAAAAAGATGAAATTGTTGAATATGATGATAAAACTCGAAATGATGATGATGATTTAGATAAAGTGATTCAAGACGAAGAAGATAAATTTATAGATGCGTGGGATAAAATAGATGTAGATAGCTTACCACCTCCTCCACCTCCACCTGCTCCGCCTCAATTTAATAGAATGAGTCGGTTAAATGAACCAATGCGTTATGATGTAAATTGGAATGATAAGGATGCGACTATACGGCAACAAGAAGGTGATGTTGATAGGAATAGTATACGGCAACAAGAAGGTGGTGTTGATATGAATAGTATGCGGGAAAAAGTAGGAATGTCACCAAGTACACCTTCAGATGTAAAAAAATATTATGGGAATTCGACAGAATATAGGGATCATATGAATAATTTAAAAATGATTCCAGATGTAAATGATAAGAATTCTGCCATAAATTCTGTAAATAATAACTACAAGAATATAATACAAGAAATTAAAGAATTTGTTAAGTCAAATAAGCATGAATCTTTTATACAATGGGTGAAGAACAGTTCTCATTTCAATGATAATTATAATGAAGTTTCAAATGACATGAATGAGGGAAAAACACACCGATTAGTTGTACACGAACAAGTTTTTTATCAAATAAAGACAGAAATTAATACTATAGCGGATAATGAAAAGAAGGGTGAAGAAAGAGCTAGATTATGCGAATGGCTTTCAAAAGAAATGCCCATTAAGAATGATAATGATGCGCATGAAGCATTTGATATAATAACGGGGACTTTGAATCGTAACTCGGCTGAGAAAGTTAAGGAATATGAAGAAATGTCTGCTATATATAAAAAATTAGCGGCAGAAGGTTATATATGCAAACCCGGTAGCGAAGCATGGGCGTTATTCATGTCAAGAGTATCTGAGGGAATTTATACAACAAAACATCCTACATTTAGATTTATATGTACCACGATATCGATACTAATGTTAGGATTTATATTTATATCACTATTTGGTTCTCCAATAAAATTCAAAGGAAGTAAGAACAAGGCAACAACAAATAACGCATATGAGGATGGGAACAATATATGTAGAAATAGGATTCGTACTCTTGGGAATGGATATGCAATAGATAGCTGTTACAGACCAACCGATTTATCAAAGTATATTATGGATAAAACTTATCGCAACAAGTTCTATGAATCATATATTGATTTGAGAAAGAGAGGTCGCAATGCATATGATGCTTGTACTGTTTCATTCAAGAGAATTGACTCTCAAATTGATATGAATTTTAATTATAAAATGGATGTTTTAAATGATTCGGATGCGGTAACAGATACAATAGAGATTAAATCTTGTAATTTTTTCAATGATTTCTTTGCAGAAGGGGTTAAAAGAGGATGTAGGACAAAGAGAATAAGGTTGAAACCAAAAAAAGAGGAGAAGCGGTCTTGGTTTGGCGGAGCAAGCGAAACAAAAGATGGTGAGTCTAAGGGATGGTGGGCTACTCGTAGTGAAGCAAATGCGAAAAAACGGAGTGAAATGGAGGAAAGAATGAAATTATGTGAATGGCTGACACAAATAATGCCAGTTGAAATTGAAGGGGATGCGGAAGCAGCTTACGCATTAGCGAAAAGTAATTTGGATAGAGGTAATGAACTAGCAGTATCTCAATTTGAAAGGATGACAAGAATATATAATAAGTATAAAGACTCTCCAGAAGGGATTATT
>Ga0257106_1000765_pt1 | contig 17542 bp, 9 predicted proteins | sample LP_taG_3_FD_190177 | JGI IMG/M metagenome (GOLD analysis project Ga0257106, IMG submission 190177) | Marine microbial communities from Northeast Subartic Pacific Ocean, Canada - LP_J_2011_P26_10m | ecosystem: Environmental > Aquatic > Marine > Oceanic | place: Canada: Northeast Subartic Pacific...
TTTGTGCAAAACGTGCTCACGTGCTGGCGCTGCTGTGGCATCCTACACCCGTGTTGCCCCGCGCAGTATACAAATACAAAGTCGCCACCGCCTCCGAGTCTGCAAAATGGTGCCATTATCGCAACGGCGACGCCGATCAACGTGATACGTGATCCTCTCGTCGAAGAGGAAGAGGAAGAAACCAAACGACCAATTCCCAGACTCTTTTTTGTCTGACGTCCTCGTAAAAATGATAAGCAGTGTGTTGTGTATACGCTATTAGTGAACGGTTTTCTTGTAAAGATCCGTGCGCATGTCGTTGCTCCCATCACTCAGCCGGCTATCGCTGCACAGTATTCCCACCGGCTCGGTTCCAGACGACCCGCTTGTTGCAATCGTTCGCGGTCTCACAAATGGGTCTGACGCGGACAAGTTGAAAACACTCACCCAGCTGCAAGACCACGTGCGTGGTGATTACGGACACGCGCAAAACTTTGTCGATGCCAAGGGCATCGTTGCCATGGTAGGACTTCTTGACGACGCGTCGCCCGTATCGATCAAGGTGCTCGTGGTCACTGTGTTGAATACGCTGATCTCAACTGGGATGTCGATTCATGAGCAAATAACGCTGCCACACGACTGCGTGCAAGCCGTCGTGCGCACGCTGAGCCTGGAAACAGCCACGTCCAGAGAGGTCTGGGTGAAGACGCTCGTGCCTCTGTTAGAATTGGTGGACAGACTCTCCATTAATAGTTGGGGACGCGAACGTCTGAACACCCATAATGCCATCGAGGTGCTCTACTCGGTGGTGCGCGAAGTGGGGCTTGAGAATACCAACGATCACGATCACGAAGGCGTTCAGGCACTCATGTGCATCTTGAAGTTGGTCTTTGACATTGACAGACTTGAACTCTCCGACGAATACGCAACGTATATAAATATTTTGGTCGTCGATGGCTCACAAGCACAGCAATTGGCAATGGAGGCGCTCGAAAACCTCACCCGGCCCGAGGGCGCACACACAGTGGCGCTGCGACGGGTACTGGTAGACCAGGGCGCGTTGCCAGTGCTCCTCCGCGCGATTGGTCCGGATATCATCGACGACCGTCTTCAACTGCCTCGGGTGAAGCATGTGGCCAGGACGGTGCTACAGCGGCTAACAGGCGGCAATACCGAATGGTTGTCCATTGTCGGCGAGTTGCGAGTCGTGCTTCGGCAGGTGATCTCACTCAACACGTGGCTGGAAGCGGAAGATTGGGCGGGTCTGCACCCGCTGCGCGCTGAAGCGATGCGTCTCGCAACCACGCATCCGCAGTGGTTCATCCTACTGGGCGGAATGGATGCCATTGTTGCATTCTTGACGAATGCAAATTCCCAGGCTACAGTCCAAGCGACAATGGACATGGTCACGGAGCTGCATGCTTGTCTGGAGGTTGTAAATTGGACGCGCGACTTTGTCAACGATGCGCCGTACCCACACCCATACGGCGAAAACCCCGCATACAATGCCTTGGTGCCCGTATTGATGCCCATGCTTCACGATGGCGTGTATGTTGAGCACACACGTCGGGCCGCACGGTGCTTGGAGCTGCTCTCGTGGTCCAATGTGGCACAATCAATGCGCACCGAGGCGGTCATCGGAAGCCTCCTTGCCTTTTTGAATTCGACACTTCCCGACGAGGAGGTGGTGCAGTCGGTCCTGTCCATACTCAGCAACGTCAAGATTGCATACAATGAGACCGCTACAACCATCTTCAGAAACCAGGGCGGTCTTTCCGTCTTGGTAAAGTACCTGACAAGCACGTCCGAAATTACGCTGGAACACGCAACCTTTCTGGTAAGGAGAGCAATCGAGAGCGAACTATTCGAATTGGATGACGATATGCAAACTGACGCGGAAAAAGCGAAACGCGCTGGAAAGTCATACGCGAACGAAATAAACTTGCTCGTAGCACTCCTACGGCCCGGAAGACTTGCTGTAGTGGCCACGCGGCGCGAAGTCGTAGTCAGTCTGAAAGTCCTCCTCGTGTTCCCACTGACTGCTAGTCAGATCCCGGACGAGCGCTTCGTTGCACTCAGACACGCCTCATTCGATGCCTTTGTGGACGCGGGTGGCATCGAGCTGCTCGTTCCCCTCCTGCGCATGAACATTGGCGACACCGACGACGACACGCACATGAATGCGTGCAAGTTGCTACTCGGGACAGTGGACGACTTTCTCTTTGGCGACACGCGGACTTTCCAATCCAAGGTACGTTTTGCCGTGGCAGGCGGCGTTGCCGCACTCGTGGATGCGGGCAAATGGCAAAAGGGCAATACCAATAGAGACTATGTGACCCGCATGCGTGAATACCTGCCGTGGAAATTAAAGTTGGAACAGGCACTCGCCAACCAACCAGTAGGGCAGAGCTGGATACCAATGCTCTTCGACGTGACGCATGCGGTCGCATTGGGAGGAATGAGTTGGTCGGATGTGCTCGACGGCAACTGTAACGAAGCCTTTCCAAAGAGCCGCTGGGGACACCTTAACCGACTCAAGATTGGCATACGCAGCTATGGTCAGATTTACGATTTGCTCTCGCAGTACCGCGCCATTCTCGTATCATTGCCCAACTCTAAACCGTTCTTGAGCAACTGTCGGGTGTTTGAATGGATGGATTTACAAGAAGTACTCCTCAATGCGGCGCTGAGCAGGGTGCCGTGCAAACAAAAGGACAAAGAGGTCATGATCGTAAACCACAAGCCGAGCCTCTTGGCAGCCGAGCTTTGGATTGTAAAGGCGCTTTCCGATGTGCTCACCACCAATGTGTCCGTACCCGTTGCATCGGACGGCCTTCTCACCGAGGCACAGAACAAGCAAGCGCACCAGTACGTGGACCTCGTTAACCACGCGCAACTACTAGCCAATCAGTACGCCTGGACCGGGGGCAATTCCGACGCGCACTTTGTGGAAACGCACCGCACGGAACTACGCATCGTTGAACTGCTGGAAATACTAGTTGAGAAACTCGAAAAGCCGACGCATGTCGACGGCAACCAAACGGTCATGCATCGTGCCGAGCTCGAGAGTCTGTTCCAGGAGGGGGGGCTCATGGGGGACAACAAGCGAGTCCTCGACGAAGGGCTCATGGAGAACAACAAGCGACTCCGCACGAATGCCACACTGCGTGCGTCTGTTACGACGCTCTACGGCGCCATGCAGACGGACGCGACCATGGCGCGGCTGTTTCCACACCTCTGTTGATTGGGATGTGAGTGTGTTGTGGTGTGTGTGTTCGATATGGTATACTCTGGTTACGGTTTAAGAGAAACACACACGTTCATGGGGTGTGGTGCCGACGCGTTGCTTGCAGAATTGTTCAGGGTTGGCGTCGAGGCCAGGCAATTGTCCGAGAGCGCCCTCGAAGAACGCGCTCAGGTCATTGCCAACACCTACGGCGCCTTGCCGCCCTTGCGCGACATTGGCGACGCGGCGCTCCTCGGGCGTAGCTTTCCTGCACCCTCTGTGCGGCTGTGGCAAGCGAATCTGGCCCATTCCGACGAGGGCGAGGCCGTGCTGCTTGCATCCATTGACGTTGTCGGCGAGCGGCTCACCAATGCCATTGAAAAGACGCACCTGTTTCTGAAACGCGTGCTTCACACCATGGCTACAAAACGAAAGCTTGACCAATCCATTGAGTCGATTCGGGCCGCGTGGCGTGCGCGCCAGGGCGCAAATGCGGAAACGCAAGAGGACCGCGACCGCGACGCGCGCGTTATGCGTGCATTTGAAGGCGCCGTGAATCGCGAGTCGACGCGTTTGGAAGTCTTGGAGGAGCTTGAGAGGCGGTTTGGGGTCGGCGACACTCCAAAACGGGCCGTGTTGATACAACCCGATCCGCAGACCTTTTTAGACGCGGAGCTTCACGACGAGTTTCGATCCCAACACGCCGAGATTGACCAGACCGCCGCGTCATTGGCCCGCGAATGGAAGCATGAGCGCGACCGCTTCCACACGTCCTCCTTGTTCTTCACGTCCCTGCCAAACCCATTGGATTGGAGCACAGATGATCTGCGTTGCGCGCATCGGCAATTCGTTCTCGAAGTGAGCGACGATCGGTATGTGCTTGACGCAACCGTGCGCGAGCTGAGTGTGGCGCACGGCTCCTACGAATTGTCAAAATTGTGTGTCTTTTTGCGCCACGTGGCGCTGCAACAGCAGGCACTGGACAGCGTCGCACAGAGCACCGACGACTGGACCGAAGCGGCGCAAAACGAGGTGGTGGTACTGCGGCCCCTCAAGAAGCAGTACGAAACCGCACTCGAAGCAATGGTGGCGCGCTCAACCTGGCAAAAGTCGGCGTGGGAAGAGCGCACCTATGCGTACCTGATGACCCGCGAGGACGTAGAAGAGCGCGTGGCCGCGGAGATCCTCGAGCCCATATCGGCCGAGGCGCACGCCGAGGCCGTGCGCGAAACCGAGCGGGCCGCCATAGAGCGCATCCGATTGACGGTGCTTCTCGATACGTTGATTTCAAAAGACGGCATCGAGTTGGCCCTGGCCGACGCACTGGCCAATCGGTGCACCGAGGCGCTCCTCGTGCGCGAGATGCGCAAACGCAACCCGGCATGGCCAGAATCGGTGCAAGACCTGGTCGATGCGGTCGACGACATGCTCATGCAATCCACGTGGCGCGAGCGAAACCATCGCGGGTCGAGGGGCGCCGACGAGGCCATGGACCGCATTTACGAATGGGCGCTACGACCCGGCTTCTTCCCGCGCCCGCGTATCGTGTCGATGCCCGACGAAAACGACATGGATCGTCCGTTGCTTCCGTGCACCGCGGCCGCAGATTCGGTGACCAACGTGCACTGCCAAAAAAAAGAGCTGCCGACGCTCACTATTGCCGCCGCGACCGCGTATCGCCGCCGTTGGTTGCGCTAAACCAGAGTGTGTATGTGTTTCAAATGGGTGTAATTGTTTCTTCCCAACGCATACCCCAAGATGCTTCGTAGGCGGTGCACCAGCGAAATGACATCCATTGTGCCAGCGGCGGGGGTGATGATCACACCGCGCGGTGTATCGAATACGAAAATATCTTCGATACCACACACACCACCTACAACACCTACAACACCTACACCACACACAACACCACACAACACCATGGCCCTTGAAGAAGAAGAGCTCCCCCACGAATCACCGCCACCGCCACCACCGCCTTCGCCAGAGCATACAGTCCCACTTGTTCTCACAAGTGCATCCACAGACACTAGCAGTAGCAGCGACAGCAGCAGTGACGATTACGAACCATTACCCATCAAACGCCCGTTGTTGACTGCTTCGTTTGAAACGCTCCAAGCCCGCCTCGACCAGATTGCCATTCGCAATATTACGCTGCTCAAACGGGCGTCGCAAGCACATGCACGCATCCTAAAGTCGCGTTCGGTCCACCCGACGGTCGACGACCTCATGCAATGGTCGGAGGAGGAAATGGCGATGATGCAGCCACCACCCGCATCGCCACAGTGTCAAACTCCTGTATCAGAAGACGCATTGACGGCAGTGCAAGTGTTTTTTGATCCATTGACGCAAGACCTTTGCAAATCTTCAAGTATGAGTCAAGGGTCTCTTGCAGCATTGGAGGCGCCAGCGTCGCATCGCACTGCGACGTCTCCGGTGTGGCAATTGGCAAGTCAGTTGGTGGACTCGGCGATTGCGAGTGCGTTGGCACACTCGGTCGTCTTGCACGCGCCTCCCGCGCCGCCGCCGACGCGACAACAAACGCCGCCGCTGCTGCTGTTTCAGTAGCAAAGGACACTGGCGGAGGAACAGGCGCGTCGGGTTTGACGAGGTGGTCCCAGTCGTTTTCAAAGGCGTGGACTTTTCCCAAGTTTGTCAGAGCAAAAGTGTAGGTCAGCACGGCCTTTTTCACGGGCCATTTGTTGCACGTTTTGACGTTGACAACGAATGGCACACTGTCGTATTCGGGCGATGGCAGCGTCTCGTCTGTTGTTAGGTCGGGTCCATTATAGGAGACCGGTGTGTCCTCAAAGCACAAGTCTGCAAAATCTTCTATTGAAACCTCTTCAATGTCGGAGAATAGCGCCACGGAATCTCCAGTGTCAAATAGATTGGCATCGTCGTTGGCATCGTCGTTGGCATCGTCGTTGGCATCGTCGTTGGCATCGTCGTATTCCACCAGTGTGTGTGCTTGCACCGGTGCCTTTTTACGAATCCCAATGGACTGGTTCTTGCGCTGTCGCACTGTTTCGTTGTCGCGTTTGCGCATTGCCGCCACAACGGCCGTATTGGAAGGGTCGGTTAAAAACCAGTGGCGCAAGCAGCGCCTGGCGCCGCGTTCGACGTCTGTGGTATACCCCATGGCACTGGCCACCGCCTTCCAAACGCTTCCATTGACGCGTTTGCGATTGGCCCCGTACCGACTCTTTCCCAAGATTTGTTTCATGACCGTGTGCAGCTTTGCATCTTCTTTGGCCGACCAATGCACCGACCGTCCCGTGTTGCGAACAGGACTATCCGACTCAGAGTCGACCGCATTGTCCAGCCGCGGAGAAATTCGGCTGGTTGTGGCCAACTCGGCCACCCTCTTTTGGCGCGCAAAGCGCTTCCCGGGTGTCGTCTTCAGCACCGCGGCGGCGGCCTCCTCCATGCTCTGATACGTTCCTATGTGGTCGCTGGCGCTGCCCCTGCGCACGCGTGCGACAAACGTTGACTTGTGTAGTCCATCCGAAATGGTCACCCCGTAGCAACCAGACGCGGACGTGTCCGTTTGCAATTGATCCAATGCACTTTGGTCGGCAAGAGTGCGTGGGTTCTCCTCGGAGAATGCTTCGAATTCCACCCTCGAAGCCGCCCTTTTTCGTTTTTGAATCGCGCCACTGCGGGGTTTGCGCGGCATGCTTGCAAACCGACCATCGGTGCCCAAGTCATACCCACGCTGGTAGCGTGTTGGTGGCGCACGCTCTCGCTTCCTTGGAAGCTTGGGATTGGACGCCGCCTCATCGCGGTGTTTGGACATTAGAGTGTCCTCCAGTTCAGACTCCGATGGCGTGCTCATGTGCAGTAACATGCACACTGCCCGCTCTGCTGTTAGCGCGCGCGTGTGTGTGGAGGAAACGCCTCTTCTCTTCTAACAACAAGCAGGCACACAAGCCGCAAGAGGCGTGGTCTCTATTTTCAAAACTATCTATTTTCTTGCGAATACGACGCGTGGCGAGGTTTCCTCGAGCCCGGCATTCACCATGGCCGCCGAGAGCGGCCCGCTACGGTACTTGGAATCGTGCAGCGCGACGAGTCCATTGCGCACAAACCAGGACAGCGTCTTGACGATGCGTGCCGCATTGGCCTCGCGCGCAATCGTGTCCACAAAGACCAGTCCCCGTTCGAGGCTGCCAATGCGTAGCTCGGCCCGACCCCATATGCCGTCGCGGCCCGAGAAGAGCTCGATTAGGGCATTGCACAGCCGCTGCACCGTCTCCTCCGACGACTCGGACACTCCCTCGCGTAGGTGGAAGATGAACTCAAAGTTTAGCAAGCCGGTGCTCATGACCACGAGCGGGATCAAAGGTATGGCATCGAGCAACTTCGAGGGACTGAAGGCATTGGCATCCTTGAGCCGAATGACCCCGCTGTATGCGTTTTTTCCTCGCTCATACCACCCACCGAGGAGGCTGCACGTGTCCAGTTGCAAGCTCATGCACGGCGCGCTGCAGCCGTGTGGATCAATGTGCGGCACTGGAGGACAGCAGCCGCAGGGACGTCGATTGGGAGCCGACTTTTCGTTTGCAACGGGCGTGTACGTGACACCCAAACCGTGCCGACGCGCCGACCCAAAGAAGAGCACGCGCAGCACGGGCGCCTCGAGGAGCCATTCTTGAAGTCCGAGACTCACTCCGTTGCGCTGCGCCGGCACCGTTGTCAAATGCTTTTGCAGCCAGAGATTGGGGGCAAGCTTCTTCTCGTTGAACTCGACGGCCACGAGAAACCACTCCTCGGGAGCCTCGTCAAACCACATCTTGGCGTCTTCGAAGGCGTATCGCTGCACGCCGCGCTGCGCCGTTGCAATCGACTGCATGTGAATGACGTCGACCCACTCGGCCGCGTACGAACTCGGCTCGCCCGAGGCCCCCGCGTTGCCGTGGCACGACCGAGCGAGCCACGAGCCAATCGAAATATTCTGGTGCGTCGGTGTTGACCAGAAGGTCTTTTGGAACTCGTCGTGGATCACCTCGCACACTTCGGCGAGGGTTGTGCCGCAGTAGAACCAAAGCGGTCGGTTTTGCGCATCGGGCCGGCCGCGCAAATGGTGTGTAAAGAGCGCGCGCTCCGCCGTGCGCCGGCCTATGAAGTACCCCCATCCACACCCCACAATCTGCGGCGGCGCAGCACCCTTGTTGGCTTGCAGCGCGCGCACGACGCCGCCTTGGACCACCTCGGACAGCTCGGCCCACGGCGCATTGGTCCCCAAAAAGGGCGCGTTGCCGCTGAGCGCGCGGGCGCGGCCTCCGTATTCAAAGAAGCGCAGCCGGTACACGAGCGCGATGAGCGCGGCCACAAACAACCAAATCGAGAGCAGCGGCGAGGTCAGGTCGAAGAAGACGATGCCCAGCACGAGGCACGCGATTGACGTTAGCAGCGCCAGCGGCGCGGTGGCCAGCCACAGCGCGGTGGACGCGGCCATTGGGCTGCAAAAACCACGCCACTCGCTTGGGGTGTTTTTTTCATTAAGAGGGTGTTTTAAACTCCCATATCTACTACACGTTGCCACGCCAGTGCGAGCAATGGCGGCGGAGTGTCATTCTGGCGCCAGCGCATCTCATTTTTAAAGCGCGTGCGCTTGTAAACGTAAAAGCGCAAGTAGGTGCCCACGAGGTCGATGCGGCCGTCGACGTCCGTTGCATACGGCACCGCGTCGCCGGAGCAAACGACGCCAAACGCGCAGCCCATTGGCGGGTTGCGCGTGGCAATCTTTGACTCGCACGCGCGCACCGTCTTCGAGCTCACGCCGTGCGCCACGAGGCGGCGCAGCCAGCGCTTTGGAGTGCAATCTTCGGGCAGCGCGCTGGCGTGCACGGTGCACGCGAGGTGGTGCAGGTGTGCCTCGGTTTTGTGGACCTTGCCGTACAAGCGAGTGTAGCGCACGCAGAGTGCGAGGCCGAGCTCGAGCATCCATGCGACGTGGGACCGACCCCCGTGAAGCCAGAGGACGCACGGGTGGTGTCGATGTGTGGGCTTGTACGGAACCAATGGTCCTGACGAAAGCGGTACATTCGACGTGGCGAGGTAGGTGTAGAGAATCTGCGCCGTCTCGACGATCATCTTGACGACGTGGGCGTCACAGTGCATGGAGGCGGCGAGCGTCGCATTGGTCGACAGGGCAAAGATTTGCATGCTTTTTTTACAATTGCCTTTCCTTCTAACAACAAGCAGGCACACACGCCGCAAGACGCGCATTTTTTTACACACACTCTTGCATTGGTCTTACAATCCCACAGTGTCTGTCCATTTCAATCCGAGTCGGAGACGAGGTCCGCGGCCGCCTTGGCACGTTCCTCGACGAATTTGCGCTGGCGCTTTGCTTGGGACTTGCGGACGCTTTCATTGTGCGCCGCGCGCTTGGCCTGCTGCGCGGGCGTCTCGTCGGGTTTTTCGTCGACGATACCAACGGCGAGCTTCTTGGCGGTCCACTGTGCGCGAAGCTTGATCCGAAACCACAGGGCGCGGGCTGTGGACAGCTTCCTTGTTCCCTTGGGACCCGGCAAATCGACTTCGCCGCGCGCGCGCCGCTCGGGCTCGCTGGCCTGGAAGTCCCGCTTCCACTGCTGCGCGTCGCGGCCGTGCTCGATGAGTGTGAGCAAGAACGTGCGGGCCTTGGCGTGAACGTCTTCGGCGCCCGCGGCCACGGGCTGGCACAGCACCGAGGCCTCAACCTCTCGCTTGAATGTGGTGTGCCACTTGTCGGGGTAGGACCTGGACCGGTAGGAGCCCTCGCGGATGGCCTTCACCTTGGAACCGCCCGGCTCGGCCTTTTGGCCAAAACCGCCGCCGGCATTGGGCCAAGGCGCGGCCTTGCCGACCTTTTGGACGCACGTGGCAATGATGATCTGAATATCGGCGACCACCTCGCGCTCCTGGACGGCATCGTGCAAATCGTTGATGCGCTGCATCAAGGGGTCGTAGACCGCGGCGCCCAGCTTCTCGAGCATGTAGTCTTTGCGCGAAACCAGGCTGTTCACGAAGCTCGCCATCTTTTGCTCATGTTTGGCCTCGGGCGTGGTGCAAGCCTTCTCGCCTGGTTGTCGTGCCACGGGCTTGCGTCCCGTGGCGTCCATGAAGGCGTTCAGCGCGCGCACCTTGTTCTCGAGGCCGTGTGTCGAGAGCTTGGTCTTGAACGCGTCGATGGCCACGCCCAGGTAGGGCAGGCCGGCGTACGCGGCGTCCTGCTCCTCGTCGGTGAGCACGTACTTGGGCGCCGGGTACACAATTGAGGTGTCCGCATCGTCTTGCTTTTTGCCATCGTTGGCAAAATTTCCTAGAATACCAAACAAAAACTCGCCGTAGTTGAAAGTGTGCTCGGTGCCCTCCTCGGTGCCATCGTCGTGGCAACGCTTTGTCATGTCATCCTTTTTAGGCGGGTCGTTGTCGTCGCCCGTACATTCAATGAGAGCAACGAGCTTTTGCGACGTTGTGAGCACCACAGCGTTCTCGCGATGGACTTCGTAGCGGTCCATGACCTCCTTGACCGTTGCACGCTCGATCCGCTTGACCTCGGCGCGCGCATTCGGGCGCTTTAAGTCGTCGGGATTGGCCGAGACCATCGACGTGCGCGAGCGCATGCCCGAGTCAAAGGTCCCCAAACAGTCGAGAAAGGAGTTTAGCCATTCAGACTGCGGATCGGCAAACACGTAGCAGCGGCTCGTATCCCCACAAAACTTGTAGCGCAGACACCGACCGAGACGCTGCATTGCGCGATGCGCCGACTTGTTCGTCGGGTCGGCACCAATCGGCGGCGTCAAAATGGCCACGGCGTCGCACAGCGGGAAATCGAGGCACTGATCGAGGATGCGTACGCCGATCAGGAAGCGGAAGATGGGTTTTGAACAGAACCACTCGTCACCAAACTCGTCGATTCCCTCTTCTTCGACGCGAATGGGCCCATTGGAAAAATCTTCGATGGCGGCGTCACGATCAAATCGCTGAGTGCCGCATACGACAACGTGGCTTTCGCAGCGCACGCCGACGACTTCACACGCCTGCTGCAGCGCGCGCTTGGCCTCGAGCGCGCTCTCGCGCGAGTCGCGCGCATATGCAATGCACCGACGTTTGCCGTGAACGTACATGCCTTGCACGGTGAAGAGCGCGGCGGCGCCGAGGTCGTCCGCGGGGTGGTCATCGAGCAGCGTTTGCACCTCGAGGGCGATGGGTTTGCCGTCCAGGGTCTTGGTCACGTCGTGGACGAGGGGCAGCACAAGCTTGTAGTCGGCAATCCACCGATTTTGGATGGCCACGTTATAGTCGAGTTGGAGCGTGCGCTTCAGCCCGGGGAGGGCCATGACGTTCTTGTCGGGCGTTGCCGAGGCGGCAATGCCCGTGTCGCCCTTGCTGCCATCGACCATGCGCAGCAGTTCCATGACGGGCGAATTGTTGCCCGAATCAAAATGCGCCTCATCCGAGACGACAAAAATGTTGCGGTCGAGAAGGTGCGCGTTTTGAGCAACCGCAATCAAAAGCTCCGAGGACTTGTCGGTGGCGACGAAGACGCAAACGTCCAAGTCCTCCATGGAGATTAGCAACTCACCCTGCGTCGGCACTGCGCACGACGCGTAGTGTTGCTGAGACACTTCCACCTCGGTGCGCCTCAGCTCTTCCGACGCGAGGAAGAGGACTTTGGTCTTCCAATTGGAACCGAGACGGAGCTTGAGCACACCCTCGAGGGCATTGTAAAGCTGGCGCGCGTGCTGGATGAATGGCGCGACGAGGAAGCAAATGGGTGGGCGCCACTTTGGCCGTTGCGGCGCTGCGGTGTTGCTGCGCGTTTCGATTTGCGGCGGCGGCGTGAGCAAATTGGCCAGGACGTTGCCAATGATGGTGGTCTTGCCGCATCCAGTGGGTCCGCGCACCAAGTGGAGCCCCTTTTGGTTGCAGATGGCCTTGACGGCACCGTCTTGAAATTTGCGCTCAACGGCCTTGCGCGGCTTGGCCGCCTCGCGATTGGCCTTGCGCTCGGCAGCGAGCCGCTCGCGCTCGGTGTTGCCACCCTTGATCTTGCCGGGCGGCGGCGGCGGCGCCACGGGCGGCGGCACTGGCAGCGCGAGGGCTTCTTGCACGGGTTCATTTGAATAGAGCTTCTCGTATTCTGCCGCCTCGCGCTCCTCACGCGTCGTGAGCGCCGCGCGCGGCTGCGACGAGGCGAAATTCGGCATTGCTTTTACCAAGATGCTGCACGTTTCCGTATAATCGCGCATGTCAATTTCCGAGATGCGCGTGTCGGGCGCCACGGCGAGGATGCCGCATGGCGCCGCAAAGGTCTCGTCGGCAATGGCGAGGGCGGCATTGTACCGCTCAACGCGCCGGCACAGCATGACGTAGCGGTAGAGGTTGCTGGCATGCCCGGCGTGCGCGACATCCTTCATCTGGAGCGCAATAATCCAGTCGTTGGCGCAGACGATGAGCCCGTCGCCGCCACGCTCGCGCCACCCGCACTTGTCGGGCGACGCGTGCTGGATGCGGTGGAACTCGTTGGCACTCGTTGCCAAGAATCCAATGCTGGCCAGAAGGCCTGCGGGAACGTCCGAGGTCCATGGCCCGTAGACGCGCGCGCCGCGCAGCGCCTTGACGAGGGGATTGTCGGCAGTGGTGGGTGTTCCGTTGGCAATCTGTCGAAACTGGGCAATCGTATGGTCTTCAAAGCGTTTCCATCGAGGCTCGGCCGCATTGCCCAAGGGCATGTAAAAAGGGAAGAAGGCAAAGCACTTTTACTGTGCACACACACACACACACACACACGCACATTTCGTAAGAATCACGCGCATGCACCTTCCGCAAGAATCACGCGGTAAAACCCAAGCACATTCATATGCGAAACACACACGCACGCACTTGCTACAGTGCATCAACAAGCTGATCTAGCTTGCGCTTGTTTCCGGCCCCAGTGTCGGTTGGTGGACCAGTGCTCATGGATGCCAACCCCACCGCCGGTTGAATGGGCTGTACGTCGTCGTCGTCGTCGAGACAAATGGGTGCCTCTTTGCAATCGCCGGCGCACGGCGCTGGCGCTGGTGCTGGCGCTGGAGGTGGTGCTGGCGCCGGCGCCGATGCTGGCGCTGGCGCTGACGATTCACCCAGCGCGATCGCAAAGTCCTTGTTGACTGTTTGATCCGTGCCCCACCAATCCAAGACGTCAATCATGACGAGGTCGGGCAGGCGCTCCGATTCTCGCAGAGGAACAGGCGGTGGTGTGGGCAAACACGCCGCTGGTGGACTACACGAGGGCAGGAAGAGCTGGTCAATCAATCTTTGACGGTGATCGGATCGGATCGGGCCATTGGGTGCCGTCAACCCCCCATTGTCGAGGTCCGTCCACAGTTTGCCACAGAGTGCCTCAATCTCGGATTTCACAAAGGCGTGCATTCGCAGATGAAGCTTCATCCCTTGGATGATGTAGCTTGACATCTTTGAGTTGTCGTCGCCACTGCTCATAATCAAGCACTGGCGTGTGGTCTTCTCGGGGTGTAGCGCCGCGCAGAGAATGGCGCGCATTGTACGCGCGCGATAATTTCGATGGATGAGGGTTGAAAACCAGTGCTTCAATGTGACGTGGTGCGTTGGCACTGAGAGGGCGTGATAATAGGACCGCGAGAGCCGCGACCAGTGGATGGTTTCCATCATTGCAAGTATCCCATCGGCCGCGGTCTTGGCCTGCACCGCATCGTTCGAGATGGGTTCGTTGACCAGCTCTTCGATGCGCGCTCGTAATTCCAACGCATCGGATACGGTGTGCTCCGAGGGAATTGGGTCGCCATTAATGGAGATGGGGGCACCCTTGCGCCCGTTTAGATAGTGCGGAATGGATATGCGGTGGATTCCAGTCCACTTGCCATTCGAATTGGCGCGTCTGGGTACTGTTAACAGCATGGGAAACTGTTGCACTGGGGCCTTGTACAGCGCGGCATAGGCGCGTCGGAGCCGCACAAACCCAGCCGCTTCAATCAAACGTCTCCGAAGATCAACGGCAGTCTCCTCGGCGGCCAGCTCCTCGAGGGCCTGGCGCTCCAAGACTCCAATACTCGCATCCTTGAGCACCTCTATCAGCATGGCAACCGGCGCGGAGACTGGCGCGGAGACCGGCGCGGGCGGCGTGTCGACCGGTGTGGCGACCGGTGTGGCTACCGGCGCGGGCGGCGGCGAGGGCGCCTCGGGCGGCGGCGAAGGCGCCTCGGGCGGCGTGGCGGGTGGCGAGGGCGTGGCGAGCGGCGTGGCGGGCGGCGTGGCGGGCGGCGTGGCGGGCGCCTCGGGTGGCGGCGTGGCGAGCGGCGCCTCGGGTGGCGCCTCGGTGGGCGGCTCCTCATAGTACGAGAGCACGTACTCGCCCTGCTCAACCTTGACCTGGACGCAGAGTTGCTCGGGTCGTAGCGTGCTCAAGTCCACGTATCGTCCCTGTGCCTTGGCCTCTGCGAGTATCTCCGCGTCCGTCTTCCGCACCTCCTCGACCGTCATACCCTCAGGAAGCGCGTGATTCCACGCCGAAGTGGCCGCCCCGGCCACGTTGGGGTCCTTGCCGTGCTTTGCAAGGTACCATGCTGCCGCCAGTGGGTTTTCCCAATTGGGCGGCAGCAAGGACCATGGCGGATCGAGGAGGGTGGCCACCAAGTCCTCGCGCGCCTTGCAATAGCGTTCCACCTCCTTGCCAGGCACCGAGGACACCCGGTGTCGGTTTTTACGAATATGGTTGGGCGGAATGGTCCAGTTGAGCAGCTGGTGGAAGAAGTCGTCCATTGACTTGATCCCCTCTGGAGTTTCCGAATAGTAAACTGCATTGTGCTCCAGCACGTCCAGTACCACCGTTGGCATGTATTTGCCCATGTGCAATAGCATGGATGCTTTTGACTTTCTCATCTCCGGACGACTTTCGTGCACCGTATCAAGACGCAGCTTGTTCACCATAAACACAGGATCGGGCGGGAGATTCTTGCCGAGGGCGTGGATGAGGCCACGTATAGCCTCCTCGAGGGGCAGGTTGGTGGCGTGTGCAATCGTCCACATTGGGTCCACGTGGCCGACGAGACGCGCACCGGAGCAGTGGCACCAATGGTGAAATTTTTGACCATGAATGTGTGGAGAGTGGGGACAATTCTCGACAGCGAGTCGGTCCTTGCTTACAACGCAATGTGCTCGGCGATGTTCTTCCAACGCGGGCAAGTCGTCGGCGTGACGTCCCGATTGGAAGAGCCACTGTACCGTCTCAAACAAGACCTCGTCCGACCATCTGACGCGCAAGAGGACCGGTACGAGGTCGACCGATTGAATCGCCGCCCAGCTCAAGAAGGAATCAAACGAGTATTCGTTGCGGTTGAGGCGCATTTCGTGAAAGTCTACGGCCGTGCGCGGCGCGAGGGCCCAGTCGGGAAGGGGAGGCGAGAAGTCGTCGATGCACCGAATGGTGCTGCTCATGGGCGCGGCCGTGAGTATGCGCGACCCAAGTCGACGCACAAGAGCACTTGTGAGCTTCGAATCGCACCAGTTGGCATGTGTGGCCGTGTCCGGAAGTGGGTGAACGAGCACTTTGAGGAGAAGATTACAGAGGCACTCTTCCGGCCAATCGAAGACGTCGACGATGGCCAACAAGGCGTCTGGGTCGGCGTTCTGAACCGACGGATCGACGAGGACGAGGAATTCGTGGAGTTTGATGTTGTATCCGACCACAAGGGGCAGGTGTGCCTGTAGGTCAGTATCTTCCAAGAAGCGACGCACTAATAATCGACTCGAGGCTGTCAATTCAACAGCATCCCCGACGGTGGGAAGACGCTTGACCCTCTCGCCCAATCGCGAAGCGTCACTTGAAAAGACCAAGATGGGCTTGCATAACGAGAGGCACGCTGCCGCAGCCTCGGACAGTGGCACGCCGCAATCGGACAAGAGCGGCAATTCCCCCGGCTCGGTGAGTGTCACGGAAAAGAGTCGCACCAAATAATCGTAGAGGGCGTGCATGTAGCTTTCTAAAAGACACACAATGCACCTTCCGCAAGAATCATACAGTGTCTACTAGGGACTTCAGCCGCTTGACGGCCCTTTCACGGCCTTTGGCTTCGACGGTGGCCATAAAGGCATTGTCCCAGTACCGCGCGTCGCGTTCGTACTTGCACCGCTCGCCGTAAATTTCAATCCCAATCCACCGCAAGACGCGGCCCTCGGTGCTGGAGCCCACAACGGGTCCGAGCTCGGCGAGGCCCTGTGTCTTGTCGAGAAACACCTCGTCGTTGAGTTTGAGCGTCTCGATTTCGGCACGCTCTTCGGGAGTGGAGGCGGTAAACCATTCGCGTAAAAGGGCGGCGCGCTGGCCGCGCTCCCGCTCGGCGGCGATGCGCGCGGCGTCCTCGTGCGAAACGGTTGGCATTGACGCTTCGCACTTGACCATGTTGGTGGCCTCGGTCTTGCGGTGCAGCGCCTCGGTGCGCTCGGCCGCGAGCACGAGGAGGCGCGCGTGCCATTCCTCGGGCACGCCAAAGGGGTGCCAGCGGTGGCTTCGTATCAGATGCCCGAGCGCCTCGTGGTTCGTGGTTCCCCAGAGCTTGCGGTCTTTATTGAAGACGCGCGTGCCCTCTCCGCAGAGGCCCTTGACGAGGTCCTTGTCGTTGTAGGTGCTGCGCCCGAGCATCTCGTCTCCGTCGAGGTAGTCTGTGCATACTTGGTCGCGCTGGATGTCTTCGGCAGACAAGTTGTGTGTGGCGAGGGCGACCTTTTGAAAGGGCGTTTGGGCCTCGCGTTTGGTCTTGTTGGCCGCCAGTTCTTCTTCGATGGCGGCGATGCGTTCCTTGTCAATGTCGCGCAGGCGCTTGCGGTCGGCGGCCTCGATTTTTGACTTTGCCTTTTTGGCGCGCTGGCGTTCTTCGACCTTGCCGCGTAGTTGATTTTGCTCTTGAACAGTAGGACACAGAAAGGCAGACATTGTCGGTGACAGTATACGCACAAGGCACAAGGCGCAAGGAGGGGAGAAGCTTCACAAAAAAAACCCGAGCACCTTCTGAGGGAATGTTTCCTTTTTTGGGTACAACCTTGCACGTGCAAGTTTGCACCGCAAAGGCGAGTACCATTTGACGCGTCAAAAGTAGAAGAATTGCTTCATTTCTAGAAGGAAAATCAGGGGATGTTAGAAGCCGGGACACTAAAACTAGAAATGCGAGTACTTTCTAACTCTGCGTCCCGGCTTCTAACATCCCCTGATTTTCCTTCTAGAAATGAAGCAATTCTTCTACTTTTGACGCGTCAAATGGTACTCGCCTTTGCGGTGCAAACTTGCACGTGCAAGGTTAGACCCATAAAAGGAAGTGATTTGGATCTTCA
>Ga0257106_1000766_pt1 | contig 17537 bp, 11 predicted proteins | sample LP_taG_3_FD_190177 | JGI IMG/M metagenome (GOLD analysis project Ga0257106, IMG submission 190177) | Marine microbial communities from Northeast Subartic Pacific Ocean, Canada - LP_J_2011_P26_10m | ecosystem: Environmental > Aquatic > Marine > Oceanic | place: Canada: Northeast Subartic Pacific...
CTCTGTTGCATCGTCTGCGTGGACAAATTGTAGAAGAAGCCGTTTCTCCACTCAAACTCTTTCACCGCGGTTGGGAAGTGCGCAACAGAGTCCGCGTACGCTAATAATCGCTCCAAAGTTCCCGCTTCGAACGTGACGTCGTTAATATCCGCCACACCTTGGACAAGTTCCTTGATAAGTCCTTCGACTTCGCTCTTGTGCGTGGTAGCCACGTCGCCGACGGTAGCGCCGGGATGTTGGGCACCGACTAACATGAACGCAGAAATCCAGATTAACTTTTCAAGCATCGAAGCTCGATATTTCGCTGCATCTTTCACGTGACACGATAAATCACCGTTGTGAAATCTCGCGGCGACCTGGTCGCTCCACTTACCAGTAACGGCAGTTAATCCCTCCGGATTGACGCTCGTCACGCCATCCGTCGGTTTCTCTCCGAACTTGGCGACTGCGAAATAAATAAGCGCTTGCGTGTTCTTTTCCAACCCTTTCGACTGTAAGAATGAATCTAAGTATCCGTTTTGCATGAAGATCAAATCCTCGCGTCGATTAGCGGGCGTTTTCTCGATGACAGTCTCTAAAACATCGTTCCTCGTGCACACGAAAATTGGGCCAGAACTGGGCGAGGAAGGAAACTCGTCGTCTCTTTTGACGATTACGTCCCCTTCAACGCCCATATCGAACAACGCCTGTCCAACGCGGCCGCCGCCGATAATAATAGCCGATTCAACTTTATTCGATGAGGATGCCATCACGGTTGCTGTTACTTTTCTTCCTCTTGATGTTCTTCTCACGGCAAGGTTGGAAGACTTTTTCGATGAAGATGATGATGATGCACAAATCGCTGCTCTCGTCGTCGTCGTCGTCGTCGAAGATGAAGACTGGTGAAGGACAGAAGGAGTAAATGCCATTTCTGAGCACAAAACTTTCTTATTCACAGGCGTGAACTCGAGCGAGTGAGTGAGAGTTGGAGGAGACCGAGTGGAAGAGTGACAAAAGAGTTTCACTTTATGGAGAAAAAAAAGATATCTGAACACGTGTTCGTTTTTGGCTGCAGACGAGAAGAGAGAAAAGGATAAAAACTACTGTGTGTATTTGGAAAATACGAGTGTTCACGTATTTATTATTCAGCGTACGTCGCTTAAACATTACACACAATTCAATGTCATCTTTGCAAATACGCCATTTCAGCCAAGTATAAACTACCGATAATACCGGCAGTATCGCCCCAGCGCGAGGGACCGATTAATTTTTCTAAACCTTTTTTCGATTGCACGCGGTCGACGCCGATGTACCCGCTGAGAAGTTCGTAGACTTTTTCGCGAATTTTCGGGAACAAAACTGTTCTTCGCATGACTCCGCCTGATAACACAATTTTTTCCGGACTAGCTACTAACAATAACGTGGCGCATAACCCTCCGAGATGGTGCGCACACTTTTCCCAAATGATATCGTCGTCCGAAAGTAGCTTCAACTCTGCGAGCGTGCAGTTCGCTCGTTTCGCCAGCGCGACTGAACTCGCCATGCCTTCGACGCACGCAGAGCCGTGGAACGGACACGTGCCTTCGAAATGATCATAGGCTATATTTTCATTGTCATCGACTTTACTCTTTTCTGTGTTCGTTGGTGGTGGGAATTGCCACTTATCTGGCGTGTTGGAAATATGACCGGCTTCCGGGTGGAGTAAGCCGTGGACGGGCTTACTGTTTATAACCAAACCTACACCGATACCGGTGCCTACGGTGATGTACGCGCACGATTCTATTTTCTCTTCTTCTTTCTTTTCGTTATTCTTATTAGTATTATTATGATACGCAAACTCAGCCATCGCCGGCGCGTTGACGTCCGTATCGAAACCGATCGGCACGTCCGCCCATTTGGTATCTTTCCCGGCTAAAATTCCTAAAATATTTGTATCTTTCCATTGTAACTTGGGCGTCGTCGTGATGTATCCGTACTTCTCTTTCGTCTCGTTCAACTCGAGCGGTCCAAAACAAGATATCCCAAGCGCATCGAACGGGTACAATTGGTCTAATATCTCCTTCACTTTCTGCAACGTCTCCTCCGCGGAAGTCGTTGGTATCTCGAATCTTTCCTCAACGTGCGACCAATCGTCTCCGTCTTCGGAGAGCGCGACGACAAAAGTCGTGCCTCCGCCTTCCACGCCGACTCTTCTCCTTTTTCCCATCCTTTAGTGTGTGTATTATGTGTGTCACGCGTGTTCGTGTTCAGTAGTAGTTTTGACGTTGATGATGAGCGCAGTAGTAGCTTATTAGCATTAGGAGGAAGAAACCCAAGACCAGTTTTGATGAGAACGAAAAAATGAAAAAAAAATTGTTTTTGAGAGAAAAAAAGTCGGACAATTCCTTTCTCCCTCTTCTTCACTTTAGAATTTGCGCGTACTCGTATATATAAAACATGGGTAAGAAAGGAAAAGGCACCGGGTCTTTCGGTAAACGAAAGAACAAATCCCACACTTTGTGCAGAAGGTACGCGTTAGATATCGTCGTCATCGATCGGATACTCCCGCGAGAGTCTCTTTCGGAAAGGAATCCGGATGATGCTCTTTTTTTCCTCCTTCTCCGCCTCTTTTTTAGGCGTCCGACGGAGAGATGCGTGGAGGGCTTTTTGTGATTTTGTCGCGCGCTCAGGATGCGCGCGCGAAGGTTAAGGAAGACAAAAGAGTGAATATTTGCGCGATGGAATAGTGTTTACGCGCGTATATTTCGCGACTTTGTGTTTCATCTTCGCGCGTGCGCGTGTGCGCGGGAGAGTTGGATTCGCGCGCACGCAAATCATCGCCCCGGAAAGCCCAAAATCTGTGGTTTTCACCGTCGGGTCATATAAATCTCTCTCTCTCTGTCTCTTTTGTTTTGGTTACTGACGTTCATTCTCCTCCTTCTCTCGCGATGAAACAGATGTGGGCGCAGATCGTATCACATCCAAAAGTCGACGTGCTCGTCGTGCGGCTACCCAGCCGCGAAGACTCGTGGGTACAACTGGTCGGTGAAGGCTAAGGGAAGATCCACCACTGGTACTGGGAGAATGCGATACATTAAATCCTTGCCGAGACGATTCAAGAATGGATTCAGAGAAGGTACTGAAGCGACGAAGAAAGCGTCTGCTTAATGATTGGGGTTATAGTAGAGAGACTTTAGTAGCATATTTTGTTAATAATATATAAATATGGACGTCTCAACGCGAGACGCGGTTCAGCGAGAGTTGAGTTTGACCAGAGCGAGTTTTCGCTCTCTCTCACTCTCTCGCTGAGCCGCCTCGAGCCGAGAGGTGTTCGTGTACCTAGAAGGAAACATATAAATCAACTTCACGTGAACACGCGTGCGCAGAACATCGCGCTTCCTTCGTTCCGCGTGGATGGCCTTTGTTTGCGCTTTCTCCCTTTTTTTAAACGTATCACGGCAAAACTACTTTTGCTTCCTCATTTTCTCTCTTTCCTCTTTCTCACATGATTGAAAAATATTTTGGAAGTTGGAAGCTTCTGTTTGGAAATCGTCAAAATCGAAACGTCATCGCAAATATGTCTGCCTCACTCGCGTCTGCCTCGTCGTCGTTCTTTGCCCCGTCGTCGTCGTTCGTCGGTCGCGGGTCATCATCTAATAACAACAAGAAACGTGTCCTCGGGAAAAACTCCTCGTTCACCGTGCAGGCCAACGCAGACATGATGAAAGAAGTCGGCACTGCGGTGTTGTCTAAGGACTCGGTGAAAGCGGAGAGATATGTCGCATCGAACAGATTTAAGTTACAGAAAGGCAAAGGTCCGCAATTCGAGAAGAGATGGGCGGAGAGAAAAAGTCGACTCTCGAAACTCGATGGTTTCCGATTCTTCACCTTGATGAGACGAGTGAGCGAAGGAAGAGGAGATGAGGAAGAGAGCGACTACGTGTCGCTAACCATATGGAGCAACAAGGAGAACTTTGACGCTTGGAGAACGGGAGAGGCGTTTAAGGAAGCGCACGGCGGAGGGACTATCTTCGGCTTCGCAGAAATGCTGATCTCGTCGTTGATGGTTCTGAAAGGTGGACCGAAGCCAGCGTTTCATGACGGTTTAATGCCGTTATCGACGTCTCCGGACGCGCTCATCAACGAATGGCAACAAGCGGACGGGTGGAGATCTGTCGTGGCGGATGGTAAAACCCCGTTAAAATCGGACGTGTACGTCGCAATGAATAGATTCAAAGTATTTCCAGGTTCCGAGGTTGCCTTTGAACAGCGATGGTCCCAACGTGAATCGGATTTACAAAACTGCGAAGGCTTTCAAACGTTTGTACTTTTGAGAAGAGACGCGCTGCAAGCTGACGACGGCTACAACTATTCGACTCTTACGGTCTGGAAAGACGAAGCATCTTTTCAAAAATGGCGCGAGGGGTCCAGTAAAAAAGCGCACGCAAAAGCAGACCAAGCTAAGCCGTTATTCGAGATGCCACCGAGTCCTATCTTTTATGAAGGCGTCTTGGCGCTCATCGATCCTCAAGGCGCTTAAATGAATACGAGTAGTAAAACAATTCGTTGTAAATCCCACGCATGCTTAAACAGTACTACTACTAAAAAGTCGTAAGCTATATATCTATTTAGACTAATTTCTATAATAATTGTTGAAGTTCAACTGCTCGTAGAGGCTTTCGGCATCATCCGATTCAGCGTCGAGGTTCTTTAAGATTTTCAAAACGTTTGCTCTGGCGACGGTGAATTTTTTCTCCATTCTTCTCATCGAGAGCTCGCGTAATTTTACTCCAACGTCACCTCCCTCTTCTTCTTCTTGCCGACGCACGTTTCCGAACTCAGTAGCAATGGTCAAGATAATTTTAATATGAGTCGATAAGAGCGACCAAGTTGAATCCGGAGTCGCCAACGCGACTCGAGAAATGTTGTCCAAATACACTTCGTGAGCCAATTTTACATCATCGATGGATTGCGCGGAGTCATCGATGAACTCAAGTAGACGATTCCACTCCACCGACAAGATTTTCGTAGTCACAAACGTACGCAACGTCAGCACAAAATGTTTCAGCTCAATTTCGAGCGACGTTGAGATAGATAAAGTTTTTCCAGACGTGGAGAGCGACGGCTCTGTTCTCCTTCTATTTTCAGATGTCCATTGCGAGAGGACGCCATAATCCAACGAACGCTGCGCAAATCTCAGCTGCAATAGATACTTGAACACTTCATTATATTTGGATAACGAAACTGCATCGCAAATTAAGCTCGCCGCGATAGCGTTGCTGTTTGTACTCAACGCAGCGTGGGTCTTCTTCTTTTGGTAAATGATGTTTAAATCCGTTAGCGCTTGAAGTTCCTCGCTTCCTTTATATTCGTCGTCGTCGTTATCTAGACTCGGCCGTGCATAAAATACTTGAACTCGAAATTCTTCTCTTTTATTACCAACTGATTCGCGACTTCCAAACGTGCTCTCGTTCGTATGTTCGAGAATTGCGTCTCTTAATACTTCGGTCAATCTGGTGGTATCAAAACGCACTATTGCTTCTCCCATTGACTCGCCGATTTCACCACTCTCCTCATCACGACGACGGCGAATTCTCTCAAACTCTTCAAAGACATGGTTGGAAAAATCTAAAGCAACTTCTCCGCATCCACCCAGAAACAATGCTCGCAACTTTGTGAGCTCTGCTTTTACTCCGTACGCCGATTTCAATTTTTCCAAGGCCTGATCGCTCGCATTCATCGCCGCCAGACGAATTTGGTGTAACATCGACTTCGAAACCAACGTATTCACGGGAATACCCAGAGTTGCGGACGCATCATTATCGAAATACGTCGAAGCCCAATTTATGAAATCGTAACATTCGCTAAAAGTCGTTTTCGTCGTCTCTTTGGATAAATCAGAAAAATGTGCGCTTTTTCTACTTCGAGCTTTCGTCAACGAGACGATGCTTTTCAAATCTGAAAGCAGAGCATCTTCGGTGCTAAAAGCTGCGTCAATATCGTCGCCTTGACTTTGCGCAGGGTCCTGTTCGATTTGAACAGATGCATTCGTCTGCAAAGTTCTCGTGGAAGCGGCTATAGTGTCGTCGTTGATGTCGTTCTCGTCCTTATTTTCTGATGATGTGCCCAAAAGAAGAAGCGCTTTCAATTCTGAAATCATCTTCGGAACAAACGTCAACTTTTTACCAGCTTGATTTTGAGCGTCATCGTCGCCGTCATCGTCGGCAAATTTCATCCTCGAGAACTCTCTGTAAATACCCGCGTTCAAAATATCTTCGGCTACTGACTTGAAAAAAACAGGCACATCCTTATCTTCGCGCAAATACCATCCTTCTCTCCACCGCGTCGATTTCTTGCAGTCGACGAATATCTCAGGACTCGTCAAAATCCCATAATTAATCCAAACATCTAGAGCATTAAAATATGACGTTGAACTGCTAAAGAAGCACCTAAAAACAATCGAAAATTCATCGAGGCTCCCCGATAATCCGTTATATTCGTTCATGAGATTATATAGCATCGATAAAATAGTTGAAGACGCAGTCGCGGGATGCGCAAATTTTCCAACCGAACTCTTCGGTCCAGGACTGCACATGTTCGCTATTCGCTGTAAGCACAATGCCTTTCTTGCAAGTTTCCTGCTTTCAATGGACAAACGAAGCAACGTAGGCGCAGAAAACGCGTCCGCGTGTGCGCTCGCTCTTCGCGATGCTTCGAACAACTCGTCAAATCCATGTTGAATTTCTGCTTTCATCTTCATCAACGCACTCACGAACGCTTGAACAGTCGGACTTTGTTTACCTTCAACCGCAAACAAATTACTCAAGTTTTTCAATCGCTCTTTGATTCTTCCAATGTCTTCAAATACATCCAAAATTTGCTTACTCGTTTTCAGAACGTTCGTTAATGCACTTTTTGAAACGTGCGGTATTTCCATCGATTCAATATCAAAATTAGCAACGCCTCCAGAGGCAATCGCATTCAAAGTTCTGGAAACGACCAAAGATTCTCCAACAGTCGTCGTAAATTTCCTCATTCTACCTCGGTCTACACGTAAAGAGAAGAACGATATGTCTATCTTGTCCTTCTTCTCAGTACTATTGCGCAACTTTCGAAGCATTCTCCGAGCTCGTTCCATTTGCGCAAATGAAGCTCGCGAAATTTTCCTTGCGTTTTCATGACTTGTCGACGAAGTGCCGAGGGTATTCTTCCCACTGCTGCCGTGAAATTCACGCATTTCTATACTCTCCTCATCGATACCATCAGGAAGTGATCTCCAAGAAAAACCAGGATCTTCTTCGTTTGCATTTTCTTCATCCTCGTCCCTGATTCGAATCGAATACCCATCGCCATCATCCTCTTCGATACCATCGTCCGAGAAAGATACTTCGTCGTCATTGTCTGAAGATAACGATTCAAACGAGAATGTCGAAGTGTTATCATCACTCCTGTTTTCCGTCTTCTTCTCTGTCTCGATTTTTGTTTGTTTTGGTGTGCTCATGCCTCCTCCTCTTCTTCTTCTTCTTACATCTTCCTCCTCGTCGTCTGTGTCGGACCACTCCGAAAGCGAGGAATCCGACGACGACGACTCTCCGCATCTATTCTTCTTTTTACTCCGTTCTTGCGAAGAATTCGTTCTCGCTGTTGATATTTCTGGAAGTCGCACCGTGTCTTCTACCGACGATGCGTGTTCTTCTTGCTCTCTTCGTTCTTGTTGTCGTCGTCGTCGTTCTCGCCTTTCTCTTTCTTCGTCTTCCAACGCTTTCAATAATGAAGAACTGGATGGTTCGTACGCGCTCTTCATCGGCTTCCCCGCGCTCCTCAACAAAAATAAGGCTACTCTCGACCAAAACTCTTCGTCATCCTCGTCTTCGTACGTAAATTTTCTTCGATTTCTCTCGTTCTCTCTCTCCAACGCGTCGAAAAGAACAGTCAACGAATATCTCTTGCTCATTTGCGCTTCCCGAGCGAAACGGTCCAGAATATCCAAGCACTCTCGCTTCACCTCTTCTTTGGACGTCGTCGAATTCATCGACGTCGATGCCAGACGACAGTTCGTTCGACAGAATTCAACGCATTTCACGTAGTTCTCTTCCGCTAACTGTTCGTCTTCGATGTTATCGCCGCTGATAATCTCTCTCGGGAGAATGCGTTCCACGAGTGTCTCGCACAACTCGGTCACTTTTTTCTTCCTGTCTTCCAGAAAGTGAGAGGAGACAGAGGCTTTTTGCGAGGGAGTCGCCGCCCCTGATGCTCTCATCATCATCGTCGACATTATTTCAATAACGAGAAGAAGAGTCGTCGTCCTCTCATCATCGTCGCTGCTTTTCGCGCAACAAAGCAAGTGAATGAATGAAGAAGAAGAAGAGTTTTTTTTTTTTTGAATTTCCAACCAGAAATCTGAATTGTCGCCACTCTTTTCATCACGTCTTTGCTGTCGTCCTCCCGCAAAAGCATTAGTATAATACAGATGATGATGTCTTCTCCTCCTCCTCCTTCTTCTGTTTCTCTTTCTACTTCCGCGAAGATGATTTTGACGTGGACGATTCAGACGACGAGGACGGGAAAACGAGAACGACGAGGACGACGGATTTTCTCTTCTTCTTCTTCTTCTGCTTTGACGACGAAAACGTTGAAAACGAAATCGACGAAATCGACGACGAGAAGAGAAGGGAGAAGAGGAAGAGGAAGAAGAGAAAGCACTTTTCGAACGCGCGCGAACGAGGACGACGAAGATTTCGCTATTTTCCGGTTTACGCTCGGAATTCCCGGTTTCGACGATGGGGATATCCCGAGAGTGTTGGGTGTGCTCGCCGGGGCGCTGTTACTAGCGAATCACGCGAGTAGTGGCAACGTATCCTCCGCGCAGAGCAGAGCAGAGTTGATTGGTGCGTTGTTAGTGTGCGCGTGCTTTTACGCCCCGGAGTTGGGACGAAGAATACAAGAAGCGACGACTGGATCGTCCTCTTCCTCAAAGAAGAACTCGGTCGATATGCTCGGTGGGTCCTCGCAGTTTTTAGTGGAAGAGTCGTACAAGGAGACTAAGAACACGAACTACGCGTGGGCGAGTTACGCGGCGTTGACAAACACAAACGCGAAAGGCGTCGCGTTCTTCGAAGACACAAACGAAGGGAAGCTGATGATGACTGTAGCGAGAGGTAGCGTTAGAACGATAGAAGATGGTGCGAGTGCTAGTAGTAATGGTGAGGTGTTGAGAAAGTTAGCGAAGGGATTTAGTTACGATAGATTAGACGTGAAGGAGGATGGGAATTTGTACTTGTCGAGCAGGATGGAGTTAGACGCGGCGGAGGCAAATCGGTGGGAATTTTTACCACCGGGTGCGGAATCCGCTGTAGTGAGACGAGCAAAAACGGGATCGAGAGGCGTGGTAGTCGCGTATTCGGATCAACCGAGAGCGTTTAATGCAAAAGCGAGATTGTGGTTGGGAGCTTTAGCCGAGAAAATGTCTACGAGTGATTGATTAGCTTTGTTCCACCACACAGCGGCGTGAACGTGTGTATTCTTATCGTCTTACAAATATTTTAATGGACGATTTTTCTCCATTTTAGTTGCAATCCGGGCTTCTTACTCGTAGAATCGTTCGGAGTAACGAGCGTTAAAACAGTTTTATCCTTATTCAAATGAAATTTACGGACAAGAAGGAGTTTAGTATCCCGGACATCTTTTTTCAAGCGTCTCGAACGCATCTCTTTTTCCGTAAACGCTTTTATATTCTCAGAGCACTTTATGACGTCGTGTTCGACGTATCCAATACTGTCGCTATAGTCATCATCATCAGGTGAAACGAAAATTGTCTTTTCAAACGCAGTTCCTTCGGACGATACAAAGTCTGCGTCGCTGTACGTTCCGGAATAGAACATTATCTGCGACAATTTTTTCTTCGGCACGCAGAGGCGAGCCACGAATTGAAACACGCGCAACAACATTTTCATCGCGAGAAAGTGGCTCAATGCAATCGCGCGACAGAAAAATCGACCACCACGATTAGCGCTCTCGTCGCGTTCATTCAAAACGAGTCTCACGTCTTTCAGTCGAATTTCAAACTCGACGGACATCTCCTTTTTCTTCTTCCCTTTTGAGGCGTTTTTGAGACTGTTGATCTCGTCGTCGTCGTCGCATGTGTACTTCAGCTTTCCAAAACCGTCGTCTCCTTGTTCTTCTTGTGCGTTCTCATCACTACGAGCGTCGTTGGCGTGCCACCACACGTCGCCGCGAACGTTCCCAGATATCGCCTCCAGATTCCATTCGCCCACTAAGAAGTTTTGATCACGGTTGATCATTCTTGTTGTCGTTAATGTTGTTCTGATCAGAAGGAAAAATTGTACGCATCAATATAAACGTTTTTTTCTTCCAAGACAAGACAAAAGTTCGATCAAACCACAAAATAGTACCAAAAAATTAATAAAAGGAAAACGCTTCTTTTTGCTCTTCTTCAGAAAAAAATCGCACCGCAATCGATCACGCGCTGGATTCCTTTTCCAGACAAAGAACGGGAAATAGTAGAGTAGATAAATTCTCTCTTCTTTGCTCGTCGTGCTTATTCGATCGTCGCGCTCATTTTGAAGAGCGAGCGGGGAACGAGAGCGAGCGAGAGAGACATTTTGCTGCATCTCTGCTGCCTCGAGATTGGAAAGAAAAGAATTCGACGAAAAGAAGAAGAAGACGTAGTTGAAGGATGAACGCCGGGCAGAACATGCAAGTGCACCCGACTGATTTCGCCGAACCTCCGCATAATTTTATCAAAAGCATGCTCGCGAAAGAGATCGTTGAGCAGAGCTTGGCGGATGAATTTTTCGACGGCAACGTTTCCTTGGTGGAGAGAAAATGGGAAGGATTGACGGACCATCAGCTGGAAAAATTTTTCATCGACAGATTTGGGGCGGGGCCGACGAGAGCGGAAAGAGAGTACTCTTTTGTGGTATACGGAGCGAGTGGATACACGGGATCGTTAGTCATCGAGTATATTTTGAAAACTGTGCAGAATTTGGGAACGAAGTACACGTTTGCTTTAGCCGGGAGATCAATCGAGAAGTTAAAAAATCGTTACGCAGAGGTCAAGGCGAAGTTTCCAACAAATTACGAGCCGGGGTACATCCAGTGCGATTTAAGCGATCCAGTGGCGGTAAGAGGAATGGTCATCCAGTGTAGAACGGTGGTGAATATCGCAGGTCCATTCATGTTGACGCCCGCGGATTTACTGGTACGTAATCTTTTCATAATATTTTTTCTTGCTCTCTCTCTCTCTCCCTCGATGTCTCGAACTTATCATTCCTAATCTTCTCCTTTTTACTTATCAGGTTGAAGCGTGCATTGAATACGATACAGATTACATCGACGTTAATGGTGAGATTCCATTCAGTGCCAAGCTCATCGAATATCACGATTGGGCGAGAAACAACGACGTGTTGATCGTACCAAACTGCGCCGGCGCGGGTGGCGTTCCAGACGTAGGCGCGTTTTACACGTTTCGAAAGCTCCAAGAGCGGATCGCGAAATCGCGTTTGGATGATCCTATGGAAAACGGCACCGTTTCAGACGACAAAGAGAACGCCACCGACAACATCGACAAATCGAGCGAACCGATTGATTCGGAGAAAGTCGACTGCGGCATTGATACTATGCACATGTATCTTTGCGGCTCGGGCGGCGGCGTTCCTTCAGGAGGTACTTTAGCCACCCGAGCGGCGATGAACGCTGCCATGCGCGATGTTCATTCGCTCATGATGGACCCGTACGCTTTGGGAGGCGCGATTAAACGCGGTCAAAGACCGGAAGACGCAGATAAGAATCTCTCGGTTGTTGAGTATGATGATGGATACAAAGGTTGGAAAGCGCCCTTCACGTACGCGTTTTACGAGACTCGACTCGTTCGCCGTTCGAATTGGCTGAGCAGAAACATGGGTGGCGTTCCGTACGGGAAGAACATGAACTATCTCGAACATTTGTTACTCCCGAGCGAAGAGCACGCGCGAGCTTTGCAACAATCGAACACCTCTTCCAAAAAGGAAGAAGAAAAGCTCAAAGCGGAAGGAAAGCTCTTTGCAAAAGATCAAGGTTTAGCGCTTGAAGATCGCGAGAAAGAGTGGGCCGAGTACTGGTTCGATGCCGTTTCCGAACGCGGCGAGAAAATTCGCACGCGCTTATCCGGTAAAGACGGTTACGACGAAACCGCGCACTTATCCGTGGAGTTGGCTTTGTTAACGAGCGAACGCCGAGACGAGTTGCCGCACAAAGGCGGCGTCTTGACGCCCGGCATCGCCGGCGGTCAACTCTTCGTCGAAGCGCTCAACGAAACCGGCTTGAAGTTCGAAGTCATGGACGATGACGCGTTGCCGGATTTATCGAGGATTTCTCCCATCCATTGATAAAAGAATGAATGCAGAGAGAGAGCGCGACAGAGTGAGAGTCTGAGAGTGTGAGAGAGAGAGAGACAAGCAGTTTTATTAAATAAATTTACGACATAATTTTACACACGCGCACTCTCTTCTTCTTTCTCTAAACTTGATTGGCACCGGCGCGACGGTGCATGTGCAGCAGCGGCAGAGCAATACACAACCACCACTCTTTTCTCTCTTCCAGTCTTCCTCTGCGTTGTGGCCGTCGTCATCGTCGTCGGAGTGTTCGATTTTGTTCTGCTTTTAAGAAGAAATCTTTTATTTTAACAACCACCAACATGTCTTCCACCAAGACGCTCTTAACCTTCGACGTGGATGGAACTTTAATCAAATCGGTGGGCGAAAACGCAAACAGATTCCATAAAAATGCATTTTCGTACGGTTTCAAGAAAATTTTCGGGTTAGACACGACCATTGACGTGGTCAGCCATCACGGTTCGACCGATAAGTTGATTATAAGGAGCGTCTTGGAGTATCACGAAATTCCTGGTGAGAAAATTGAGAACGAACTCGAAAACGTCGCCAACGCGATGGTCGAATACGCGACAGAAAACATGCACGATGCTGGTAACGGTATCGAACTTTTACCCGGAGTTTTAGAGCTTTTAACCAAATTATCCGAACGCGACGATTGTATCGTAACGCTCGTGACCGGGAACTTGCAACCCATCGCTTGGGCGAAAATGACGCAATTAGGAATTAAGCAATATTTCAACGACGCGGTAAGAGGCGGCTTTGGCAGCGATCACGAACAGAGATCTGTGCTCGTGTCCATCGCGCACGAAAGAGCGACCGAGAATGGTTTTAAAGTCGACAAAAGATTCCATTTCGGCGACACGCACAACGATATCACCGCCGCGGAAACGAGCGGCGCTATTCCCGTCGGGCTCGCCACCGGTATTTGGTCCTTGGACGATTTGCGAGAAGTCTGCGTGGATAAAGAGAAAGGATTGTTTTTCGAAAGTCTGCAAGATACGGACGAAGTGTTGAAAGCCTTAGAATTGTTGTCGTAATTATGTATTTATATCATCTATGAATAATGTTTGTCAATCCGTTTATGTGTCCGCGTTGTTTTTTGTTCCAGGACAGGACAGGACTGACTTTTTTGCAAGTCTCCGATCTGTCGTCGTTTGAGATCTGAAACAGTTGAAAAAAAAGTCGCCAAAGTCAGAGTCAGAGTCCAGTCAGAGTTCAAAAAGCGATCGGATTATAGAAAACGTTACTTTTCTTCGCGCGGCGATCACGCATCTAAGACTTTAACAAGGAGGAGATCGCAGATCATCTCGGTGAAGAAGAACAGATATACACGCAGTAATTCTTATTAAATAGAAAAAGGAATTCATCGATCTCTTTATTTTCTATATCATAAAATCATGTTTGCGTCGCAATTTTCCTCCTCCAATGTGGCATCTTCCTTGATGAGCCGTCAAAAAGTGAAGCACCAGATGTCCTCCGCGATCAGACGATCTCAGTCCACGAAGAGATCTCCAGTCGTCGTCTGCAACGCCGATGGACAGAAATCAAGAATTGGCTTGTGTGGTTTGGCCGTCATGGGTCAAAACTTAGCCTTGAACGTCGCAGAGAAAGGATTTCCGATTTCAGTCTACAACCGTTCTCCTGACAAGACGGACGGGTGCGTGAACAGAGCCGAAAAGGAAGGCTTATCGAGCAAGTTGCGAGGGTACAAGGATTTAAAAGAATTCGTGGAATCCATCGAGAAACCCAGACATATCATCATCTTAGTGAAAGCTGGGGCGCCGGTCGATGCGACCATCGAAGGCTTGTCGCAGTTTCTCGAGCCCGGAGACTGCATCGTCGACGGAGGTAACGAATGGTACGAAAACACCGAACGAAGAATGAAGGAAGTTCAAGAGAAAGGTTTGTTGTATTTGGGCATGGGCGTGTCTGGTGGCGAAGAAGGGGCGAGAAATGGGCCGTCGATGATGCCTGGTGGTTCCGAAGAGGCTTATAAACGCATCGAAGATATTTTGAAACCGGTGAGCGCGCAAACCGATACGGGCGCGTGCGTGACGTACGTCGGAAAAGGCGGCGCGGGTAACTTTGTAAAGATGGTGCACAACGGTATCGAATACGGAGACATGCAATTGATCTCTGAGGCATACGATATCTTGAAAACTGTCGGTGGGTTAACGAACGAGGAAATGCACGCCGCTTTTGTGGAGTGGAACAAAGCCGAGCTGGAATCGTATTTGATTGAAATCTCGAGCTACATTTTGGAGAAGAAGGACGACCAAAAAGACGACAATTCCTTCTTAGTGGACAAAATTTTGGATAAAACTGGCATGAAAGGTACCGGTAAGTGGACCGTGCAACAAGCGGCGGAGTTATCCGTCGCCGCGCCAACGATTGCGAGCAGTTTAGATTCGAGATTTTTGTCCGGTTTGAAAGACGAACGCGTCGCCGCAGAGGCTGTGTTCAAAAGCAAAGGCTTAGCGCCGGCGGATTCCAAAGGACCGGCCCCTGGTATCGATAAGAAACAGTTGATTGACGACGTGCGTAAAGCGTTGTACGCGTCGAAAGTGACCTCGTACGCACAAGGCATGAACTTGATCAGAGCTAAATCGAACGAGCAAGAGTGGGGATTAAATTTGGGCGAGATGGCGAGGATCTGGAAGGGTGGGTGCATCATTCGAGCGGCGTTTTTGGATCGCATCAAGCAAGCGTACGACAAAGACGCGAACTTACCGTCTTTGCTCGTTGACGGTGAATTCGCTTCGGAACTCGTCGATAAGGAACAAGCGTGGAGACGCGTCATCGTCGCCGCGGTGAACGCCGGCGTTTCCACGCCGTCAATGTCTTCATCCTTAAACTACTTCGACACGTACAGAAGAGGACGATGCCCGGCGAACTTGGTCCAAGCGCAAAGAGACTTTTTCGGTTCGCACACCTACGAAAGAATGGACATGGAAGGCTGGCACCATACTTTGTGGAGCGACATGAACAGCGCCGATAGTATTACCACTTCCGGGTACACCAACTAAAAAAAAAGAGAGATGCTTTAAATTACCTAAATCGTACTCTAAATAATACTATGCTTACAAGTGTAACTACTAAATTTGCTATAAACTGTGTTAACACTAACTACTATATATAGACCTACGCGTTCCATCTCATCTCGCTTTAAAACTTTTCTCCAAAATCGTTTTCGTTCTTATTGATACGCGAGTGTAACGTCGGGAAGCTCGGCATCTCAGATTTCAACTTTGGTCTCGGTTGTGTCTTGAAATACGGATGCGCCAGCGCATCTTTCGCCGAGCACCGTCGTTTCGGATCGTACGTCAGCATCAAGTTGAGTAAATCAATACCTCTCTGGTGTAAGTTCGGAAACTCATGCTCGAGATAGTTGTACGGTTGCTCTGGAACGAGCGTCGTGCCCACGTTTGGCAGTTTGCTCCATCCCGGCCAAATCCTTTCGTTCGGCGCGCCTAACAGTTTAAAAATCAGTTCCAACTGCGTCACTTCCGTCTTTCCAGGGAAGAGTGGATCGTGCTTTAAAAACTCCGCGAGGACACATCCGGCGGCCCAAATATCGATGGATGCCGTGTACGCGTCGTCTCCGAACAACACTTCTGGCGCGCGATACCACAACGTCACCACTTTCGGCGTGTAACACATTTGCCTTTTCTTCCTCCTCCTCCGTTTTTTCCCGTTGTCATCCTCTTCATCTTCTTCTTCTTCTATTTCGTCGTCTGATTCTTCCTCTCCTTCTCTCTCGGGTTCAAAACTCCTCGCCAATCCGAAATCGCACAACTTCAACTCCCCTCGGTTGTTCAGCAATAAGTTCGATAACTTCAAGTCCCGGTGCATAATCCACCGGTCGTGTAAATATTCCACCGCTTTCAACAGTTGGACGATTAAACACTTCGACTCGCTCTCCAAAAACGGCTGACGCATGTTATCCAACAGAGAAGCCAAGTCGTGTTCGCAGTATTCAAACACTAAGAAGACGTTGTTCAGTTGGTTCCCTTGGACGACTCTCATTAAGTGGACTATATTTTCGTGCGAACAGCAGTGTTGCAATATTCTGACTTCACGCAAAGTGGTGATTGGAACGCCGTCTTTTTCTCGGTCCATGCGCACTTTCTTCAAAGCGACGATTTCGTTCGTCTTCTTATCTCTGGCTCGGTACACGACGCCGTAGGTGCCTTCGCCGATGCGGCCGAGCTTTTCATACATGGAGAGAGATTGTTGTTGTTGTTGTTGTTGTTGTTGTTGTTGTTGTTCTTCCTGTTCAACCCGCATTTTTAATGAATGTTCTTCTTATATCCCCCAAACAACGCTTTGTCTGCACTTCTCGTGTTCATTTTTTTTTGTTCTTCTCATCAGTCCTCTTCCTAACCTCGACCACCTGTTCGTCGTGTGCGCGTTAAATTCGTGTGTCTTCGAGCGGTGACTTTGTTTTGTTTAAAGGTGTGGAGTTAGTTGTGTCTGCGATTTAAGGGATTTCCGATTGGACACTTTGGGAAATTTTTCACTAGGAAAAGTCGTTAGAATTTTCGCATAAACTGATTCGCGCTTTCACGCATCTCTCTTCCCCCTTCCCTTTTGACTTTTACTCACTCGTAGTAAATAAAGAGAGAGAGAGCGTTGTATCTATTATTGCTCTCATATATATATATATATATATATATACATAACTTTCACGAGACAAGCGCAAGCGTAAGCGAAAGTAAAATTGGATTACGAGAGAATTTAAAAAGGGGGACGACTTGGACTACACGTTTTACTCATCATCCAACTTTTAATAACTTTCGTCGTCCAACGAGAAGATGGAGTTTACGAAAAAGTTCCACCAGTTTGGATCGTTCGCGTCGAACATCGTCAACAACACGAAGAACGTCCAAATGCCGAACAATCCTGGGCAAGTCTTTTGCATCGGCGCCGGTTTATTAGGCACCGTGGTTATTAAAGTCACCAAAAAGAAGAAGACGACTTTCGTGCATCCACACGAGGAATACGAACACGCTTTAGAGCGAGTGAAATCAGCAGAGAGTCGAATCGAAGCGGTGTCTTCACTTTTGAGAGAGATGACGAGTGAGTGCAAGGAGACGAAAGAGGAGTTATCGATGGTGGTCTCGCAGAAAAACGCCATCGAAAGGATGTTGGAAGAATTAGAGAAGGCGAAAGAGCAAGCGGAGAGAG
>Ga0257106_1000769_pt1 | contig 17491 bp, 10 predicted proteins | sample LP_taG_3_FD_190177 | JGI IMG/M metagenome (GOLD analysis project Ga0257106, IMG submission 190177) | Marine microbial communities from Northeast Subartic Pacific Ocean, Canada - LP_J_2011_P26_10m | ecosystem: Environmental > Aquatic > Marine > Oceanic | place: Canada: Northeast Subartic Pacific...
CGAGACGCGCGTAGGAGTGTGAGATCGAGCGCCGATCGGAAGCCGCAAAAATATCATAGCGCTATCACGCGCTTTTCGCGCTTTTTTCTTGGTATATGTTTGCTCATACGATGTAAACTCGTAATTACGTCGTTTTTAACGTCAATTGCGTGTAAACACAACTCCGCGTACGAACCAAAATATTGGACGTCAAACTTGAACACAAACACGTGTGACGAAACCGAGGCGACGTCGACACTTGGCGCTGCGCCATGCTGGGGTCGTGCTACTGCCTCGAGTCGTCCGTGGTGGGATGTCTCCTGTGCCACGCGGGATGCTCGACGGACAAACTGGCGAGTTCGCTCGCGTTCCATCCCCCGTCGCCGCCGTCGTACGTCCTGCGCACCGCCCCCGACGGCACTCGAGTCGCGGCGTTCGACCCGCTGAGCGACGACCCGAGGCTGTCGCAGGACTGGGGCGCGTCGCTGCGTTCGTGCGAGGTGGACGAGGTCACGACGCGGCGGGGCAACACCGTGTGCGTCCTGCGCATGCGTCGCCCGGGACGTGACGCGTACGGGACGAAGGCCACGATCGTCGTATCCCACGGCAACGCCCTCGACGCCGCGCTCTTCATCCCGTTCGCCACTCACATCGCCACGCAGCTCGACGCGAACGTCTCCGTCTACGACTACTCAGGGTACGGCGCGAGCAGTGGGAAGCCGCGGGTGGAGGACTGCAAGGCGGACATCGAAGCCGTGGTGACTCACCACGTCGATGTCCTGGGGTGCGACCCGGGACGGATCGTGCTGTACGGACAGAGCATCGGCAGCGGCCCAACCTGCCACTACGCCGCACTCGCGGGTAACAATCAGTCATCTAGATCCCGAGACGGAGCCCCGTCGATTCGACACAACTTGACGAAGGACGGCAAGATCGCGCACAAAGTCGGCGGAGTAGTGCTCATCTCGCCCATCATGTCCGGCCTCAGCGTCATCTCACCGCCGGAGGGCACCGGCGTGATGTGCACGCCGGCTTGCGTGTTCAAGCCGTGCGACGTGTTTAAAAATTTCGACGAAGTGGCGAAGTTCGCGTGCCCGGCGCTGGTAGTGCACGGACGGTTGGACGATCAGGTGCCGTGCTCGCACGGCGTGGGGCTGCACGCGCTGCTGGGGGGTGGGGGTGGGGGCTCTGGGGATGGAAACGGCTACGGAAACGGCTCTGGGAATTGGAAACATCCAGAGCCGTATTGGGTCAAAAACGCGGGGCACCAAAACGTGTACGACGCGGACCCGGCGCAGTTCCTGGCGCGGATGCGACGGTTCGTATCCGACGTGTCCGCACGCGCGAGTCAAACCGCCGGGGGCGGGGGCGGGGGCGGTAACGACGTGGGATTGATGCCGCTGCCGGCCGTGGAACTGATGGAACCTATGGGAACTGAATCGAGGGTTAAACCAAAGGGTCGCGGCGACGGCGGCGCGCCCGTGGTTCGCGACGCGCCAGCCGGATTCGCGCCCCAGCTCATGTCCCGAAACTAATAGCCGGGGGCGGTCTTCACGTGAATAGGGTTTACGGCGATAATATCGCATTTGTAATCACACAACTAGTGCTAGCTAGTGCCTCGCGGGTGGCTTGATACCTAAAGATGATTTTTATCATCTTTAGGTATCACCGGCCCTTTGGAAGACTCTCCTGACCCTCGCCCGCCCTCTCCCGACCCGGAGAGCCGACTCACGAGGCGTCAAATACGCCGTCGAAGTGAGCGTCGCAAAACGCGCTCACCGCGGCGGACGCGTCGAGCAGCGTGTCCCCCGCTCGCTCCAAAACAACCCACAGCCACCTGTCCCGTGCGCCGTACGTGCTCGTACCCCCTTTATCCCCCGGCGCGGTGGCCCGTTTACCCACCACCCACACGTCGTTCCTCGCGCGGACGCACAGCTCGTGGATTGAACTCGATCCGGAGTCGTCGATTGAACACCTTTGTCCGACATTGTCCGACATCTCGTCCTCCATCTCGCGGCGGACGGACTGCACCGCGCATAGCGACTCGAACGTGACCGTCGCGAGCTTCGCCTCGGGGGTGGCCCGCACCGCGAGTGTGGCGTCGTCGACGTAGAGGTAGCGGTAGCCCGGGACGTGGTCCGACGCTTTCAGTGAGGTCCCGGGTTCCGATCCTCCTCGGATCGAAGCTAAAGTCTTTTTCCGGCGGGAAGGGCCCGTGGAGTTCGCGAGCGCGAGGGACTCGTGCAGCTCCCGGAGGCGGGGTCCCGCGGCGTCCACGCACAATCGCCTCAACGCCTTCCACCCGTCCTCGTCGGTGAGTCGTGGACACCGAGTGGAACGAAGGGACAACGCGAGCGTCGCGGATCCCACCCGCAGCGTCAACAGATAGATCGATCCATCACGCGATTTCGGATCGTCGTTCGAGGTATCATCCGATATCATCCGCGCACCGGCCGCCGGGGCGTGGAGCCGGAGGAGGTACGCGGCGGCCGGCACGTCCCGGCCGCTCGCCTCGACGGCCTCGCCCGCGGCGCTGGACCGCCGCAGGAACCCGTCGGGCGCGACCGACCACTCCGACGCCGACACCGGAACTTCGTCCACTTCTTCCTCCTCGGCCACATCGCCCCCGTCGCCGCCTCCCGCGTCCGTCCCATCGCGCTTCCTCGCCTCGCGTAGGGATGATATCCCCGCCGCAGCCTCCGCGCGCACCGCCGCCGCGAGCGCCCTCGCCCGCGCCGCCGTCGACGCCACCTTCTCCGCGGCTTCCGAGTTTCCGGCCGCCTCCGGGCCGCGCGATGAAGCCCCGGCCCCGTCCGCTTCCCGCGTCCGCGTCACACCCACCCCGTCACCCTCCCCGAACGCGACGCCGGGGACCATGCACCGCTCCGCGTACCTCGCGATCGCGCGTGTGGCGCGTACCGTCGCCGACGACCAAAGCATGCCGCCCTCGTGGAACACCGCGGTGTCCGCCACCAGATCGTCATCTTTATCGTTCACGTCGTCGTCGTCTGAGTTGTCGTCATCCTTTGCATCGTCGGCCCAGTCGTCGAGCGCGAGCGTGGCGGCGTTGACCGCCGATTGCGTCAGTAGGAACACCTCGCGGCTCGTGGACGTCAGCGGGCACCCGGTCGGTGGCGCGAGGGGCGAATGCAGGTCGTGGAGCGCGGAGCCGCAGAGCCGCTTTTCACCGCCGTGCGTCGATTGCATCCCGACCCATCGGGTCGTCGGCGGCGAGAGGCGCGCGCCGAGGTCGGCGACGAGCGGCGAGAGGTTTCGTGAGGATGGGGGAGATGTGTCGCCGTGGAGCATGGCGTGATCGTCGCGGAGGATGCGGAGGGCATCGACGAGCGCGCCGTCTCGAACGGCGGTGGACGTCGCGATGGAATCGTCCAGCGAGGCGCACAGCCACAGCCGGGATCCTCCCCCATGTGTCCTGGACCCACGTGATGACGGCGTCGCGAGGAGACACGCGAGGCGCCCGCGCTTGGTCCGCACCACCCTCGCATCCTCGCGCCGCACAGCTGTGTCGGCACCCTCGGCACCCTCCGAACCGATGGAGAACTGCGACGCGAACCCGACGATGCCTCTGGCCAAGGAGAGCGCGCGCACTTTCGACGCGACGGGCGCGGAGGCTGGGAAGTACGCGAGGAGCGACTCCAGCTCGCGCCCTTCATCGGCACCGAGGGTGTCGTCGTAGGCGAACACCTGCACCGGAGGGCGCGGCTTCTCCCTCATGGCGACCCCCTCTCTCCGCCACTGACTGTGGCGACAGGAGGGGCGCTTCAAAACTGAGCTGAACACGAAAAGGAACATATAAATGGATAACAACGACTGGACTCCGCGCCACTCTCGAGACGGACGATCATGGGTATTCGCGTCTCGAGGACCCTCGCGGTCCTCGCGTTCTTCCTCGGATGCGCCAGCGCGGTTCCGAGCCCCGACGGGTGCGCCCCCCCACCCCGACCACGACGGCCCCGACCACGCATCTCCCGTCCCCAGAAATTTCTCGCGCGAGATCTCTGACGCGACGCCACCCTCTCCCTCGCCTCTCCCAGGCGCGTCCACACGACCCTCACGCGCTCCGGCGGCGGGTTCAGGGACGACCACCAGCCTCTCTCCCAGATCGACCCCGCGTCGATTCGAATTCCAAACCCCGCGTCCAAAGCCGACGCCATCAACGCCGCCGGGTTCACCGTCTCCTGGCGTCCCGAACAAACCGCGCGAAAGGACACATCGAAAGGACCAAAGCCGCCGCTCGAGTGCGACGAGGTGGTGCTCGTCACGGTGACGTCGACAACCCCGGGAACGAATCACTGGGTCGGCGCGTACTCCCCACCCAACGCGGCGGTCAACGAGACCGCACCCGTCAAGTACGCCATCCTCCACCGCGTCGATGGGTCGAACTACGCGAAGACGGGCAAAGCCACTGTGAGTTTCTTTTTATGATATTCTCGTATGGGCAATTAGACTGACGTCGTGTTTTGTTGACAGGTTCGGTTCAGGCTGCAGTGCAACAGGCACGATTACGACTTTGTGGTGTTCGCCGACGACTGGGAACGCAGGCAGTACAACGAGACGACGCACACGCGCGTGGATACCGTCAGCGAGGCCGTGGCGGTGGCCAGGAGCGCGCCGGCGCCGATGGTAAAGGCGCCGAACGAAGGCCCGCGGAAGCCGAGGCTGAGTATCGCGACTGGAGACGAATCATCGGACGCGGACGCCGGCACGCTAGCGGTGACGTGGAGCAGCGCGCGGGGTGACGACGCGTCACCGGCGGTGCGGTGGTGGCGCGAGGATCCACCCGGGGTTCGAACCTCCGACGTCGTGGTCACGAAAGCGACGACTTATACGTACGAACGAGACGACCTGTGCGGCGCTCCCGCGAACGCGTCTGGGTACAGAGACCCGGGAAACATCCACCGCGCGGCGCTGACGGGTATCGATCGCGCGACCACTCGGTTCGTGGTATACGAGCTCATCGACTCGTTCGGCGGGCTGTATCCGCCCGCGGGCGAACCCAGGCTCCGAGCGCGCGTCCCCCCCCCCGCGGGCGCTCATCTCGAAGACGGGATTTGGAAAGAGAAGGAAAATAAAAAAGATTCTTCGCGCCCAGTCGCCGTCGCCATGTTCGCGGACATGGGCCGGGGCACCGACGACGATTCCGTGACCTGGAACGAGTACGGCTCCCCCGCGTTCAACACCTCGAACGCGTTGACGAACGCGGCGGGGAACATGGACATCGACGCCGCCTTTCTCTTCGGCGACATATCCTACGCAACGGTAAGTTTCTTTTAATCTTTGTACGGGCAATTAGAATGACGGCGTGTTTTGTTCACAGGGGTACCAGTCGGTGTGGGACGACTACCTGGAGATGATCTCGCCTTGGGCCGCCGCGGTACCGTTCCTGGTGAACCCGGGTAACCACGAGTACGATTACACGCGCGACGACTGGCCGAAGCGGACAAACACCGACGGCGGGGATACTAACCCTGATTACGACGTGTACGGGGGTGCAGACTCGGGCGGCGAGTGCGGCGTCCCGACGAAACGCCTACTCCCTATGGGCATTTCGGACACACGCGGGCAAACAGTATCCCCACCCGGGACGTGGATCACATCGATCGGGCCGATCGCGCTGGTATCTATGAACACCGAGGTTGACTTTCGAAGTGGGTCCATCCAGTGGCGCTGGTTGAACAAAGCGCTCGGCGGAATAAACAGGACGGAGGTGAGTTTATTTTAATTATCGTGTGGGCAATTGGACTGACGTCGTGTTTTGTTTACAGACGCCGTGGGTTTTATTCGCCGGGCACAGGCCGGGTCTCGTCGATTCCGACTGGGGTAAGTCGTGTTTTGGGGTGGATCCCGCGGGTGACGATCGGTCGTGGACGTGCGGGCCGAAGAAGGTTAAATCGGACGAGGGGAACGAAGGCGAAGACGTTCGCGACGCGAGCGACGTCGGCGTCGCGCTCGAGTTCCAAGCGCACGTGTGGCCCCTCTTGGTGAAGCACGACGTCACCGCCGCGTTCTCCGGGCATAACCACGTGTACCAGCGGCACTGCGCGTTCGACCCGGGACGCGGTGGTTCCGGGATCGATTCCCACCTGGATTCAATCCGGAATTTGGGACCCGGGGAGGATCCCGACGACCAAGCCAGGGCGCAGTACGGCAAAGCAGGCGGGTGCGTCGCTCGGCCGCGAAAGATCGAGGAGCAAAAAAAGATTGAGCAAAATGATTCCGCCGATGATTCATCCGATACGACGACGTGGTGGGTGTACGACGCGCCCACCGCGCCGGTCTCCCTCGTCGTCGGCTCCGCGGGCGCCGGGTTTACCAAAAACTCGCGGTTCTCCCTGTCAAAAGGTACCGAGACGTGCGAGTTTTGCGAGGTTGTCATGTACGAGTTTGGGTACCTTTTGGTCACCGCAGTGAACGTCACTCACCTTAAATGCGAGTTCATCGAGACGCAGTGGAGCGGAGGCCGGGGAAAAGTGCTGGACCGGTTCTACATAACCCGAAACGAAGAACCCGGGTCGGATATGGGCAAACACCCAGAACACCCAGACGCCGGGAAGTTGAAGGGAAATTGGGAAATGGCGCGGGGTTGGGCGTACGTCGCGGGCGCTTGCGCGGTTGTCGCCTTTGTCGCGTTCTTCATGCTGGACGTGTTCGTGCCGAAGGACACCGTGATGCCGTACGTCGCCCTGGATTCGGGAGGACCCGCATTCGGGGACGGCGAGGACGCGGCGCTGATGGACAACGAGGTTTGAAGGTTTGAGACGAGAACGAACGATTCTTTGTGCACGATGTGAAAGACGCATTACAAAATCACATACACCCCTAAACCCGCGCGTCGACCAGCCGATCGACTTGCGCCCCCACCTTCTCTCTCTCTACGGTTAAACAACACTCGTTCGTAAATAGACCATTCACATGCTTCAGAACCTGCCCACGGAAGGGTCCGAGGAGAGCACCTTCGCGAGGAACTGCAGCACCATGAATCCGAGGATGGGCGTGAAGTCGATCTGTCCCATGATTGGCGGGATGAGGTTGCGGAAGAGGTTGAGGTACGGGTCGGTGACCTGCCTCAGGATCGCCCACGGCTGCCTCATCCAGTCCACGTTGGGGAACCACGTGAGCAGCACGCGGACGAAGAGCATGAGCAGGTAGAGCTTGATGAACGAGCCAACCGCCTGGGTGACGAGCGCGACCATCTTGCGCTCCTTGTACGACATCACGGCTCCGATGACCGCGATGACGGTGGCGTCCTGGAAGTCAATCTTGGCGACGAGGTCCGCGCCGTGCTCCTGCTGGGTCCTGAACCAGTTCCCGAGCTTGGCGCCGACGGAGGGCTTGACACCCAGGCCGCGGGAGGCGGCGTTGGCGCCCGCGACGGCGGCAGCGACCGCGAGGGAATCGCTGGGGCATCCTACGAGGCGGGGCGCGACGGCGGTGGACGCGGAGACGCGGAGGGGCGCGCGGGCGCGGACGCGGGAGGCACCGGCCGGGCGAGAGCCTGTGTGTGTTGGGAGTGGAGGTACATCGCGGTCAGCACTAGGTTATTTCTTCCCGGGCACGGCCGAGAGCGGGTCGGCGCGTCGTTGGAGTCTTCATCCCACTCAGACCTAACCCTTCTCTGATGACGAGCGGCGGCACGGAACGCGGGCGGGGGAACGAGGGGCATCGAACGAGGGTACGCACCGGTCAGCGCCTTCGCCCCCGCGGGCCTCGCGATGTTCGCGACGATGGCGACCATTGTCTCAGACGATGGCGTGGCGTAAGTGTGTCCTGATGGCGCTGCCGAAGGGGACGGAAGCTTCAGCTGACTCTTTCATGAGAAGCGCGATCTCCGATTGGCCGCGATCGATTTTCGTATGGGCATTTCGGTCTCAGGAAATGGGAAGCACTTTCGAGATCTCGGCAAGTTATCCACCGGAATTTGCGCCTCACACGAGGCGTCGGATCGGCCGCGCGGGCACTCCGAGGAGCACACGGGTCCGTCGTATCGTATCCGCACAGCTATACGGCTACATGTCCGCCCTCTCCTCCGCCACCGCCCTCCGCGCGTCCGTCACCCTCGGCGGCCGCACGCGCGCCACGAAGACTCGCGCCATGAGGTCCCGCGCCGTCAACGTGACCCCAATGGCGTCCGTCTCGGACGAACCCAAGCCGGAGGTGACCATCCGCCGCCGCCCGCCGTTCGGCCAGGCCAAGCACGACGTCGGCAGCGACCAGTTCGCGTTCAAGATGGAGACCATCAACGAGAAAGGCGAACGCATCGACAACGAGGCGAACAAGCCCCAGAACATCCTCGAGGAGATCGTCTGGTACAAAGACGAATGGCTCGCAAAACAGAAGGAACGCTTTCCCCTCGTCCACGTACGCACCGCCATCCAGAACCAGGAACCCGCGCGAGACTTCGTCGGCGCCATCAAGGACCAGTGGAAGTCCACCGGCCAGCCCGGCCTCATCGCCGAGGTCAAGAAGGCGTCCCCGTCCAAGGGCGTCATCCAACCCAACTTCGACCCCGTGAAGATCGCCAAGGCGTACGAAGCGGGCGGCGCCGCGTGCCTCTCCGTCCTCACCGACGAGAAGTACTTCCAGGGCTCCTTCGAGAACCTCACGTTGATCCGCGAAGCCGGCGTGACGTGCCCGCTCCTGTGCAAAGAGTTCATCGTGGACGCGTATCAGATCTACTTAGCGCGGAAGTTCGGCGCCGACGCCATCTTGCTCATCGCCGCGGTGCTTCCTAACCAGGACCTCAAGTACTTTTCCAAGATTGCCAAGTCCCTCGGCATGGCGTCGTTGATCGAGGTGCACACGTACGAGGAGATGGAGCGGGTGCTGCAGCTGGAGGACATCGAGCTCTTAGGCATCAACAACCGAGATCTGGGCACGTTTGAGGTTAGTTTAAACGTGACGGTGGATCTGCTCGCGGGGCCGCTCGGGGATCAGGTTCGCGAGCGGGGGATCACGATGGTGGGCGAGTCCGGTATCTTCACGATCGACGACGTGAACGTGCTGCAGGAGGCGGGCGTCGGGTGCCTGCTGGTGGGGGAGAGCCTGGTGAAGCAGGACACGCCGGACGTCGGCATCAAAAAGCTGTTCGGCCGGCCCTTGGACTGAGTTATTAAGTGCTACCGGGCATCATGCGGGGGAATCAGGCACGGGCACTGGTTTTTAATGCCAAACCGCGCGGTTGTTCCGTATGGGCTTTTAGTTGTTTTTGAGGAGAGAATATTACGTCACGCTCGGAAGTCTTAACGGCAAATTCACTCCGCATCAGTGACCTTTCACCCTAAACCCTCTTCGGAGCATCGGTTCGAAGATTTGGAGTATCGGCGAGACTGAATACCGGCCACCAACCAGCTCACGTGGCGTTTTATGTGGCGAGTACACTACACTAAAGTCGTGGAATAGGGCCTTTTGGGAAGAACGGGGAGTATCTGTTGCTCTATCGGGGGTTCAAATGTGTGCGCCGCAAAATGTGTCCCTAATCCACGTGTCTTTCGTGACTTTTTGCGCCTACAGCCAATCAGAACGCGGTATCAGAAACGTTCGGAGGCGTTCGCATCGCGAGAATCGAGCCAACTCACAGCCTGTCATCGTATGGGCAAACAGAGTGGAAGTCAACGAGACGCGTGTTTCCTTCTCCAGAATCCTCTTTTTTGGCACCGCCAACTTTTTTATTTATTGCATTTCGCGCCAAACCCGGCTCTGCCTGTTTGGCCATACGGAAATATCACCTATTTAGCTTTCAATACCGCCGGACCGCTCCGAGAATGTCCATTAGTTGAGGTGCCGAGACGCAAGCGCCCGGAGGCGGGAAGACCCGGACGCGGCGACGTCTCGGATCGACCCGCGATCGCGGTGAGCGGTTCGTGGTAGTGTCTCGTCCGCGTGGTTTGAGTCTCGGTGGGTGAGGCGTCGGAAAAGGAGCCCTAGGGCGCGTTGCCGTGGCGCGGCGGAACGCGGTCGAAAACGCTTTTTTGCGGTGATTGGCTCGGCAGCGCGCCTTCCGAAACCGCCGCCGCGTGCCCGGTCCGACCTTCGTCAGCCCACATAAAAGGCGCGCGGGGGTATCTTGCGAGTGTCTCCGGTGGGTGACATGGGCGGTGGGGGCATGGGGTCCAGGGGCGGGCCGGCAGGGCCGCCGACGGACGAGACGGCAGATCTGCTCGCGCTCCGGAAAAAACTCTTGGAGAAGAAGCGGAGGCTCGACCAGATGTTGCGCCAGTCAGGGGGCGGAACCCCGACGGCGTCGACCGGGGGCAAGAACGGCGGCGGAAGGGGTAGTCAGAGGTACGTTTTCTCGAGCGCAACCCGCGAGGCCTCGATCGCACGCTCGCGCCGCGCCCGGTTTCCGGAGCGCGGTCGAATCGCTTTTCCTCCACTCCGACGCACCCCCTCGCGACCAGTCACCGACCAGTCACCCTTCTCACCCTTTTCTTCGATCCACAGGCAGCAAGGCGCCCGCGCGCGGGGTCCGAATGCGATGGTCCGCATGGAGTCCACGCCGAGCTTCGTCCCGTCCATCCCGGACAACGGTGGGATCGGCGCCGTCGCGACGTGCGCGTGCTGCGTCGGCGCGAACGTATGCCAGTTCCTGCCCGAAGTAGGAGGCGGGCTCGTGTCGATGGCGCGGATGTCCACGGGGCTCAACCGCAGCGCGTCGGCACCCCCGATCAACCGACCCGCGTTCTCGTTCGACCCCGAGCACGATCCGGTGGTGAGCGCGATGGTGCAGAAGGCGCAGGCGCAGGCGGCGGCGCGGTTGAAGCAAACGGCGATGCGCGCCGAGCAGGAACGGTCGGCTAACGAAACCCTACGAGAGCTCACCCCGGCGCAGCTCGCCGCGCGAAAGCACCAGGAACGCGAGCAGCGGCTCAGTGCCAAGCGCAAGTTCGCCGAGCTCTCGTGCTCCATCGAGCGCGTCTCCGCGGAGGCTGTGCGTTCCGCCGCGTTGAGGGACGAGCTCAACGATTTATGCGAAACCGCCGCGGACGACGCCGACGACGCGGAGACTCGGAGGCGTACGCACCTCGCGGGACGGTCCGTGCGTGAGAGCGCGCCGGGCCGCGTCGCGCGGAACGGCGGCGCGCCCCCGCCCTTCGACTCCGCGGCGTTCGCGGCGGTCGCGGCGAAGCGCAAGGTTGAGATTGTCAACCGCCAGTGCCTCGCGGCGTTGAAGCAGGTGACGTCGCACAAGTGGGCGGGACCTTTCCTCAAGCCGGTGGACCACGTCGCGCTGAACCTCCCGACGTACCCGCAAATCGTGACGCGGCCGATGGACTTGGGGACCGTGGAGGCTAACATCCGAGCCGGGGGCGTGTACGGCTGCGCGGAGGAGGTTCACGCGGACGTGTCGCAGGTTTTCATCAACGCAAAGACGTTTACGCCCAAGCCCGAGATGGACGTGCACGTCATGGCGGTGGCGCTGGAACAGTTCTGGGCGCAACGGTGGGATACCATTCAGGAGAGGGCGAAAGAGGTTGAGGAGGGCATGTCGGTGGAGAAGGAGTGCGCGGAGAAGAAGAGCGCCGAGATGAACGCGCGCAAGAGGCTGGCGGGTGAGGAGATGCGGTGCGCGGGTTTGATGGCGGATCTGGATTCGTTGCGGCGCCAGCTGGACGACTTGAAGCGCCAGACGCGCTCGATATGCGCGCCGATGACCACCGTGGAGAAGGATGCGCTTCGAAGGCACCTCACGAACCTACCGGATTGCTACAGGCAGGACGTCCGTGACATGATCGCCGAGACGGAGGGCGCGCACAAGGTTCCCGTGGATGGCGTCGAGAATTGGGCTGAGATCGTCGAGGAGTTCAACGAGTTTGGGCCCGTCGCGCACCGCAGGCTGGCGCGGTTCGTCAAGGTGCGAAGGAGGAACAACGACCTCATCACAGCCGGGAAGGCGCCGAGGCCCGCCGGGGGCTTCGACGCGGACACGTGGGACGCATGGGACGTGCCCCCTCCGAAGGATCCAAAGAATGAGGAGGACGACGACGACGCTAAGAAGGAAGCCGCCGCGCCGAAGGACATGGACGACGCCATGGCCGCCGCCGCCGCAGCCGCAGCCGCCGCGGTGGACACGAACGGGAGCAGCGGGACGCCCCAATCCGTCGTCGCCGCCGCGGGTGGCGAGGACGGATTGGCGGGGGGAGCCGACCCGCTCATGGCGATGCTCTCCGGAGACTTTCAGCCGGGCAGCGGGTTCAAGTCGAGCAACTCGGCGCCCGAGCTGGTCGAGATCGTCAAGCAGCACTCCGCGCCCGTCGTGGAACCGAGCGTTGAACCGATGGAGCTTCTCATGGAGCCGTGAGGGTGGGGAGAGGGGGTGAGTAGAGTGAGTACCGTAGCGAGACTGAGAGTAGTCTCCGCCACGCCGACGCGTGAACACAGGCATTGAAACAACACGAGTTCACAAGAGAGAGTGTCGAAGAATAAAAAATTGCACCGTTCGACGTTAGAGACGTCCAATTTAGCTATTAGGGATGTCACACTGCACCGGCACTCGGCGCGTCCAGCCGTCAGTTTCGACGCCATGGCGCTGCAGCTTCGCAAGCGTCAGCAGGATGCGATACACCGCATGCTCAACCTCAACGTCTCCCGCGTCGTACCTCTCGGCGAGCGCGAGGCGGAGGAGACGGAGGTGTACAAGATCTTAGTCATGGACCGCCACTGCTTCGACGTGATCACCCCGCTGGTCCGTGTCAACGAGCTCCGCAGGCACGGCGTGACCTTGCACTTACTCCTGGACAACGAACGGCAGCCCATCCACGACGTGCCGGCCGTGTACTTCGTCGCACCGTCGGCGCACAACGTCGCGCGCATCACCGCCGACTTCGCCGCGGGTCTCTACGAGGCGTACCACCTCAACTTTTCATCCTCGCTCCCGCGGCCGATGCTGGAGGAACTCGCGGCCGGGTCGGTCAAGGCTAACGCCGCGGGCAAGGTGGCCAAGGTGTTCGACCAGTACGCTGACTTCGTGTCCTTATCCGAGGACATCTTCTCACTCGCGCAACGCGATGCGTACGTCGCGCTCAACGATCCGACCGCAAAGGATGCCGACGTCGAAAACGCGGTGAGCGACGTCGTGAAAGGACTGCTCTCGGTGTGCGCCACCCTGGGGCGGGTGCCCATCATCCGCTGCCCGCGCGGTGGCGCCGCGGAGATGGTCGCGCAGCAGCTGGAGAAGGCGCTGCGGGACCACGTGGCGGCGCGCGGGTCCATGTTCTCGGACGCCCACGGGTTCGGCGGCCCATCCTCGCGCCCCATCCTCGTCATCTTCGAACGTAACTTCGACCTCGCCGCCGCGCTTCAGCACGCGTGGACCTACGCCCCGCTCGTCCACGACGTCCTCGGCATGAGGCTCAACCGCGTGGACATCACGCAGGGCAGCAGCGCTTTGGACGCCGCAGCGGGTAAGAAGTCGTACGACTTGGAGGTGAGTCTCTTCCTTTTATTTGAGTTTTCGTACGGGCGATTGGACTGACGTCATCGATGTTTTGTACCCTACAGGACAACGACCCCTTCTGGACCGCGAACGACGACGCGCAGTTCCCCAAGGTGGCCGAGGAGGTGGAGAACGAGCTGGCGGCGTACAAGAAGGCCATCGCGGAGGTGAACGCCCAGACGTCGTTGGGCGAGGACGACGGCGACATGGCTTCAAACACGCAAAAGTTGGTCAGCGCGGTGGCGTCCTTGCCCGAGCTGCAGGAGCGCAAGAAGTTCATCGACAAGCACACCAACATCGCGACCGCGCTGCTGGGGCACATCAAGAACCGCGGCCTGGACGAGTACTACGCCCTGGAGGAGGACTTACTGGCGGGTAAAGGGGACAAAGTCGCGGTCACGGCGCTGCTCCAGGCGACTGGTCGGGGTACCCCCGAGGATAAACTTCGTTTAGCCATCATCTACGCGATGACGCACCAGGGCGACGACGCGATGTCCCCGGCGGACGCGGAGGCACTGGAGGGTGCGCTGCGTGCGTCCGGCGCGGACGCCGCGGCGCTCGGCTTCGTCCAGAGGATGGCGAAGCTCAACCAATCGCTGGCCAACTCTGCGCCGCATATGGGCCGAAAGGCGGGCGGCGCCGCGGGGGGCGACTCGGAGAGTAACCTGCTCGACTACGCCGAGCGGCTGTACGGGCAGTCGCTCAGCGCGGTGGCCAAAGGGGTCAAGAGTCTGTTGTCCAGCGACAGGCAGCTGGCCATCGCGAGGGCCACGGAGGCGCTCATGCGAAACGAATTAGATTCGTACGAGTGCGAAGAGTTTGCCTGGTACGACGCCAAATCCCCGCAAAGTACGAACGGCGCGGTGCCCCACGGTGTGGTGGGCAACGGGAGCACCAACGAGCACGCGATGGTGTTCGTCATGGGCGGGGGGAACTACCTGGAGGCGGAGAGCGTCCGCGCCATCGCGACGAAGGGTGCGGAGGGCGACGACGTTATGGGCGCGGGCGGTGCTTCGTCGCTGAGGGACAGGCCGGGCGCGGGCGGGTCACTGGTCGGGGCGGTTGGGAAGAAGAGGAGCGTGGTGTACGGCGCGACGGAGATGCTGACGGGAGCGGAGTTCGTCGGGCAACTGGGCGCGCTCGGGAGGAAGACCGGGCACTGATGAACCGGGTAGCTATGTACCAGGTAGGAGGGTGATGTGTGCATCAATCAGTCTCAGTCAAGTCACTCACTTCAATAATGTTATGATCGAACGTCCGGAAAAAGCACGCATTCCATGTTTTTTGGGCCGAGGACCAAACAAAAGAAAAGCGCTGAAAACTTTGGTTGAGAGGACCGAAATATCGATAAATTCGAGTCACATTGGGACAAGTTGCACAATCTCACCACAGATTTGGTGGCTGGTTGGACCGGGAGGTATTTCTCGCCAGGGACGTCGGCATCGTCGCCCTTTTGTAGCCGCACAGGCAGTACCTACACGGTTCTGTTCTGCTAAGATGGTGAGTTCCCGTGCCCGTGATCTTCGTGGCGCCCGTGACGCGATGTGCGATGACGGCGTGTCGTCGCGCGCGCGCTTTTCCGGCGACGACCGGCGATGCGAGGAAAAACCCTTCGCGCGAGCGCGATCCCGGTGTACGCCCGGGTCGAGCCGCGGGTAGCGTGATCCTCGACACGTAGACGCCGTCGCGATGCGCCGAGCCATCGCTGTGGTATCAACACAGACGACGCGCGCGTTCGCGGCGGGATCGACGCGTCCGCGGAGCGCACTCCGGCGCGCTCTCCGGCCTCGCCAGTCGGGATGGCCAGATGATGCTCCGCGAGGGCACCCTGCGTGGGGTCTGGCGCGAGGATGGACGCGACGCGACGATTCACTCGCGCGTCCGGCGAGTTTGGGAGCATCCACCCCTGTCGTGCGATGTTCCCCACGCGTCGTATCGCCCATCCATCGCGCCACGCCCCCGCAGCGCCCGCGGACCGTCCCGGCATCCCACTTTTCCCGCTCCTAGGGTTTTCTTCCCAAGAGTCATCAAACATCATTCTTACCCACCCCCCCTTCCTCCTTCCCTCGACAGCCCGCCGGAAAGAAGGTCGCCCCCACCCCCTCGGGCATGAAGGCCCCCAAGGCTGAGAAGAAGGACACCAACCCCCTCTTCGAGAAGAAGCCCAAGGTGTTTGGCATCGGCCAGGCGCTCCAGCCCAAGACGCCGTTGAACCGCTACGTCAAGTGGCCCAAGTACGTTCGCATCCAGCGAGCCAGGCGCGTTCTCCAGAAGCGCCTCAAGGTTCCCCCCGCCATCGAGCAGTTCAACAACACCCTCGACAAGAACCTCGCCACCAAGCTCTTCAAGCTCCTCATGAAGTACCGCCCCGAGGATGACGCGCAGAAGAAGGAGCGCCTGGTAGCCACCGCGGCGGCGAACGAGGCTGGCAAAGAGGTCGAGTCCAAGAAGCCCGTCGTGGTCAAGTTTGGCATCAACCACATCACCTACCTCGTGGAGCAGGGCAAGGCGCAGCTCGTGTGCATCGCGCACGACGTCGACCCCATCGAGCTCGTCATCTGGCTCCCCGCGCTCTGCCGCCAGATGAACGTGCCCTACTGCATCGTCAAAGGGAAGGCTCGCCTCGGCGCCGTCGTGCACAAAAAGACGGCCACCGCGCTCGCGCTCACCGGCATCAAGAACGAGGACAAGATGGAGTTCTCCCAGCTCGTCGAAGCCATCAAGGGCTCCTACAACGACAAGTTCGACAAGACGATGAGGACCTGGGGTGGCGGCATCATGGGCGTCAAGTCCCAGGCGAAGACCGCCGCGCGCCAGAGGGTGATTGACAAGGAGCTGAAGCAGCGCGAGGCCATCTAAGGTAGCTGCGTGGGTTTTTGTGGGATCTCCAGCGTCGACGGCGTTTGGCGACGGGGGTATGGTGTACATGTTCGAGTTGCGGTGACTTTGGTAGCGATTAGATGACCGTGTAAAGGGAGCCGAGCTCGATACTTCTGAAACTCTGCCCGCCAAAAAAAATGAATCCCGCTCGCGATTTTTCATCACTGTGTCGTTTGAACCGCCTCCGCATCACACTGCCGTGCTCGCGCGTGACTCGCACGTTCGACCATGGCCTCTCCCGCCACGACCCCGCGGGACAAGCAGCCCTCGAGCCGCGTGAAGATCGGCCCGGTGGTACTCAGCGCGGACTCCAAGACGGCCATCTGCGGCGTCAAGCTCACCAGGGTGCGCGCCCCGAACGCCCAGACAACCGTTGCCAGCGCGTAATCTTTTTTCCAATGCCCGTTCGACTGCGCCGCGAGATCGGCCCATACTACCGCCTCCACCGCGACCGCCTTCACTCACGAACACCCATCGTCCTTCTCCGCATCGTACAGGGACTGGAGTACAAGCCGTGGAACGCGCAGCTCAACCTCGGCGCGTTCGTCGACCTCGGCGCCAACACCGTCTCCGGATTCAGCCGGCTCGAGGTGGACGCCGGCAACATCGGCAAAGTGGTCGCCGACGTCGAGGGCGTGGAGATCCAGAAGGACTGGCACCTCCCGTGGGAGTGGGCGGAAGGCCGGCTCGAGCTCTCCGCCGGCCTCGGCTTACAACGCGAGGTCCGCGGCGGCTCGGACTTCAAGCCCAGGCCGTACGTCAACGTGGACTTTCGACCCGCCGAGACGCCCTTCCGCGCCGCGATGGTCTCGTGGTCCCTCGTCAAAGACCAGCCCATCGAGATGCGCCCGAAGTACGACGTCTCCCCAAACGTCTCCGTCGAGTTCCCCCTGACGCTCACCGGCCACGTGTTCCCGGCTGGCAAGGATGCGACCGGCCGAGCCGAGCGGACCCCTCGTGGCGGTTCCGTGAAGGAGGATGGGTGCCTGAAGCTCCACGCTCACGGCGCCGTCGTGTCGTACAAGTTCGGCGTGACCCAGATCGACGAGCTCGGGCTTGATATCTGGCGACGGAAGATGAGCGACAAGGAGCGCGAGGCGGAGAAGTTAAAGTCCAAGGAGACGAGGGATGCCGAACGTAAGGCTCGCAAGGCTAAGGAGCAGGCGGAGAAGGCTAAGA
>Ga0257106_1000770_pt1 | contig 17480 bp, 10 predicted proteins | sample LP_taG_3_FD_190177 | JGI IMG/M metagenome (GOLD analysis project Ga0257106, IMG submission 190177) | Marine microbial communities from Northeast Subartic Pacific Ocean, Canada - LP_J_2011_P26_10m | ecosystem: Environmental > Aquatic > Marine > Oceanic | place: Canada: Northeast Subartic Pacific...
GCGCCTCGAAAACGACACCAACACGGTCTACAGCGACGACGCGCCCACGAACGCGGACTGGCGCTGGCGTTGCGTCGAGACATCTTGTCTCGACTCCAGAAGACGCTCGGCCGTCGAAACGGTGCTCTGCGCGCCTGTTTTCCTGCCGTTGGTGCCTCGCCAGTACACCCTAGCCGTACTAAACCAGTACAAACGCGTCGTATACGGCCGTATATACTCGCTTCGGCGCCCCGCGCGACCGCCTGGGGCCCGAGCGGACTCCCTGGGCTAGCGTGGACATGCGTGGCACCCGCCGCCGCCGGGTGGACACGCGTACGTGGCGCTCGCGCACGCCGGAAATCTCCAAAAACCGACATTTTCGGCCATAACTTGTGCCAATCGATGACCTAGCATGATTGGCTGCGGTTCCGGAGCCCCAGATAAACGTCCATCACGATGAGACAGGCAGGGGGTCTGCGGTCGAGGTGCCCAAAATCGACGATTTTCCAGTGGCGTGGGCAGGGTAAAACATGCCGGTCGATGAGCATGGACGAGCGAGCGATTTTGCTTTGCCTTACTCTTGTCCCTCCTGGCGCGGGGGGAAATTGGGCGGGTCTGTGTCGGTGCGGTCCCGCCGGTGGTCTGGCTCGTGCGCACTGGGAGCTGCCCGGTGGGCAGGCCCGTGGCACGCGTATGCGATTTGGCTTGCACGTCGATGACAATCGATCGGTCAAAGTTGACCGAGGAAGATGGCTTTTTCGGGGCTCCAAGAGTGTCGGCAAAACTCGGAGCTAACTCACATTCGTGCAGCTCACATAGGGGGTCCAGCTCCCATAAACGCGTGCGCTATACGGATTATACGTAGGACCTCTATGCGGGGGCGAATCCAGCGTCCGCGGAGGGTTCCTAGACGCTTCGGGGAGGTAACTCGACGGTTTTGGGCTTGGGGCGGCGCCCCATTGCCAAAACGATCGAGTTACCTCCGATTTTGCCCCGGCGACGGTGTGCGGACGAAAAATGCCACAGCGTAGTGAGAGGAGGGAGCTACCATCTCAGCGCGCTGCGCGCGGTGGACTTGCTGCGCTGCGTGCCTGACCTCACACCCATTCGCGAGGGTCGTTTCTGCGCTCTGGCCAGCGACGAAGTCGAAATTTTCTCCCGCGCTGCGCGCGGGGCGGGTGCGGCGACTCTGTGGCAGCGGCGTCTGCGGCGGCGGCGGCTGCGCGGAGCGGCCTCATTTTCCGGCGAGGGCGCGATCGCTTGCACGCCGTGCGCGAGCGACACGTGCAGCTGCGCCGGTTCTGGACCGCTACGCGCGCTGGATCCCGCCGAATTTTTTCTCCCGCGCTTCGCGCGGCAAGGAGGCGCTCCAGACCAAAACCGGTGCTTGGGCGCTGCGCGGCTTCATGGAGGTGGTCTAGAACATGTCCGAGGAAGCCATGGACTTGCTCTCCGCTATAATCTCCACGCGCGCGCGCGTGACGACGACGACGACGACGACGACGACGGCCGGCCGGCCGGCCGACCGACTGGGGCCGGGGCCGACGGCGCAAATGGCGTCCGTCGACGCCTCTGGCTTCGGCTCTGCGTCCCCGGGGTAAGACCAGCGTCCCCGGCGTCGTAGCGGCCGTAAATGTACTTTTCCGGATTTCCGACGATGTTGCTTCTGTTTATGGGAGCTGGACCCTAGGGTGTAGTTGTGTTCGGTAGGTAGTGGACGGCGGCGTCCTGGCGCAGGCGCCAGTGCCGCTCGCAGTAGGGGTTGATGTAGGGGCGGACCTTGCCGTGCGTGTCGAGGAAGGTGAGGCCGCGGAGCCGGAGGCGCGCGTTCTCGCGGGCGCAGACGACGCCCAGGCGCCGGACGACTCTTCGGAAGCGCTGGAGGCAGATGGCCTCCGCGTGCTCGACGCTGATGAAGCCGTCCTCGGCGCTCACCTTCTCGGCGAGCGACTTGGCGGCGAACGCGAGCAGGCCGTGGACGTCCTCGGAGAACTCGTTGAAGCCCCCGAAGACCAGGCCGACGACCTTGCCAGGCCGGGCGTTCCGGCGGCTCGGCCCGGGCTCCGGCCGCGCGTACAAGGACGAGAAGCTCTCGTTCGTCTTCGCCCCTGGCGCGCGTTCGAGCGCCGCTTCGCGCGCTGCGGCGGCGACTAGTGCAATTTTAGCGGTCGTGTGCGGCCCGATTCACTCGACCGCCGGCGGACCTCGGCTGGCGCCCGCCGCCGCCTCCGCGCGCTTTCCCCCCTCCACCTTCGCTTGTTCGTCGGCGGCCCGGGATTCCGGACGGGTCGGTCACGCCCGCGGCGGTTCCGCGGGGCGCCAGGCTCTCGCGCCGCCCTTCGGCACGGCCGGGTCCAGCAGGCGCGGCGCGGCCGCGTCCGCGCGCCGCGTCCGCGCGCGCGCGGGGTCGCCGAACTCCCCGCGGAGCGCGTCGACGAGCGCGGGCGCGAGCGGCGGCCGGGCGAGGGCCCGCCGCGCCGCGCGGGGCCTGCGCGGGCGCGCGGGTCGCGGCGACGGGCCGCGGGGCGCGCGCGGCGCCGGCGCGCGGCCAGGCCCGCGCGGCGGCGAGGACGTCGACGAAGTCGAGGAGGCGGGCCCGGAGGTCCGCGAGCTTGGGCGCGAAGTGCCAGTACGCGTCGCCGTAGTCGATGAGCAGCGCCGCGCCGGGCGCGATGTCCTCGAGCGCGCGGACGGCCACGACGCCGCCCACCTCGGCGAACTCGACGTTCGCCGCCGCCGCGCCGGCCGGCGGCGGCCCGGACCGCGCCGGCCCCCGCGCGTCGTTGATGAACGTGACGGCGTTGCGCTCGGCGTCGACGAAGGGCAGGAGCACGGCGCCGCGGTGGCGGAGGAGGAAGCGCCACCACGCGAGCTGGTCGAGCGGCGGCAGCCCGGCGCGCGTCGCCAGCTCCGCGGGCGGCCCGAGGACGCCCGCGTAGGCCGCGGCGTCGCCGCGGCGCGCGCCGCGCGGCGCGAAGGCCTCGAGCTCGCCCGCGAGCGGGAGCCCGGCGGCGACGGGCCGCGTCGCGGCGGCGAGCGCGCGCGGCGCGGCGCCGGCGGCGACGCGCGCGGGCGGCCCCGCGGCGCCGTAGGCGAAGACCTTCGGCGCGCGCGCTCCGGCGGGCCACGCGGCCGCGCGCGGCGGCGGCCGCTCCGGCGCGTCCGCGCGCGCCGCGGGCCAGAAGCGCGCGAGCGCGCCCAGGGCCGTCTCGACGGCCGCGACCCGCGCCGCGTCCGCGGCGCCCGCCGCCGCGACGCCGTCGACTAGGAGCTGGAGCCGCGCGACGGCCTCGACGCACGCGGCGTCGAAGGGCAGCTCGGCCGCGGGCTCGCTCGCGGTCAGCGCGTCCGCGACGTCGCCGAGCGCGTGGCGGAGCGCAAGCGCGCCGACGAGGACGCGCGCGGCGGCGCCGTCGCCCGCGCGGAACGGCGCCGCCGCGCCGCGGCCGCGCGCGGGGAGCGACGCCGCGAGCCGCGGCGACAGCGCGCGCGCCGCCGGCGCGCCGACGCGCCGCCAGAGCGGCGCGGCGGCCGCCGCGTCGACGGCGGCCCGCGCGTCGTCCGCGGCGACGGCCCGCGCGTCGCCGAGCCTCGACCTGGGCCGCGAAGGGGCGCTTCGACGCGCGCGCGGAGCGCGCGCGCGTCCCGGGAAACGCATCCGCGCGTCGAGAGCGCTCCGAGCGCTGGTCGCTCGTCCACCGATCAGCCGAAACGAGCGGAGACTGGCCGAGGGAGGCGCCTCTGAAGTCGGGAACGTCGCGCGCTCGCGCGGCGCCGGCAATCGACGGCGCGCGGAGGAGCGCGCGCGCGCGGCCGCGCGCGGCGGCGAGGAGCGCGGCGAGCGCCGCCGCCTGGGGGCCGCGCGCGCGTGGGTCGGCCGCGCGCGCGCCCGCGCCGGCCGCCGCGCGTCCGGGGCCGGGCGGCCGCCGCGCGCGCGCGCGCGCGCGGCGGAACCACCCCGCGTCGGCCCCGGCCGCCGCCGAGCCGCTCTGCGCCGCGAAGTGGAGCGCGTTGCGCCGGAGCTCCGCGTCCACGGCGCCCGCGTCCGCGCCGTGCGCGAGGAGCGCGGACCTGTGTGGATTCCAACCGCTGGTTTGGGGGTCCCCGCCAAACTTCAGAACTCTCTATCTCGGTCACATCGAAGTCGATTCGGCTGATTTTTGGACGAATCGATTGCTCTCGTCGAGTTCTCGCGGCAAAGCCGAAGATTCTGGTCGAAACCGTTCGATTACGCGCACATTGAAGTCGGATTGAAGATTCGGAATCCACGCGGGCGCGGACGCGGCCTCGGCGTTGTCGAAGATGGCCTGGCGCGGGCCGCGGTCGCGCGGCGGCCGCGCGCCCCCCCCCCCCCCCCCCCCCCCCCCCCCCCCCCCCCCCCCCCCGGCGCCCCCCCGCGCGCGGCGGAGCCCGGCGCCGCGGGACGCGCCGCGACGTGGAGCGGCGCGAGGCCGTTGCGGCGGCGCCTGCGCGCGCGCGCGTCGGCCGCGGGGCGCCGGGGCGAGGCGGCGCGGGGCGGCGCGCCGCGGGTCCGCGCCGCAGCCGACGACGAGCAGCGCCGTCGCGCCCGCCTGCGCGGCGCGCGCGCGCTCGCCGACCGGGGGCCGGCGCGTCCGGCGCGCGGGCGCGCGCGAGGCGGCGCCGCGCGGCGGCGAGGAAGAGCAGGTCGCCGGCCTCGGGCGCCTGCGCGCGCGCCGGCCGCGTCGACGGCCCGGACGCGCGGTCCCCGCGCTCGACGGGGCGCGGACGACCCCGCGCCGACCCCCGTCGACGGCCGCGCGCGCCGGCGTCGGGCCGGGGGTCCGGATGCCGCGCGGCCGCGCGCCTGTGGGGACATCGACAGCAGGTTTGGGGGGTCCCGGCCAAACTTGGAAATTCTCCGACTCGGTCGATTCGACGTCGATTCGGCCGATGTTCGGACGAATCGATCGCTCTCGTCGAGTTCTCGACGGAGCGCCGAGACGTCTGCTCCACCCCGTTCGATGAGGCACGCGTCGAAGCCGGGTCGAAGGCTCGACGTCCGCGCGGCCGCGCGCGAGCGCGGGGCCCCACGCGCGCGCGAGCGCGCGCGCGGCCTCGAGGTCCGCCGCCGCGAAGCCGGGGCGCCTGCGCGGCGGTGCGGGGGGTCCCGGCCGGGCTTCGCGGGGCGCGCGACGTCGGTCGAGCCCGGCGCCTCTCGTCGAGCGCTCGACGGCGGGCGGGCGCGCTCGCGCCGGAGCGGCCGCGCGCGCGCGCGACGTCCGCGCGGCGGGGCGCTCGAGAAGCCGCCGGAGCCGCGCGCGGGCCGCCGCGGCGGTCGCCGGCGGCGGCCCGCCGGCGAGGAAGCCGCCGCAGGGCCGCGGCGCCGTCGCCGCGGAGCCGGCCGAGCCGACCTGCGGCGCGCGCGGTCGGCGCGCCGCCGCGCGGCGGCCGCCGCGCGCCCCCGCGCGCCCCCCACCCCCGCGCGCGCGCGCGCGGTCGGCGCCGCGGCGGCGGCGGGGTCGCGGTCGCCGACGCGGGCGCGCGCCGACGCGTCCGACGGCGCCCGGGCGCGCGCGCGCTTGCGCGGCGGCGCCGCCGCCGCCTCCGCGCCGCCCGCGCCCGGCCCGGGGCGGCGGCGCCGGCGCGCTCGTCGGGGGACCGGCGAGAACGCGAACCCGCCCGCGTCCGCCGCCGGCGCGGGCGCGGGCGACTCCGCGCGCAGCGCGCCCCGGGGGGGCGGCGGCGCGCCCGCCGTCGGCGGCGTCACGGCGACGACGCGCCGCCGTGCGAGGAGCTGCAGGGAATCTAGAGGGCATCGAGAGAACATGTTCTTGCCCGCTTGGGTACTGGGGTGCCGAGACAAGACCGATACAATTTCTAAATTTGCCCGTCTTGCCTGGACGAAGTCCTCCGAAGTAGACTCACGTCGGACGTCCACGATGGAATGCACGTACTGCGGCGCCGAGGTCGCGCGCTCCTACGAGACAGCCGCCTCGGAGGCGTACGCCGGGCACCCCGACACCCGGAGTACGCCTGGCGCCCGGCGCCAGGCGTACGCCGTCCGCGACGGCGTACGCTAACTAGCGTACGCGTACGCCGGGCGTACACTTTTTTTTCTCGTCGTTGAGCGTAGATCTAGATCTGCACCGAGAGGACTAGTCGACTCGAGAGGGGCCAAGCGCCTCACTCGCTCGAGGACGTGAGAATTCATACAACGGTTTGCGGGAGATCGCGGTCGGCCCCTGAGCGCACACAAAAACACCGCCGCGCGCAGGTCGGTGCTCCCGAGGCGCGCCCGCGACGGCCTCTACCGCCCCTGAGCGAAGATGAGCGGCCGCGCGATGGACGGCGAGTCGCAGCGCGGGCTCAAGAAGATGAAGCCCCTGAGCCTCGCGCCCTTGAGCCTCGGGGGGGACCAGCTCGAGCCCGGGGACGCGATGATCGACGCGATGATCGACAAGCTCCTCCACTTCGGGGCGGACGCTTCGGCGTCGCCGGCGGGCGCCCGCGCCGGGGCGCGGCCGGGACGCGCCGCGCCACTCGCGTGCGCAGGTGACGCCGCGGGCCGCCGGCCGCTTCGGCCTCGCCAGGGCGGGCGGCGCGGCGATCTCGCAGCGCGACGTCGCTGCGCTGCTCCGGGCAGCCAAGGCCGCGTTCCTCGCGGAGCCCGCGCCCGCGCGGGAATTTCGACGCCGCGTCGGCCTCGAGTGCGCGCGCGCCACTCTCGGCGCCGTGCGCGATCGCCGCGGCGCCGCGTCGAGCGCGCCGACGCGCGCGCAGGCCCATGCTCCTCGAGATCGCCGCGCCCGCGGCGGCCGGGGCCGCGCGAGGGTGATTCCGGCCCGCGCGCGATCGCTCCGGAGCGAGGGGCCCGCGCGTCGAGCGCGCGTCGAGCGATGGTCGCTCTCGTCTGAAGCCGGCCCGCGTCGCGCGGACGCCGGCCGGGGCGGGAGCCTCCGATGTCGCCGCGCGCCCCAGGTGAAGCTTGTCGGCGACATCCACGGCCAGTACGCGGACCTGCTCCGCGTCTTCGACGAGTGCGGCGGCCCCGGCCTGCGCGGAAATCGACGACTGGGTCGGGGGGTCCCGACCAAACTTCAAAACTCTCGAGCTCGGTCAAATCGAAGTCGTTTTGGACGATTTGTGAACGAGTCTTTCTCTCGTCGAGTTCTCCACGGAGAGCGCCGGGAGCTGCGTCGAAACGGTCGCATACGCGTTGAAGTCATGTCGAAGATTTGGTTTTGGCGCAGGCCCCGGCGACGTCCGCTACCTCTTCCTCGGCGACTACGTTGACCGCGGCGCGCACGGGCTCGAGTGCGCGCTGCTCCTCCTCTGCTCCACACTGTGTGGAACCCACATCTTCCATCCGACTTTCATGCGCGCGTATGGAACCTTTTCGACGCGACCGTTTTTGTGCTCCGCGGAGAGCTCGACGAGAGACGCGCGCTCGTCCGAAACTTGGCCGAATCGACTTCGACGCGACCGAGACGGAGCGTTCTCGAGTTTGGTCAGGACCCCCCAAACCAGTGGTTGGCACCCACACAGGCTACAAGGCGGCGGCCGGCGCGGGCGCGCCGGGGCCGCGCTCCCCGGGGTCGGGGGGGGGCGACGACCCGCGCCGCGCCCAGGTGAAGCACGGCGGCGCGTTCTGGCTCCTCCGCGGGAACCGCGAGCGGAAACGACATCTTCGACCCGACTTCAATGTGGGCGTGCTCGACCGTTGTGACACGAGTTCTTCGGCCGTGCTTCGAGAACTCGACGAGAGCGATTGAGTGGTTCAACAATCAGCCGATTCGACTTCGACGCGACCGGGCTCGAGAATTGTGAAGTTTGGTCGGGACGTCCCAAACCGGCGGTCGATTTCCACACAGGCGGGAACCATGAGTGCGCGGCGATCAACCGCATCTACGGCTTCTGCGACGAGTGCAAGCGCGCCTACGGCCTGAAGGTCTGGAAGCAGTTCAACGACGTCTTCAACTGCATGCCCGTCGCCGCCGTCGCCGCCGGCGCCGACGCGCGGGCGCCCCCGCCGGGGGGGGGGGGGGGGGGGGGGGGGGGGGGGGCGCGCCCGAGCCCGCGCGCAGGTCGTCGACGCGAAGATCTTCTGCGTCCGCGGCTGGGTGGAATTCGACCACTGGTTCAGGGGGTCCTGACCAAACTTCGGAAATCTCTCGCTCGGTCGAATCGAAGTCGAGTCGGCTCATGTTTGGACGAGTGCTTTTCTCTCATCGAGCTCTCCAGGAACAGAACAAACGCCTGTCTCGAAACGGTTCAATACGCGCGCATTGAAGTCTGGTTGAAGATTCGAATGCCACGCAGGTCCACGGGGGCCTCTCGCCCGAGCTCCGGTCCGCCGCGGCGTCCACAAGAGGGTGACTCAGCTTCGCTTCAACGTGAGTGTTCCGCGCGCGCGCGTTCCGGAAAAACCATCCGCGCTTCGAGAGCGCTCCGAGAGATGATCGCTCATCCAAGAATAAGCAGAAACAAGTGGAAATCGGCCGAGAGAGGAGCCTTGAAGCGGGAAGTTCGCACGTCCGGCCGAGGGGCGGGGGCGACGTCCCGCCGGGCGCGCGCGCCGGTCCCCACGCGCCGCCGCGCAGGTCCCTGGACCAGGCGCGCGCCGGCGTCGACGCGCGCCGCCGCCGCCGCGCCCGGGCGCGGCCGCCGCCCGGGGCCGCGAGGCGGGAGCCGAGGCGCGGAGCCGCCCCGGCCTCGGCCCGGGGGCGGCGCGCGCGCGGCCCGCCTCCGCCGGCCGCGCGCGCCGGGCGCCGGGCCGGACGCCCGCCGGCGCAGGTGTCGGCGTTCCGGCGGCCGTGCGACGCGCCGCCCGGCGCGGACCCGCGCGGAATCAGCGCGCGCGCGGCCAGCCTGGCGTCGCCGGGCGGCGCGCGCCCGTCGCGCCCGCCGAGGGCGCCCGCCGCGGGGCGCGGAGAGGTTCGCCGGCCGCGCTCGCGGGCCGCGCCGCGCCGCCCGGGGCCCCTCGGAGCCGCCGGCCGGCGCCCGCGCAGGCGCGGGCGCGGCGCGCGCCGACGCCGCGCCGCCCCGCGCGCGCCGCTCCGCCCGCGCTCCGAGGGGCGCTCGCCCGTCCGGGACCGGGCCGCGCCGAGCCGTCGCCCCGGGGGCGGGCGCCTCGCCCCGGGCGACGGGCGGCGCCGGGCGCGGCGCGTGCGCGCCGGGGGGGGCGCGCGCGGCCGGCCGCCGGCGGCCGGAGCCCGACGCGCCGCGCCGCCAGGTGCCCGACGCGGGGCTCATGTGCGACTTCCTCTGGGCCGACCCGGACCCGCGCGCGCCCGCGCCCGCCTCCGCCGCGGGCCCCGCGGGCCCCGGGCGACGGCCGCGGAGCCGGGGGCCCGGCGGGCGACGGCCGCCCGCCGGGGCGCGGCCCGCCCGCGGGACGACGCGGGCCCCCGGCGCAGGCACGCGCGCGGCTGGGCCGAGTCCGAGCGCGGCGTGTCCTACACGTTCGGCGAGGACGTCGTCGCCAAGTTCCTCGAGGCCCACGACCTCGACCTGCTCGTCCGCGCGCACCAGGTCGTCGAGGACGGCTACGAGTTCTTCGCGAACCGCATGCTCGTCACGCTCTTCTCCGCGCCGAACTACTGCGGCGAGTTCGACAACGCGGGCGCCGTCATGACCGTCGACGACACGCTCATGTGCTCCTTCCACATCCTCCAGCCCGCCGCAAAGCCGCAGCCACCGCGCCCCCTCGCGTCGCGCGCGCCGACGCCTCGGTGAGCCCGGGCCGGCCCGCCTCGAAGCCCCCGCGTCCGAGCAGCCCTAGTAACAATGCTCTCGCGATGATAATACAGGTGCCACGGACCAGACATGCGCACCTGTAGATCTGCGAGATCATCGCAGAGGGCAAGCGGCCGGTGCTCGACTCGGCCCGCACAAGCAGCCTACAAGCTATGGCGGCCGGAGTATTTCGGAGGGTATATACCGGTATGGTAAAATACCGGTATTTTTTACCATACCGGTATATACCGGCATATACCCGGGTCCGTTTTCCCATACCGGGTATTTCGGTTTTGGTCGTCCGTCATCCCGTAGACGGATACGGCGCGGCTGCCGTGCGTAGGGCCGCCAGCCGGAGAATTCGTCGCCGGCGTGTCTTACGTCGACGCTGCTCCTCATGCTCAGCATCGCGTGCCAGATGGCGTGGACGATTACCCAGTTCGACGTAACAACGGCGTACCTGCTGGCGGCATGGGCTACGGGCTGACGCCGTCGCGCACGTACTGTGACAACCAGGCGGTTGTCTTCGCACCCCAGCCGGGACGTTTCACCTGACTTGCAGTCAGGCATTTTCGCGCTACAGAGAGCGTTTAGCGCTTAGGAGATGGTAACATTTCCCAATCACCTAGAAGGCGGTTTGCTGGAACATGTGACCTGGGCAGCGCAGCTCCTCCGCCGACGCCGCCGCCGGCGCCGAGAGTGCCCCCCGAGTTGTGCGCCGACTACGTTTTGCTTAGAACTTTTTGCTTTATAGCTGCCCTGATGCCTCACCCTGTCGAAGTCGCCGCGTGCTGTTGGCTATGCCCGCGGCGACTCGGTCGTGTAAGGCCCGGCGCTTCTCCTGGGAGACGTCGAGGATGGAGATGGGCCCGAGGAGGAGAAGCCAGCGCGGGAAGAAGTAGTCGTGGGGGATGCCGTAGGCTGAGATGACCATTGGCAGCCAGAGGCGCTCGATGGAAAGGATAATCATGCTCTTCTCGTGGAGCATCTCCGCAACAGCGGATGCGCGGACGCGCTCATAGGCGCTGTTCATGATCGCAATGAGCAGGTTCAGCGCGAGGATGCCAAAGATGAGCATGAAGAGCTGGAGGATTGTCGTGATCGGGAGCTGGCGGTCCATCCGCCAGTTGTAAAAGCCGCTGCGTCCGCTGAGGTAGTCCTTCTCGAATTCACCGTAGAAGCCAGCGATGGATAGGTAGACCATGAGCCACTCAGTTGGCGTTTCCCTCATACAGATCGCGAAGGCAAGCCAGAAGCCGACGAGCATGAGGGCCACGACGGCGGAGAAGAAGCGCACCTCCCAGACGATCTTGACAATCATGCGCACGAGGGGCCCCCATTTCTCAAAGCCACGTGCGAAGGAGACAATCCTCGACGTGAATAGGAGGACGTTGACGCAGGCAAAGAAGGCCAACAACCAGCCACCGACCTGCATGGCGAGGAGGCCGTCGACGATAAGCTGGAGTGAGAGACAGGCGAGGTCGAGCGCCTTCCAGACCGCGTGGCCCGCGAAGTAATTTTGCGACCCCTCGAGCAGCATCTGCCGCACCTCAAGACCAAGGAAAAAGCAGGTCAGCAGGACCACGGGCAGGTAAAGCGCGAGAGCGAAGACCTCGCGGAGGCCATGGACGGGGCGTGCGCTCTCTGTCGGGTCCCACCGCGTTGGGAGACGCATCGCGGGCGTGACCGCGATGTAGAGCGCAATAACCAACACGAAGTGGGCGACGCAGAGCACGCACTGAAGGATAAAGATACTCCGCGCGTAGTGGTCCCACTTGAACTGGATTATGGCTCGGACCATCTCGCTCTCAAAGACGTGATAGTCATTCATCGACGCGGCGCAGCGAGTCACAAGCGCGAGGACGCTGTCCTGGCTCACCGCGTCGCCCCCGAAGGTACCGAGGACACGTTCGAAGGGAACGATCATCGCGGCGACCTCTGTCTTCTTGAGGTGGGCGCGGACAACGCTCGACGAGCGCATAGACGGCGCCGTGGCATGCCGCGCGTCCGCAGGTGACCGTCTCAGAATGTGGCGAGGGTTGCCGCACGTGTGGAAGGCGCCGCTGGGCCGATGAGACGCGCCGTCATCGCTCTCCCGGTGCTCGAAGTAGCGGAAGCGCGCGTCGGCCTTGACCAGAAACGCGGCCCAGAAGTTCGCGGGCGACCGGTGCTCGCTGCCCGCGGTCACGCTTGCACCCGTCGGCGGCATGAGCGCGAAGTTGTGGCCCGGAGGCAGGACGTCTGTGTCATGGATGAGAAAAGAGCGGGAGATGAAGTCGAGGTAGAGATCCGGGTAGTGATCGGCGATCGCCTTTCCTGACTCGCTGCTGAACGCCGCGGCCGCGAGCGGCGACGAGTCAAGGGACTTCATCATCACGTCCAGGAGCTGACTCAGTGCCCCCTTGCGCTCGTTCACGAGGGCAACAGTGATAGGATTCATCCCGTTGCAGTCGCCGAGCAGGCCGATGGGGCAGTCCGCGTGGAGCAGCTGGTCGACGGCGCGCCGACTCTTTTTCCGCACTGCATACTGGAGGATCGACTCACCACTGACCGGGTTGACCTGATTCACAAGCGTGCGGTGGAGCCGCAGCGCTGCGCTGAGCGCCCGCGGGTGGTCGAGTGTCGCCCGCGCGGCCTCGTGGCTGAGCGCTTCATACCATGCCGGAACCCGGCTGCCCATGCCCATGGTGCTGAAGATCGTGCCGTTGCAGAAGACGAAGCCGCGGGCCGAGAGCGCAACGTCGTTTGTCGTCGTGTGTCGCGTGACAACCAGCTTCTCCCGGGGCTGGGACGGATTTGCGAGGTCCCAGACGTCCACCGTGTTCTGCTCGGCCGCAATCGCGAGGTCCCGCGCCGCGGGCGCAAAGCAGAGGTTCTGCACGAGGCCCTCCATAGAGATAGTCGAAGTCCGCGCCTCACTCGCGACGTCAAAGATGGAGACGACGCAGTCGACACAACCGACGGCGAGGACCGCGTCGTCATGGCTCAGAGCGACTGTGTAAACAAACGCCTCGTGCCGCGTCTCGAAGACCGCAGCGACGGCGTCGCCGTAGATGCCGTAGACGGCGGCCCGCTTATCCCGGCCGCCGACGCAGACAAGCGCGCCGTCGCTCGACAGCGCGACGGCGTAGACGCGGTCGCTGCGCTTGATCGCGCCGAACTCACGGAGGTCGACAGCGTCGACGAGGTATGCGTACGCGTCCCAGTGGCCGATGGCGAGCGTTTTACCGTCACTGGAGAAATGAACAGCCCAAGTGAAGGGCGCACCCTTGCCGAGCCAGGATGTCTTGACCCAGAGCACGGCGCCATCGGCCGCGGCGTAGAGCACAACGGCGTTCGCGTAGTCGCCAGCCGCGACGCGGGTCCCGTCCGGAGTCACAGAGACGGTCCAGACCTTGCCCCGGTGCTTAGCACTCCAGGAAGGCTGCGACAGGGACCCGCGCACAAGGTCGTAGCAGCGACACAACGCGTCGTCGCCGCCGACGGCGAGCACGGCACCGTTGCGGTCGACGCTCACTGCGCGCGCCGTCGCGCCGCACTCGCCAACGGCGCAGGGCGCGCCGCGGCCGACGTGGTGGAGCCGCAGCGTCGCGTCGAAGCCCCCAAAGGCCAAAACCTCGTCGTCGCCGCAGAGCGCGACCGCACGGACCCGGTCGTCCGCATGCGCCTCGTAGCGGAGTGCGGCCGTGGTCACGTCGCAGAGCTTGACCTCCTTGGACGCGCCGCCGAAGAGCACAGACTTACCCGAGCGCGACAGGGCCACGCTGTAGAGCGCCTCGCCCGCGTCGCGCCGGAAGACGACGCAGCGGCTGTCGAAGTCGTAGACGACAATGAGCTCACGCGCGCATGCCGCGACGCGCCGCGTGGAGCCCGACAACGAGACGCAGTTGACCGTGTGGTCGAAGCGCATGGACCAGATTCGCGTCGCGTGGCGCGACGTGCGCGACGAAGTCGATGTGGCGGGCTCGACGATCTCGCGTGGCGAACCATCGGCCGAGGACTTCAGCCGGCCCGCGACGTCGTAGCGCCAGACCTCGGCCCGGCCGGACTCGCCGCCGAAGGCGACGTACTTGTGCGTCTCGACGGTCCGCGAGCTGCAGCGAAATCTAACCCAGACGGGCATGCGGTCCCGCTCGCCGAGCGACCCCTTGGCGTGCGGGTCTGCGTCACTCTCCACGCGGATCGTCCGGTTCCTCTTCCAGCGCCGCGACGCGAGGCATTTAATCCTGGGCATCGATGTCGTGCCGAGCGTCTTGGGCTCGGATGGCTCGCAGCGGCCGCGATTTTGCGGCAGCGTATCGTTGCCGCTTCGCACACGTGCGGCAGCGAAGCCGCGCGGTGCCCTGACCTCATCGCCCGCAGCGCGGCGCATGTCGACGTAGCGGCGCTCGGGGTCCGTGAGGATGTCGCACCGGTCCACGTCGGCGACGACGGCGCCGCCGTCGAGCTCGACGGCGTATGTGCGGCCGTCGCCGCGCACCGCGTGGCGGAGGCCCCGGAGGTGGCGCGCACACGACCGCGCGGCCCGGAGGAACCGGACACATTTGCTCAGCGCAAGGCCCCAGGAGACGTAGGGTGGATGGCGCACGAAGACGGCGGCGAGGCCCAGGAGCACGACGGTGCCGTCGGCGACGCAGATCGGGTCGCGCGCGAAGCGCCACAGCGAGTGGTTGACCTCGACGTGGCAGATACCTCTAATCACTAGCTCCAGGAGGAAGAAGAAGGTCACCCAGAGGTCCACCGCGGCATACTGGGCCGTACTGAGCGTGCCCCGGTCCCGCATCGCCGCACAGGTGATGCAGCCGAGTGCCAAAGCCGCATTGACACCCAGCAGCCGCTTCTTGTCAAGGCTTTCGTGCACAGAGACGGCGCGCGTCCGCGAGCTCTCGCCTTCAAAAATGCGCAGGGCGGCGTCCTCGTGGACGTAGGCGCCGTCCTTCTCGCCGACAGGCCGGCGTGAATCCTCACCGTCGCCGTTTTCGCCAATCTCGAGGGCGCGATGCGTCTTGGCCCGGCAGAGCATCGACTGCTGCCGCGTGATCGCATTGTCACACTCGGGCCACTCTGCGGCGTCCTCCGCATCGCAGCTCGGTACGGAGAAGTGCACGTCGGGCCCGCCGTCGGCGCGGACGATCACGTGGTTATCTGCGGCGCCGAGCGCGACGCCCCAGGCCGTGCCCGACGCCTCGAAGCGGTAGAGCTCCGTGCGCGTGGCAACGGCATAAATGACGACCGCATCGCCCGCAGCGACAGCGAGCTCGCCCGCGCGCTCGAAGATCGCAAGCGCGTTGACGTCGCGGCCCGCCTGCCAAGTCGTGTCGAGGGACGCCGCCGCGTCGCCGTTGCCGTCGAGGTCCTCGACGTAGTCGAGGTGGCCCGGCGCGAAGCAGCCGACGGCGAGGTCGCGCGCGCCGAGTGCGACGGCGCCGACCTGCTTCGGAAAGCGGCGCTCGTAGAGCTTCGCATCGCGGTGCGCGTCCCAGACGACGCAGTAGAAGTCCATGCCGCCGCAAGCCACGCGCGACCCGTCAGGAGAGAGCGCAACCGTCGTCACCGTCGACGAGCGGCGGAGCTCGAGGCGACCTGGCGAGGCGCCTGCCGCCGTGCCGCGCATGGCCTCGCCCGGGTCGAGGAAGCGCGTGAGGTCGAAGAGCCGGATGTGGTCTAGCGAGTTGTCGAGCAGGTCGTAGAGCGCCTCGATCTCGCTATCAAGGAGCCGGACGCGGAGCAGGTCGCCTATGCGGCGCATTTCATAATTCCGTAGGCTCAGGACGAGGCTACGTCGACACATAGGTGCCCATATAGACTCATCGAAGGCGTTGCCTACATAGGCTCCAGAGGCTCGAGCCGAGGCTACGTAGCCTCGTATGCGCCAACGCACCGACACTGCAGCTCGCCAAAGATCCGCGCGATCTCGCAAAATTGGACAAGGCCGTCGTCGTTATTATCGAAGCGTGTCATGCGCACAACTACGAGGCCCGATGACAGCATGACGTTTCGCAGAAGGCAGGCGATGTCGACCTGTTCGTAGGACGTCCGCCCAGCCCACGCGCCGTCGTTGCCTGCCGCAAGGAGCGACGACGCCGCGGGCGGCGCCGGTGCCACAAGCACCACGGGCGCCGTGGTCGCGTCCTCCCGGTCAGTGCGCTGCGTCAGCGCATTCTCACCCTGGGGGGATGCCGCTGGTGGCGCCGCCGCCAAGAGCGCCACGGACGCCGCTGTCACGTCCTCCCGGTCGGCGCGCTGCGTCAAAGCATTATTGGGGGAAGCCGCGGGTGGCGCCGCGTCTGCGGCCGCGACCGCCACGAGCAGCGCGAGGATGTTGTGGTCCCGCCGCGCGATGGCGTCCCGCAATGCGCGCGCGTCGTCGGCGGTGAGCGCGTCGCGCCCGAGCTGCTGCTTCAGCGCCGTTGACAGCGCGGCGCAGACAATCGTTGCGATGGGCTCGTAGCGGCCCGCGCGGTGCTCCGCGCCGTCGAGGGCATGCCCGAGGGGAAGTGGCGAGGAATGCGGCGGGAGCGCAGTCGACCGGGTCATGGGGGTCCCATCGCTCGTGCAGGGATCTGAGCCGCTCCGCGACCGGGTCTCATTCGCCGATTGAGTTGGCTTTATCGCCTTGCGCATTTTTATCACAGAAAATTTGTCGCCGAACTCTCTCTCTCTCTGCGCCCCGCCTACGCGCCTACCTGGGTGGGGCTTATCCAGGGGGGGGGTGTGGTGGCTATCCAGGGGGGCTAGAGGGGTACCTAGGCGAACCGAGCTAGCTGACAGCTAGGCTGACAGCTAACCGTCGCAGCGTAGGTTGGTCTTGGAGGAGCACATCAGGGGTGCAGTATTCGCGTCCGAATTTTCGACGAGCGGCAGAGCTAGTAGTTTTTGCTTTTTTTTCAAGTCGCTGCACATCCGCTCGTCGTCACGTTCCTTCTCGATTTTGCTTTCCTTCTCACTCTCCTTTTCCCCTTTCTTTTTCTTCTTCTTCTTTCCCGAAACATTCAAGTTGCTCTTCAAGTTGACCAAGGCCTGGAGCTGCGCGCAGACGCCGTCACTGAGCACGGCGAAGTCGACCGTGTGTTCGCCTTTGCCGAGCACGCACGACGACCCGAAGACGATGTGCACGGCCTCCATGGGGCCCACTAAAGCCGCACCGGGCCCCGGAGGGGCTCCTCTTGAGGGGCCGGGATCGTCCCTGTACATATCAGGGGTACCGGACGTCCCTGGCGCGGAGCTTGGCTCCTGACGCGGCCCACGGAGCTTGGCTCTCGGTCGGGAGCGCTATGCACTCGGAGGCCGCGAGGTCCAGACGGGGGAGCATACGGCACCGGGGGCCGGCTGCCAGGGCCGACGTACCCCGCTGCGATTTCTCCAGACTCGGCTCCGGCGTCGGCGCTTGGCGCCGACGCGGGCCGTCGCGCGAGGTGACCCGGGCTTGGCTCTGGCCGCCGGCGAGTAAAATCCCGCATGGGGGGTCGGGTTTGTAAAGTTCGACTGGGTCCGGCGGGGGCGTACTTGGGAAGGCGTCGGGCGGCCCCCCCAAGGTCCCCAGGGAGCTCCTGGCACTTAATTTCTGGGTCGGTCGGTCGGTCGGTCGGTCGGTCCGTCGTCGCCGCCGCCGCCGCCGCCGCCGCCGCCGTCGTCGTCGTCGCGCGCGCGCGGGGAAGTTTCGAACCTAATTCAGTCGCAGGGCGACCTCAGAGAGGTGATGAGTTGCCCCATGCCAGCTGTCATTATGTGGACCCATGAATGCAAAAATCGAGTCGGCGCGCCCCGCAGTCGCAGTGATCGACAGTCTCGCCGCAGAATGCCGC
>Ga0257106_1000771_pt1 | contig 17468 bp, 10 predicted proteins | sample LP_taG_3_FD_190177 | JGI IMG/M metagenome (GOLD analysis project Ga0257106, IMG submission 190177) | Marine microbial communities from Northeast Subartic Pacific Ocean, Canada - LP_J_2011_P26_10m | ecosystem: Environmental > Aquatic > Marine > Oceanic | place: Canada: Northeast Subartic Pacific...
TGTATATCCTTTTTTAGTTCTTTTAAATCACTCACCTCTTTTTGTGAAAGATGATAAAGAAGTTAAAGAAATTATTACAATAGATTTAGATTCTTTGCTTAATTGCGAAATCACTCAAACTTTAATACCAATTCCTACTAAATTAAATGAATTGAATCTACAAAATCATATACAAGTACCAACCTTTAAATTAGCTGGCTATAATGTTTGGGGAGCTACAGCAATGATGCTTTCTGAAATAAGAGATTTAATTAACGATGTTATTTAAGTTTTATTAACTTAGCATTTTAATCATTTACATACACGTGGGTCTTTTTAAGAGAAATCCTTTTGGACATATTTTATTTATAAAGAAATGGTTAATTCGAATTCTTGGTACTTTATCCCATCGTAGGTTTAGAGGCTTCAATGAACTTAAAATTGAAGGATCCGAGATAATCAAAAATTTACCTGACAAAAATGTCTTATTTATTTCTAATCATCAAACTTATTTTGCTGATGTTGTTTCTATGTTTCACGTATTTAATGCTAGTTTAAAAGGCAGAGTTGATTCTATAAAAAATGTAGGTTATTTGTGGCATCCTAAACTTAATATGTATTTTATTGCTGCAAAAGAAACAATGACTTCTGGTTTACTACCAAAAATAATGGCGTATGCTGGATCTGTAAGTATAGAACGTACATGGAGAAGCAAAGGGGAAGATGTTAAAAGACAAGTTAAAATGAGTGATATTTCTAAAATTGGTACAGCCTTAAATGATGGTTGGGTTATAACTTTCCCTCAAGGAACTACGACTCCTTTTAAACCTATTAGAAAAGGTACTGCATTTATCATTAAACAATATAAACCTATTGTAATCCCTATTGTTATTGATGGGTTTAGAAGATCATTTGATAAAAAAGGCTTAAGAATCAAAAAGAAAAACATTCTTCAATCAATGGAAATTAAAGCTCCTTTAGATATTGATTATGAAAAGGATACAACAGAAGATATTGTTACAAAAATTGAATATGCAATAGAACAACACCCTTCATTTTTAAAAGTTATTTCTGAGGAAGAATTGAAAAAAAATAATGAGCTAAATAAAAAAAGAGAGTGGTAGTTATTTTTTTGGAGGTAAGGGACCTCTCAGATGAATTATTAATGCATTTAGAAAGTTTCTTAACATTTGATCCCCACATTCCATGTATTTTGGGTGATTCTCATTTCTAAAAAACGCATTAAGTTCACTCTTTGAAACTTTAAAATCTACCAATGTAAATATCTTTATAATATCATTATCTCTTAGTTTGTGAGCCACCCTAAGCTTTTTAAAAATGTCATTATTAGTTAATCCCATATAATTTATTCTAAAATTACTTTTCTTGTTGAAGGATTAAAAGGAGTTTCAATTAAATTACCACTTGAATCAATTAACTCAAGCTTGATATTAATTTCCCCTTTAGATAGTCCTTTTATATAGTAGGGAGCCCATTCATCAATTATAAATTCTGTTTCTTGAATTGTAGCTCTAACTTTATTTCCGTTGCTTGAAATTTCTGTATTCACTAAGTAAAAATCAAGTAATAATTTTTCCGTATCAGTCCCTTTATAAGTTCCTTTTGGTCTACTGTAAAACAAAAATTCACTTTCAAGATCAACTAGATTTTCTCCAACTTGTGTTAATATAAAAGCATTTTTATTTTTTACAGACTCGTGATATGACCTTGATAAAAACGCAAGTATTACATTGCTTTCTTTCTCAAAATATTTTGAAAAACTATCCGTATAGTGAGCAGAGTAAGGTCCGTTATTTACAATAAAATGTATATGTTGACCCTTCGCAGAATTTGCTAGTTGATAATCAAAGTTCTTTGAAGTTTGTATACCAAGATCATAATTCTCTATGTTAAAAGAAAATTTTGATTCTTTATCAACGATTTCCATAGCCTTAATATTTAGTGATGCATTTTCATATTCTGGGGAACCAAGAACCTTTGTTATAGTAATATTTTGTAGCTCTTCAGATGAATTTGTAGCAGTATCTTTTTTTTCGGGAGATAAGCAACTATAAATAACAGCAATAACTCCAATTATAAAAGGAATTATAAATTTGTTTAAGTATTTTTTATTCTTCATAATTATTAAAATTGTTTTGTGTCCTTAAATTCTGAATAATCTAGTTTATCCATTTGTTCTTTATAATTTCTCCATTTGTCTGTAAAAAATGCATTAACCGTTTTAACAGCTTTTTTTAATGAGTTATTAGCATGTTTCATTAGATTAGACTCTGTTATTGTATTTCCATTGGGTCTTGAACTAATATAGTAATAAGCTTTATAAATCTTCTCCTGAACATTGCTCTCTTTATTCCTAGTTATCCCTTGTCTTTTATCAATTTTACCTAAAAATAATGCCACTAAGCTATCGGATTGTTTAACCATTTTTGAGGATAAATTTATTTCATCTTTAAATTTATCTTTATCAAGCTTATTTAATCTAGATTTTAAACCATTCGCAATATTTTTACTTTCTACTAATTGTCTTACAATATCTGCTGATTTTTGTAAAAGGTCATCAATTTCTTTTAAAGAATTATATTGTTGATCAATATTTTGATTAGCATCAGTTCTTGGGTCATTTATAACATTGATACTTGAATATGATTTTTCATCATTAAAAGTAAGTTCAATCTTATAATTTCCTGGCTTAACGGTTACACCACTAGATTCAAATTTATTTTTCCTTATTTTTCTAGATGGTCTTTCTTTACCTTTTTCATCCATTCTCCATGTCCACTTGTAAAATCCACTTTCTTCTGGTGATTTTTTCTTTAGTGTCCTAATTAGTCTTTCACCGTCATAAATATTCAAAAATAAACTGTCTTTAAATTTTTTATTTAAAGTATCATTACTTTTTTCTGTATTAAAGTAATATGAGATTAATGCACCAGACCTTCTGTTTTCACCATTGTACAAAGCATCTCCACCAAATCTACTCCCAGTGGGTTGTTGATAATATGCTAGTACTGATGTTGATGGTTCAAATAATTCAATTTTATTTTCTAAAAGCGAATAATTATCAGCTAATTCTCTCAAAGGATTTATATTATCTATTACCCACGCAGATCTACCAAAAGTCCCAATAACTAAGTCATTTTCTCTTTCCTGAATCACTAAATCTTTCACTGGAACAGTAGGGAAGTCTTTTGTCCATTTTAACCAACTATCTGCATTGTTAACTGAAACATAAAGCCCATCATCTGTACCTAGGAATAATAAATTAGGAGATATTTTGTCTTGTACAATTGATAATGCATAACTTTCAACATCTTCAGCATCTACAATTCTAGACCACTTTTTTCCATAATCCAGTGTCCTGTAAACGTATGGTTCATAATTAAATCTTCTGTAATCATTTGCCACCAATATAGCTTCTCCTTTATTTATTTTTGAAGCCTTAATTTGTGGTATCCAACTTCCTTTAGGCAAACCTTTAATATTTTTACTTACTTCTGTCCAGCTAGTACCACCATCAAGAGTATAATGAACTCTTCCATCATCAGTACCTACCCACAACATATCTTTCTCTACTTCTGAGGGTTCAATAACTAAAATTGTACAATGGTTTTCTGCTCCAGTTGCATCCATAGTCAATCCACCACTTTCAGATTGTTTTAATTTACTTGGATCGTTTGTAGTAAGGTCATCAGAAATTATTTCCCATGTTAATCCTTTGTCTTCAGATTTATGAACAAACTGACTACCAAAATAAATTGTACTATTATTATATGGATCTATATTTATTGCTGAATTCCAATTAAACCTTAAGTCTGTATTACCATCTGGATGAGTAGGTTGAATATTATAATTATTACCTGTTTTCCAATCATACCTGCTAACATAACCTTGTTGACTCATAGTCCATCCATATCTTGAATCATCTTTATCTGGAACTACATCGAATCCATCTCCAAAAGATATCTCTTGCCAATAAGAATTTCTAATCCCTTGATCTCTCCAAACATAAGCTGGTCCTCTCCATGATCCATTGTCTTGCATACCTCCATACACGTTATATGGATATTCATTATCTACATTTATATGATAAAACTGAGCTACCGGTAGATTTTCAATAAACCTCCATGATTTACCACCATCTTTTGTGATATTTAAGCCACCATCATTACCATCTATCATAAATTTTCCATTTTCAGGATGTATCCACCATGCATGATGGTCTGGGTGTACTCCATTTGAAACTCCATACGCAGGCATTAATTGTTTGAAGTTTTTACCACCATCTTCACTAACATTTACATAAGTAAAAATTGAGTATATTCTATTTTCGTTTTGAGGATCTACATAAATTTCAGAGTAATAAAATGGTCTTCCACCAATATCATTTTTATCATTTATTTTTTTCCAACTATCTCCACCATTTTCACTTTTGTAAAGTGCATTTTTTTTAGATTCTATAATTGCGTAAATAATGTTAGGACTACTTGGAGCTATAGCAATACCTATTCTACCTAAATCACCTTCTGGTAGTCCTTCTTTGCTGGAAAGTTTCTTCCAGGTTTCTCCACCATCATAAGTAATGTGTAATCCAGAACCTTTTCCACCTGAATTAAAATACCATGGTTCTCTTTTATGTTCCCACATTGCTGCAATAAGTTTGTTTGGATTTTCAGGATCCATTACAAGGTCTGCTGCCCCAGATTTATTATTTGTAAATAGTATTTTTTTCCAATTATTACCTCCATCAATAGATTTGTAAACACCTCTTTCTTTGTGTTCTCCCCAGGGAGATCCAATTGCACCAACATATATAACATCTGGATTGGTAGGGTCAATCACAATTCTGTGAATATGTCTAGTTTCTTTTAATCCTTTTTCTATCCAAGTTTTTCCCCCGTCAATGGATTTATAGATACCAAACCCTCCATTTAAACTATTTCTAGGATTTCCTTCCCCTGTTCCAACCCAAATAACACTAGGGTTAGATTGTTGAATCTTTACTGCTCCAACAGAAGCTGTTAATTCGTTATCAAAGATTGGTGTCCAATTTATGCCACCTGATTCAGATTTCCATAATCCACCAGACGCCGTACCAGCATAGATGATGTCAGTATTGTTTAGTTCTACATCTATGGAAGTTACCCTACCAGACATTCCTGCTGGACCAATATTTCTTGGATTTAAATCTTTTATTAGATCCATCGTAAAATCTTGTGATAAAGCTGATATTGTAAATGTTAAAACAAACGTAAATAGTGTATAGATCCTTCTTTTCATTATGATAAATTAGATTAAAAAATATTTTTTATAAATATATTATTTAGAATTAACTAATGCTAATTTATCATTGTTAGGATTTATGGCTATACGAGAAATGTTAGTAATTCCGTATTCTTCCAGAGAGCATAATAATTTCCAATCTTTTGAAAGTTTACTGTTAAAGATGTATAGATTATTCTTATTAGAAGTCAAAATTGAGCCATCTTTAAACCAGCAAATATCTTCGTTATTATTCAAAGTTGTGGTTATGGTTTTAGTTTTATAACTACTTAAATCTACATAGTTTATATTCCATATAGAATCTTTTTTTGAAATGTAACTGATTTTTTCTTCTCCAAATTTATTTTTAGGAATGTTATGAATAGATCTTCCTGTATTATTATCAATATATGTATGTTTTTTTGTTTTTAAATTTGAAGTATATAAGACTAGTTCATTATTTTCTAAAACAGATGATATAATTTGGTTTTTTATTTTCTTAGAGTAATTATAATACCCAACTATTTTATTTGTAAAAGGAATTTTGAATGTGTTATCTTTTACATTATAGATACGTAAATATTGCTCCCCTTTTTTATCTAAACTAACCGCTGTAACTTTATTTTTTTTATATCTAATAGGGGAGTACTCGCTTGTTAGTGTATTAGTTAAATACTTTAAACTATTTTCTGAACTGTCATATTGAACTATATCATTTTGAAGATTTCTTTCAGAAGTGAATAAAATTTTATCATTTGACACAAATATTGGTTGATTATTGTATCCTTTATTATTTGATATTTTTTTTACATTATAAATTTCAATTTCATCTAGTTTGAATTTAATATCTAAAAGAAATATTTCAGTATTTGACTGAGAAATAATATTAGTGTAATTAAATAATACGATTAAATTTAGTACTAACTTAAATAAAATATTTCCCTTCATTTGTAAATTGTTCTGAAACTCTATTACGTAGTTCAATTATGTTAATATCTGAGTAAGATCTTGTTTTTCTATATAAATAATTATGAAATTTTTTTCTCTTTGACCCTGTAGAAATTAAATTGATTACCTCTTTTGCATTTTTATTTATTAAATCATTAGCATTTGATAAATAAATACTTGTTAAGTCAGCTTTAATCTTAAAATTATCTTCATTGTTAATTGTATTTTTTTCTGTCCTCAAAACTGCTGACTCAGACATATAAATTTCAATTAGAATATTAGATAAACCCAATAAAAGTTGTTGATTTTTTTCAAGATCAATTTTGTCTTGCAAACAGTGACCAAGAAGCGTTAGAAAAATATCTTTATAATTATTTACTGTTTCTTTCTCAATTTTAAATATTCCATTTTGTTTTTTATTTTTTAAAAAAGAAAACTTTGAATTAATTGTTGAATCAGTAATGGCTTTTTTAAGGTTAATTTCTTTTTTGAACGCTTTTTTAAGTAAATGTCCTACTGAGACCATTCTGTTAATTTCATTTGTTCCTTCATAAATTCTCGCAATTCTTGCATCCCTCCAATAAGACTCCATTGGAGCTTCTTCGGAGAAACCCATTCCACCATAAATTTGCAAGCCTTCATCTGCAGCATTTTGAACATCTTCAGAAACAGCAACTTTTAAAATTGAACATTCCACAGCAAAATCTTCAACTCCTTTTAACTCTGCTTCTTGATGGGTCATTCCTTCACTTACGAGTCTGTTAATATTGTCTTCAATATCTTTTGCGGCACGGTAGCATGCAGATTCTCCCACATAAGTATTAGTTATCATTTCAGCAATTTTATATTTAATAGCTCCAAAATTGGAAATACTAGTATTAAATTGTTTTCTTTCATTAGCGTATTCAATTGATGTTGTAGTTAATCTCCTTTGAGAATCTATACCAGCAGCACCAAGTTTAATTCTCCCTACGTTTAAGGAGTTCATTGCAATCTTAAATCCTTCACCTCTATTTGCTAACATATTTTCTTTTGAAACGATTGTATCATTAAAAAAGACCTGTCTAGTTGAAGAGGCTCTAATTCCTAACTTATGCTCTTCTTCTCCTAATGTAATTCCATTTTCAGAATTGTTTTCAACTATAAAAGCTGTTATGTTTTTATCATCTTTAATTCTTGCAAAAACAATAAATAGACTACAGAATCCTGCATTAGAAATCCACATTTTTTGCCCATTAATTTTATAACTTTCTCCATCATCTGAAAGGGTAGCAGTTGTTTTTCCAGAATTAGCGTCACTCCCAGCACCTGGTTCAGTTAAACAATACGCTCCAAACCATTCACCAGATGCTAACTTTGGCACATATTCTAACTTTTGTTTTTCTGTTCCATACAATGTTATTGGCATTGTTCCTATGCCTGTATGAGCACCAAAAGCTGTACTAAAAGACCCACTACCACTTGAAATATACTCACAAACTAACATTGTTGAAACAAAACCCATACCTAAACCTCCATATTTTTCAGGAACTGCAATACTAAGAAACCCCATATCACCAGCTTTTCTCATAAGATCTTCGGTTAACTTATAATCCTTTTTTTCAAATCTTGATCTAAATGGAATAACTTCACGTTCGTTGAACTCTTTTACAGAATCTCTCATCATAATGTGTTCTTCTGTGAAATCCTCAGGTGTGAAGATGTTTGAATAATTTGTTTGATGAGTAATAAATTCTGATCCGCTAATTAAGTTTTCTTTATTTTTCATAATAATTAATTTAAAAATTCAAATATTCCTGCTGCTCCTTGACCAGTTCCAACACACATTGTCACCATACCAAATTTTCCTTTCATATTTCTTTTTCTCATTTCATCAAAAAGTTGAACAGACAACTTAGCACCCGTACAACCCAAAGGATGACCTAATGCGATTGCGCCTCCGTTTACATTTACAATTTCATGGTTTAAATTTAACTCACGTATTACAGCTAAAGATTGTGATGCAAAAGCTTCATTTAGTTCTATTAGTTCGACATCATCTTGTTTTAGTCCTGATTGTTTTAACACTTTAGGTACTGCTGCTACTGGACCAATACCCATAATTTTTGGTTCTACACCTGCAGCGGCATAATTAACCATTCTTGCTATTGGTTCAATGTTTAATTCTTTAATCATATCTTCACTCATCACCATAACAAAAGCTGCTCCATCACTCATTTGTGAAGAATTTCCTGCAGTTACACTGCCGTTGTTTGCAAATACTGCTCTTAATTTACTAAGTGCAGATATGCTAGTTCCTTTTCTTGGCCCTTCATCTTTAGTAACCATATAGTTTCTGTCAACTTTTTTACCATTTGAATCCAAATAGGTTTCTTCAACTTTAATTGGAGCAATTTGATCTTGAAAACGATTTTCTGTTAGTGCCTTCAAAGCTTTTATATGAGATTGATATGCAAATTCATCTTGATCCTTCCTTGAAATATTGAATTGATTAGCAACAGCTTCTGCAGTATTCCCCATTCCCCAATAATAATCAGCGTGTCCTGCATTAATTGTGTTATAGTTTAGTTCAGGTTTAAATCCAGTCATTGGTACTGAACTCATACTTTCAGCTCCACCTGCAATAATACAATCTGCCATTCCTGCTTGAATTTTTGCTGTTGCCATACCGATGGTCTCTATTCCTGAGGAACAAAAGCGATTTACAGTTACACCGGGAACATCAACAGAATTTAATCCAATTAATGAAATAAAACGTCCCATATTTAATCCTTGTGCACCCTCAGGCATTGCGTTTCCAACAATTACGTCATCAATTCGCTTTACATCTAAATTTGGCAATTCTTTCATCATGTGTTGAATTGTTTCGGCACCTAATTCGTCTGCACGCTTAAAACGAAATACACCTCTTGGTGCTTTTCCAACTGCAGTTCTATATGCTTTTACTATATATGCTGTTTTCATAATATTTTAATTTCTTAATGGTTTACCAGTTTTTAACATGTGCTCAATACGTTCGATAGTTTTTCTTTCTGAACAGAGAGATAAGAACGCTTCTCTTTCAATATCTAATAAGTATTGTTCACTCACCAATGTAGGTTCAGATAAATCTCCTCCAGCCATTACGTAAGCTAGTTTATTAGCTATTTTTTTATCATGAGCAGAAATATATCTAGAATGTTCCATTGAATCTGTTCCAACCAAAAACATTCCTAAAGCTTGTTTTCCTAAGACTCTTACATCTTTGCGTTTAATAGGTGGAGTATATCCAGTCTCAGCCATTAATTTTGCGTGGGATTTAGCTATTGCAATTTGTCTTTCCTTGTTTACAACAACTACATCTTTTCCTTTTTGAAGTAATCCCAAATCAAATGCTTCATATGCCGAAGTAGATACTTTTGCCATACCTATTGTTAAGAAATTTTCTTGTAAAATGTTAAGTTCAACGTCGCCTTTTTGAAATGCATCAGATGCTCTTAAGGCCATTTCTTTTGAGCCACCCCCGCCAGGGATTACACCAACTCCAAATTCAACTAAACCCATATAGGTTTCTGCTGCTGCAACTATTTTATCTGCGTGTAAAGAAATTTCACATCCACCTCCTAAAGCCATTCCATGAGGAGCAGAAATAGTTGGAATTGAAGAGTATCGCATTCGCATCATAGAGTCCTGAAAAAACTTAATAGCCTTGTTTAATTCTTCATATTCTTGTTCAGCGGCCATTAAAAGTATCATTCCAATATTAGCACCTACAGAAAAATGAGGAGCTTGATTTCCAATAATTAGTCCTTGAAAATCTTTTTCGGCGATATCAATTGCTTTATTCAAGCCTAACAACACATCTTCACCAATCGTATTCATTTTAGATCTAAATTCAAGATTTAATATCCCATCTCCAATGTCCTGTAAAGAAACCCCAGAGTTTTTGAAAATTTCTGAAGATTCTCTAATGTTATCTAATATTATAAAGGATTCTTGACCTGGTTTTTTTAGTTGACTTTTTGAAGGAATATCATAATAATAAGTAGCTCCGTTTTTGACTGTGTAAAATGATTCTTGTCCTTCTAATAACATTTCTTCAACCCATTTAGCTGGTTTTTTACCTTCAGATTTCATTAGTTCTACTCCAGCAGCCACACCAATTTCATTCCAAATTTCAAATGGTCCATGTTCCCAGCCAAATCCAGCTCTAAGACCATCATCAATTCTGTAAATTTCATCAGATATTTCTGGAATTCTATTTTGAACATAAGCAAATAATGCCGAGAAACATTTTCTGTAGAATTTTCCGGCTAGGTCTTCACCCTTAATTAATACTTCAAAACGATCACCTACATTTGAAATAGATTTTGTTAATTCTAATGTTTTAAAATTAACACGATTTTTTGATCTGTATTTCAGAGTGTTTAAGTCTAAACACAATATTTCTTTTTTCCCATTTGAATTTATCTCTTTCTTATAAAACCCTTGTTTAGTCTTACTTCCAAGCCATTTATTTTCCATCATTTGATTTACAAATGAAGGAATTTCAAATTCATGCCTCATTTCATCGTCAGGGCAATTATCTTTAACTCCATTAGCAGTGTGAACTAAGGTGTCCAAACCGACGACATCAATTGTTCTAAATGTAGCAGACTTAGGTCTTCCTATTACTGGACCAGTTAATTTATCTACCTGTTCAACAGATAAATTCATCTCCTTAACAACATTAAATAAATTCATAATACTAAAAATCCCAATTCTATTTCCAATAAAAGCAGGAGTATCTTTAGCAAGTACAGAAGTCTTTCCTAAGAATTTTTCACCATAAATCATTAAAAAATCAATTACTGATTTATCGCATTTTGGTCCAGGGATAACTTCAAATAATTTTAAATATCTAGGAGGGTTAAAAAAGTGAGTTACAGCAAAGTTTTTTTGAAAATCTTCACTTCTTCCTTCATTCATGAATTTAATAGGAATCCCAGACGTATTTGAGGTAATTAATGTGCCAGGTGTTCTGAATTTTTCAATTTTTTCAAAAACTGTTTTTTTAATATCTAATCGTTCTACAACAACCTCCATTATCCAGTCAACCCCTTCAATTAAATGTAGATCATCTTCCAAGTTGCCTGTTGTTATTCTATTTGCAAATTTTTTATTGTATATGGGTGAAGGTTTTGATTTTAATGATGTTTTTAATGCATCATTAACTAATCTATTTCGAACAATTTTACTATCTAATGTTAGTTTTTTTGTTTTTTCTATATCATTAAGTTCAAACGGAATAATATCCAATAAAAGAACTTCTACTCCAATATTTGCAAAATGACAAGCGATACCACTACCCATAATACCAGATCCTATTATTGCAATTTTATTTATTTTTCTATTTTGCATTTTCTTTGTTTTCTGTAAATATTAATTTATTTCCTATTAAATTATTTATTAGTTCAGAAACTTCAAAAAATGAATTGATTTTTTCCTTACTAATATTACTATTTATTGAATTATTAAACATTAGAACACGATCTCTTGCCTTTTCTCGACTAGCTACGCCAAATTTTGTTAAATGAACTAACACACCTCTTCCGTCATTGGGATTTGGTTTTCTCTTAATTAATCCTTCAAGCTCCATAGCAGATAAAATTCTAGATAAGCTATTCACTCCAATTCCCATTTTAGGACCAAGAGATGTAGATGGAGTCCCTTTTTCAGGATCAATACTCAAGAGAGTAAAGCCTGTAGCCATTGTGGAATTATAATTAGTCGCCTCTTCATTATACATCTTTTTTACTGCTAACCAAGTAGTTCTCAAAACATAATCTATTGTTTTTTCTTTCATAATTAATCACAAATGATAGTAAGTCAAATATAAGTAAAATCTACTATGCATGCATAGTAAATAGTAAATATTATGCATGCATAGTAAATTTATTATAAAAACTAAATGAAGATTAAAGGCTATTTTAAAACTTTAAATATTTTAGAAGTTTTATCAGTCATTAATTTTAGTAGATATATCCCTTTATTATATTTACTAAAATCAAAAGTTCTCATATTTTTACTTATTGATAATAATTGTCCTGAAATAGTATAAATTTCTACAGTATAATCATTAAGTGTTGTGTTGATATTTAAAATGTTATCTACAGGATTTGGATATATGTAAGTATTGTCTTTAAAATTATTTTCAATATTAAGTTGATTTGAAACTCCACTTATTTCAAAATCATCAAAATAAAATCCATCTCTTCTTCCAAAACTATTTGTTACGATTTTAAACCTTATTAAAATGGTTTCCCCTAAATAATCTGAGAGAGAAATTTTTTCTTGAACCCATGAATTTTGATTTCCTGTGTAAAGAGGTTCGTTATTAGCATTTTGAAAGCTATTACTACCAATCTGTGTGAATAAACCACATTGAGGAGCCCAGCTTTCACCATTATTAGTGGACACTTCAAATTGGACATAATCAAAATTATTTTGAATTTCCCATTTAGCATTATATGTCACCTCTGCGTAAGAATAGTTTGTTAAGTCAATTTCATTACTAATTTCTAATACAGAGTTTTCATTGTTACTGTAATTGCTGTTTGGTGAATCAGTAATCGATGTACTTGGACTAAAATAGTCCTCATTAGTTTCGTCCCATTCGTTTGAGTTACTACTCCAATTATTTGAAAATGTATTGTCTGAGTCAGTAAATATATCTAGGTAATTTCCAAATATTTTTGTTATTGTATATTCTTTATCAAATACTCCATTATTTAAAATAAGTTTGTATGATACATCGTCGCCAGTATTTATGTTATTATTCAAATCAATTAAAAATGAACCTTCAGTAGTTTGACCTAGTTCTAAACCGCTGTAATAATTAGTATTTTCAGCAGAAATGATATTTTCTGAAATAGGTGAAAATGTTACACTAAAATCACCAGGTTCAGTTATTCCTAATCTTTGTAAGTTGTAGTCAGTATTAAAAGATACATTCTCAATAGTGTAAGGAGTATTTTCATTAAGTATGGCATAGTTATTAACTAAGCGAGCTGCATTTAGGTTTAAAAAAACCATCTCTTTACATAAATCCTCAATTGTTGAAGCTGCTGGCCAAAAAGATGAACCAATTTCAGGTGTCATTGCATATATTTTATCTCTAGTATTTCCCTCTTCAGTTGTTAATAGGCCATACATAAAGTCGTCACTATCCCCCGCTGCAGGATATAATTCTGAGCTAAGAATATTATCATATCCATTTTCTTGAACTAATAAATCAGAAATACTTTCAAAAATTTCGTTGTCTTCTGTTAGCTGATTATAATCATATCCAAAAGGATACAATAATAGATTACTGTAGGTATGATTATTAAGAGCCAATTTAAAATCATTATTCTCAACAAAATATCTAATTGCTCTATTTTCAGCTTCTGAAAATGGTTCTGTTCCTGGGTAAGTATCATTACCTGTGTTGTTAGACGTTCCAGCAGTATCCCATACTTCATCGCCGTTTGGATCTATGTATGAGTAATTTCTATTATTATCTACACCATGTGAATTAAATTTGTTTTTTCTCCACATTCCACCTCCTTCAGGTTCTATTGTTTCATTATAAATATAACCATCTGGATTTACACAAGGAATAAAGTACAACTCAGTATTGTCAACAATATCTCTAATTTCTTGGTCACTTTCATAATTTTCTAATATGTACCACATATAAAATATTAGTTGTTGTAATGAGCCAGGTTCTCTCGCGTGATGAATTGCAGTATATAAAATCTCTGGTTCATCTTCGTTTGTATTTGGATTATCTGAAATTTTTACCCATTGTAAGAATCTACCTTCAAATGTTTGATGAGGGTGTGTTCCTGCAATAATATCAATATCTTTAACATCATCCCTTGAGGTAATAAGATTTGGAAATTGTTCTTTCATTTGATCTAACTCAGAGAGCATTTCAGAATAAGTATAAAATCCACCAAAGTCATTTCCGTCTTTTATGTCATAGTTTTGCGGGGTTGTGTAATTATAACCTCCATTATCATCACAACTAAAGTTCTTAGAGTTATTGTTAGAAATATAATCTTTATGATTAGGATTATTTCTGTTCTTATAAAAAGTAGAAACATCGTTTATAATTATTGAATATTTAAAGTTCAGTTCATTTAAAATTAATAATTCAGTTTCAGAAAAATCGGATTCAAAATATTCATTTTTTTTATGTGTACCGTGATCAATGCAAACTCCAGAGTTTAAAAGTTTATTAAATTCAATACTATTACTATATTCTATTTTAACCCGATGATATAACTCTTTTTTGTTAGAAAAAGCATTAGTAATAAATAGAGTAAATAGTATGATTAAAAATCTTTTCATATTAGTATTTTAAACTGCGAATTTATGATAAATATTATCAATTACTGGTTATCCAATCTCTAGCATTTGTAAAAGCTTCTATCCATGGGGATACTTGGTCATTTCTATTTTCAATATAATTAGCCCAGTTCCATTTAAAAATTGACCTTTCTATATGTGGCATTGTTACTAAATGTCTACCTGTAATATCACATAACATTGCTGTATTATAGTCAGATCCGTTTGGATTAGAAGGGTAGTTGTCATAACTATATTTAGCTACAATATTATAGTTTTCTTCATTTAGAGGTAATTTAAATTTACCTTCTCCATGACTAATCCATACTCCTAAATTTGAGCCCTCTAATGTAGATAGCATTATGGAGTTATTTTTTTGAATTTTTACAGAAGTAAAAGCACTCTCATGTTTCTTAGAATCATTAAAGGTCATTTTACCATGAATTTCATGTTCAGGATTAATTAAATCTAACTCCATAAATAACTGACAACCATTACAAATACCAACCGATAGAGTGTCTTTTCTTTTCATGAAGTTTTCTAGTGAAGATTTAGCTTTTTCATTATACCTAAAAGCTCCTGCCCAGCCTTTTGCTGACCCAAGAACATCTGAATTAGAAAAACCTCCCACAGTACCTATAAATCTAATATCTTCTAAGTTTTCTCTACCAGCAATTAGATCAGTCATATGAATATCTTTCACATCAAAACCTGCTAAATACATAGCATTAGCCATTTCTCTTTCACTATTACTCCCTTTCTCTCTAATTATAGCTGCTTTGGGTCTATTAACGGAAGGGTTAATCACTGGAAGTGTTCCTTTGAAATGATTTGGAAAAACAAACTTCAAAGGTTGTTTTTTAAAATTTAGAAACCTTTCAACAGCTAAGTTGTTAGATGTTTGTTTTTTATCTAGTAAAACAGATGTACTATACCATTCATCTCTTAACTCACTAATGTTTAAATCAATATTATCATTGAAATTTTTAATATTTAAGTTATTTGATTTTGTAGCTTTTCCAATTTTAAAAAACTCAATATTATCTTTTTTGAAATAACTTTCGATAGAAGCATCTTTAGATTGAATTACGAGTCCTGCATTTTCTGAAAATAATAATTTTATCGAGTCTTGTTCATTTAAACCATCAAAAACTAAATCAGCTCCAATATTGTTATCAGAAAAACACATTTCACATAATGTGGTTATCAATCCTCCAGCTGAAATATCGTGTCCAGCTACAATTATATTTTTAGCTATCAAGCTTTGGACTGTGTTAAAAACCTTTACTATAAATTCAGCGCTAACAACTGATGGTGTTTCATTTCCTATTTTGTTTAATGTCTGAGCAAAAGAACTACCTCCAAGCTTATATTGATCTTGAGATAAGTTAATATAGTATATACTACCTTGATTTAACTTAAATAATGGTTCAATAACATTGGATATATTGTTACATTCAGCAGCAGCAGAAATTATAACTGTTCCAGGAGCTAGAACTTCTTTATTAGAATATTTTTGTTTCATCGATAAAGAATCTTTTCCAGTAGGTACATTAATCCCTAACTCAATTGCAAATTTTGATATAGATTCTACAGCATCATAAAGTCTGCTATCTTCTCCATCATTATTACAAGGCCACATCCAATTTGCAGATAATGAAACACCCGTAAGTCCTTTGCTAAGCGGAGCCCAAATTATATTGCTTAAAGCTTCTGCTATACTATTTCTACTTCCAGCAACAGGGTCGATTAGTGCAGATATAGGGGAGTGGCCTATTGATGTTGCGACTCCTTTTGAACTATTAAAATCTAAAGCCATTACACCACAGTTATTTAGAGGTAATTGTAGAGGACCTACACATTGTTGTTTAGCGACTTTACCGCCAACACATCGATCTACTTTATTGGTTAACCAATCTTTACAACCCACTGCTTCAAGCTTGAAAATTTTTTTTAAGTAATACTTTGTTTTTGTATTATCGTATAATATTGAGCTGTAATTGATAATTTTTTTATTGTCTTTCATCACAGTTTGTGGGGAGCTACCGAAAAAATTATCCAAAGATAAATCTAAAGGAGTGTTTCCTTTTGATTTTGATTTAATTGTAAATCTTTTATTATTTGTTATAGTACCTACTTCGTAAATTGGTGCCCTTTCTCTTTCTGCAATTTTATTTAATAAATTTAAGTCATGAGAGTCTATAATTAATCCCATCCTTTCCTGAGATTCATTACCTATAATCTCTTTATCTGATAAAGTTGGGTCTCCAACAGGGAGCATGTCTAAATTTATTTCTCCGCCAACTTCTTCTACTAGTTCTGAAAGACAATTAAGATGTCCACCTGCACCATGATCATGAATTGAAACGATAGAATTATTATTACTTTCAACCATGCCTCGAATTGCATTTGCAACTCTTTTTTGCATTTCAGGATTTGATCTTTGTACAGCATTTAATTCTATGCCTTTTGAAAACTCCCCCGTGTCAGCAGATGAAACTGCAGCTCCACCCATTCCTATTCTATAATTGTCTCCTCCAAGTACAATGATTTTATCGCCCTCACTTGGAGTGTCTTTAATTGCTTGGTTAGATAATCCAAATCCAATTCCTCCAGCTTGCATTATAACTTTGTCAAAACCAATAGTTTTATTAAACTCTTCATGTTCAAATGTAAGTACTGAACCAGTAATTAGAGGTTGTCCAAATTTATTACCAAAATCTGAAGCACCATTAGAAGCTTTAATTAGAATATCAATTGGAGATTGATATAGCCATTTTCTGGCTTGAATATTTTCTTCCCATAATTTATCATTTGAATTTCTAGGATATGGTGTCATATAAACTGCAGTTCCAGCTAGTGGTAGTGAACCTTTCCCACCAGCTAGTCGATCTCTAATTTCTCCACCA
>Ga0257106_1000772_pt1 | contig 17467 bp, 10 predicted proteins | sample LP_taG_3_FD_190177 | JGI IMG/M metagenome (GOLD analysis project Ga0257106, IMG submission 190177) | Marine microbial communities from Northeast Subartic Pacific Ocean, Canada - LP_J_2011_P26_10m | ecosystem: Environmental > Aquatic > Marine > Oceanic | place: Canada: Northeast Subartic Pacific...
TTTTAAATGCTTATTGTTTGTTCATTTGTTCATTCCTTACACGTCGTGTTTTGAAACACAGCTAAAACCTATGATATGGTCAACCTTGTTTACTTTTCCTCTTCTGTATTTATTTATATATATACATGTATATATTCATCCGATTGGCGCATCTGTCGTCATTCCATCGCCCCCTGCCGATGGAGCTCTGATTGCAACGACAACTCTCCCCAAAACCGTCAAAGACGCGCCACTCTTTTCCATCTGTAATACTTCCGCTCCGGATTGAATGGCGACGGTTTCCGATTCGCCCGCACCGCTCAAAACGACAGAGGATTTCTTCGCGAGTAAATAATAATGCGCAGGCGAAGCCGAAGTGCTCCCTCGATCGATAACGATCATAGCAGCTTCCGACTTGTTACTTAAACCATCGATGTTTGGCAACTCTTTCGCGGTGTTCCCAACGAATGTGGCGATCGGTTCCTTCGAGTTCTCCAACGCCTCCCAGTTCGGCACCGCCATCCAGTCTGAAGTTCCTTGCGGTCTAAACGTTTTAAATATGTTACTGGGATCGTTCATCCCGACTTTTTCCACCACTTGCGCGAGCTTGATTGCTTTTGTCGTCAACTTACTGAACGCACCCACGACTGCAACTGGTCTAAACTCGACCTCTTCAAAGTCCAATCGCACGGAGGACACCGGTTGCACCGCCATTAATCGGCTTTCCGCATTCGCAGCTTTCGCCGCCGCGAGATTACTAACTTCGCCAGTAGCTTCCATTCTGAACATTTCTGTCGCGGATTCCAATCTTCCTTTCGATTTATCCGTCTCTGCGTATTGCAAACCGCGGTCGCGCATCGATTCCGCTTTGTCCACGCCTTCGTATCTTTGCAACTCTTGAATATCTCTCCAAATTTTGAACGCCAAGCACTCCCCGGGTGATTTTCCGAAATCTTTCGCGATTGCAGCCATACCGTCGCGAATTTCGTACGCTCTCACCAATTCTCGCGACTGTTCTTCTGTGAACTCTCTCCTGGCGATGAACTCGGCAGCCGCGTCTCTTTTACCGCTCGGTAAAAAGTTGATCTGACTCAAGCACGGAGAGCCTGAATATTCCGTTTCAAAGTACGGAAGCAATTCGCTCGGAAAAGCTTTAGATGCTTTCAAAGACGCATACGTTGACAGCCACGTTTGCCACAGCACTTGTTCTTTGTTTTCAATGCCAGTTTCGTCAAAAATTTGGTCTGGGATGTATCCCGCTTTTTGCAACGCTGGAATATACTTTGCCAACTGGAACCAATGTCCAGCGCGTTGACGAAGCATCATGATCATCTGATTCGTATCCAACTCATCGGTTATTTTTTGCTCTTCAAACGTCGGTGGCGGTTTATACTGCTGCTCGTAAGAACCCGCCATTTCTTGCCCGGGAGCTAAATACGTTGGTTTCGAGCCGCCGCCTCCGCTGTCGTTCGTACCAAACTTGACGCCTCCCATCGGCGTGTCTGGGTTCAAAGCACCGGTTTCTGCGTCGTATTCGTTACCACCGGCAGGCGGTGATCTGCCAAACTGTTGCTGTCCTGGTTGGCTTCCAGGCATGGATATGACTTGGCCTTGTTTGCCCCCGCCTCCGGCGTACCCTCCGGGCGCAGACATTCCTGGTATCACATCCGTGGGGAAATCTTCCATGCCGGGGATGATTAAACCGCCTCCTGGTTTCTTTCCAGGACCAGAGGATGCCGACGACGGTGGTGGTTGTGGTCGACCAGGTGGCCCTCCCGGACTTCTGTTGGGACCTCTCGGCGGTTGCGGTGGAGGTAAAGCGTGCACTTTTGTTTTCGTCGCGCGCTTTTTATCTCCTTCTTTTTGTTGGTGGAATTGTTTTTTCGTTGGCGGCTGCTTCTTCTTCTGTTGATGACGAAACGAGCAGGATGCGCTCGGCATCATCGCAATAGAGGACGACGACATGATGTGATGTTGTTTAATTCGTTTCTGTTTCTTCTTTTCAATACTATTCACGCGCGCGTCGTCGTTCAAGCACCAAACAAAAGTATGGAGAGAATTCTATCTGAATTAAATAAAAAGCTCTCTGGAGGTTTGTGGTTGGGCCACCTGTGCCCGTCCTCTCGCAAAAAAAAAGTGAAAAAAAAAACTGCCTTCTTTGCACACCTCCTCCTGCCTGCATAGTTTTGACGCGAACGTACATTATGGCCGTCGGAAAGAATAAAAGACTCTCGAAAGGGAAGAAAGGCTCGAAGAAGAAAGCGTAAGTTACCATTAGCTCGTGTTGTCTCGGATAGAAATGTCGCGAGTTGCCCTTTTTCTTCGAAAGCGGGTTTACGCGTTCGTTTTTTTTTCTGTGCGCGTTGGTGCGCGATGGGGGTGCCCTTTGGGAGGAAAGCGTGAAAAACGCGCTCGAACGACGAGGATGCGCGCATCCGCGAAGAATTTGGTTGAGATGTGCGTCTGCACTGAGTAATTACTCGCGTGTTGCGCGCGTTTTTACCCGACGTGGTTCTTCGCGCGATGTCTGTGAGCGCGTGCATTTACGTTTTTCAAGAAGAGAGGGCTTGTTAACTGCGCGAAAACACACCTCGGAGGAGAGAGAAAAGGAAGAAAAAATTCTCTTTTCGTCGTCGTCGTCGCGCGCGCGCGTAGAGTACAGACGAACGGACGGTTTCCGAAACGGGTGAATTCTATTCATCGTGTGTTGCCCGATGCCTTTCGAGCGTTTACAGTCATGCGTTACCTTCGCACCATCGCGGTTTCTTTTCTCTCTCTCAGAGAAATTTACGCGCGCGTTCTCATCAGTTTTTAGCCCTTTTTTCTCTTCCTCTGCTCTCTTTTCTTTCCAATTTACTAACCGCATATTTTGCTCTTCTTCTCTCTTCTTATTTTCGCGTATTTGAACAATAAACAGTGTCGATCCGTTCTCCAAGAAGGATTGGTATGACATCAAGGCTCCGTCCATGTTTACTGTTCGCAACGTCGGTAAGACGCCGCAAACGAGAACGCAAGGTACGAAGATTGCCTCGGATGGTTTGAAGGGGAGAATCTTTGAGTGCTCGTTGGCGGACTTGAACCAAGACGAGGATCAAGCGTTCCGCAAAATGTTCTTGAAGTGCGAGGACGTTCAGGGTAAGAACGTTTTGACGAACTTCTACGGTATGGACTTCACCACGGATAAAATCCGCTCCTTAGTCAGAAAATGGTTTTCTTTGATTGAGTGCTTCGTCGACGTGAAGACGACGGATGGGTACACGATGCGCGTGTTTTGCATCGGTTTCACCAAGCGTCGCGTAGACCAAACGAAGAGAACTTGTTACGCTCAATCCGCGCAAATCCGTAAGATTCGCGCGAAGATGGTTGAAATTATCAAGAGAGAGTGCGAATCGTGTGACTTGAAGGAGTTGGTTTTGAAATTTATCCCGGAAGTTATCGGTAAAGAGATTGAAAAGTCGTGCTCGGGTATCTACCCGTTGCAAAACGTCTATTTGAGAAAGGTGAAAATGTTGAAGACGCCGAAGTTCGACGTAACGAAGTTGATGGAAGTTCACGGCGATTACTCTGGCGAGGAGGTTGGTCAACAAATTCCGAGAGCTGAGGAAGCGAAGCCGGAAGCCGCCGCTGCCGAGGAATAAGAAACTAATAAGATAACTAATAAAAATTGGTGGGTGTTCGAGAAGAGAGAGAGAGAGAGAGAAAGGAGAGAGAAGATGTGAGGAGGCTGGAGAGAAAATAGATTAAACAACTGGTAGTGTTTATGATCGCATAAGCACGAGCTTAAAATAGTAGAATTTTAATTGAAACAAAAGTACAACAAACGGTACAACCAAACGACAATAAAACGCGTTGAAAGCACACACTTTTACGAAATTCCGCGTTTGAAGAAGAGGTACTTTTATATTATATATTATACGTATCAAATCGAAAATTAGAACATGGCTCTGACGGTTTCGAATCGCGCAGCGCCGGCGATATCGCCGGACAAGCACAGCGTCGGATTTGATTTTAACATTTGCGCGGCTACTTCTGACAAATCTTGCTTCGTCAACTTGCTCACTTCGGCGATAAACTCTTCCGGCGATTTTCTGTGGTTATACGTCAACATTTGTCTTCCAATGTCTTCGGCGACGACAGCTTTGGATTCCAAGTTCATCAAAATTGAAGAAATCGTCGCGTTCTTCGCTCTCTCGACTTCTTCGTCCGTGATTTGGCTCGCGTTTGCAACCGCGGATAACTCCTCGGCCATAACGGCGATCATATCGTTGACGTGTTGTCCATCCGTCATGGCGGAAATCCCTACGATGCCGGTGTCGTTGTAAATCGAGTGAAATGCCGTGCAGTTTTGAGCCCATCCGTATCTATTGAGCACACGCGTGTACAATCTAGAGTACATTCCTTTTCCCGGACCACCCGCGGAGAAGGATCCACCACCTCCAAGCAGCATGGATAAAACAGTCACCGCCGTGGATCGCTTCGCGTCTCTCCATCCTCCTTGGAATTCAAAACCTAAAATTAAACTCGTGAGTGGAGATTCATTCTTCACTCGAAAGTCACCGCCCATATATTTCGACGGAATTTCTTTGCTCGTCGTCGTCGCCGAACCTTTACTGACAGTCTCCAACATTGGACTCGCGATGGACACCAACTCTTGGTGATCCGCGCCCGAAGCCGCCAAGACCATTCTCGGTGCGACGTAATTTTCGGCGATGAATTCGCGCAAAGCGTCGCCGTCAATCGCGTCTATAGATTCTTGCGAGGCTAAAAGTGCGTTTCCTAATCCTCCGTCGTACGCCGTCGAGTGCACAGCCTCCATCAACATAGCTTGCGGATTCGTTTTGAGCTCTTCGATTTCTTTCTTCAAGTCTTTCGCCATCTTCGCGACTTCGTGGTTAGCGAGCTTCGGATTCAAAGCCGAATCGCAAAGCAACTCCACTGCCTCTGGTAAATGCGTTTTTAACGCATCCACGGTGTAAGACATTTGTTCTCTCGACGCCGCGGCTAATAAACTCGCGCTCATCACTTCCGCCTCTTTCGTAATTCGAAAGTTCGTTCTGTTCGTCGTCGCTTTGAAAGCCATTCTTTCGAGCATGTGCGAAGCGCCTGACATGTACGGCTGCTCGTACTTACTTCCACTTTCCAAGTATAAACCGACGGCCATGGTCGCCCCGGGAGTGTTTTCTGAGGCAATCGTGGCCCCGTTTGAAAGCGTCGTGACCAAAGTTTTTGGCGCTTCTTTCGGGTAGATCGGGCTTTCGGGAATGATAACATTCGGCATAGGTTCGTCCATCGGCGGTTGCTTCGTCGCCGATCCACCGAAGATTTGGGAGAAAATGGACGGTTTCGTCGTTGCTGCCGCCGCCGATCGCTCTTTCAAAGCCGGCAACGACTGCGCGAAAGAGGAGGAGGTTTTCAAACCTCGTCGTAAAACGTTTCGACTGCTCATTGTGTGATGGTGTGTGATGATTGTGATGATCGGAAAGAGAGTCTCAGTTCGTAGAAAAGAGTCTCCCTAATAAAAAACACAGACAAAAATTTCGACTTTTTTGGTCGTGCACTTAAAAATATCTCTTTCTTCTCTCCTCAAATTAACGCAATTCGCATCAAAAGTGAAAACGACGAACAACAACGAGTGAAGAGACGAAGAACGTCTCTGATCTTCTTTGCGTCTGCGATCTTCTTTCTCAGAAGATCGGAAGATAAGAGATAGATCGATAAATATCGATCGATCGTTTTATTCGTCCACAAAGCATTCACAGATAGTAGATACGCTTTAAATTTTATTTCAAAAATGAAAATGCAAATTCGAAGTGGGAGTTTACCCGTCGGGGGAAGAACCGCCGATGGAAGCAGAAGAAGCGCGAAGAAGACGAAGAAAGCGGATACAAAATCGTCGTCGTCGCCGTCTTTATCGTCGAAGAAGAACGAGTTCGTGCCTTCGTTTCGAGAAGCGATGAAAGTGAAGGTGAAAATAATCGATATTGATATTCTCAAGCGGTTCACCGGAGAACGACGAGAAGAAGAAAAGAAGAAGAAGAAGAAGGAGAAGAAAGAGACGAAGAAGAAGAATACGACGACGAATACGAAGCAGAAGGATGCGAAAGCAGTCATATCCGTATCTTCTTCTCGCGATCAATCACCACCACCAACTCCTTCTTCCACTTGGCTTTCGTATTGCGCGTTCGGCGCGACGGTGGTCACCACAGTCGCCGCGGGAGCGTTCTTCTCCACATTCGCAAAGAAAAGAGGAGAAAGGGGTAAACGAGAAGAGAACGGCGATGATGCATCTCTCCAACCGATCACGTTTGCATTCGATACCCCGCAAACCGCGGCGGTTAGAAATAAATCGCCAAGACCTCCTAGACGGAGCGAAGACCAGCACCAGCGAGAACAACAAGAAATTTTACGACGGAGAGAAGAGGAAGAAGTCAACCCGTTTTTGAAACAGATGGAAGATTCAAACGTCGCGTTCTCTTCTCAGCAGATTAAAAGTAACATCATTCCGCGACCATCATCATCACCTCCACCTCAGCGGTTATTCGAAACTGAACCGTCATCTGGGAAATCATCATCACCCCGTCCTTCTTCTTCGACAGGCTATGTGGTGCCTAAACAAGTCGAAGCGATGCAAACGAGAGAATCATCTTCAACAGCGGCTGCAGTTTTTGATGGAAAAAAAGTGGACGAATTAAAGAAAGAGTTCAATCAGTGGGCGTTAAGTTACGACGATGAGTTACACCCGTGGGATCGAGCGTTAGACAACAAGAGGTACGATGCGATTGCTACACCGTTATCATCATCATCCACTGTAGAGGAAGAAAGCACCAATAATATTAGCAGTAGCAGTATCAGTGATGCACTGAACCCCGAATCGGAGAAACGAGAAAAGGAAACGAAAGTCAGAGAAGTTGCGCGACGACGTCGAAATAGCTACTTCGCCGCCATCTCTTCAAAACGGTACGCGCCGACGACGATAGAACAACTCGCTCTCGAAGAGAAAGTTAGAGAACGCTTAGCATCAAGCACCGCTGTATTTGATACTGATGGTACCTTTTTTGCAAACGAAAGTAAAAAAGAAGCGACGGCGTTGTACGGTACCGCCTTGGGAAAGCTCTTTTACGAGAAGTCTCCAACCACAATTGTTGGCGAAGGTACATTTTCGGACGTATTTTCAGCGCAGAAAGATGCCGCAAGCAATTTATCATCGCTCGCGTTGAGTAAAACGGACTTCTTTACGCAGGGTGAATCTGTTTTGAAGTGTTCTGCGCCTTTTCCGGGCCGAGACGCTTTCGATGCTCCTCAAGGAGACGGGTACGGGTTTGGGAAAGTCGAAACGGCCGTGTTAGCTACGCTACCGAAACATCCAGCGATAGTTGAAGTTATTGCGGCCTTTCTCGAATCCGATAGGAACGAATCGTACTTGTTGTTGAAAGATCACGGAGAAAATGCGCATGAGGCGAGAAAATTAGGACGATTGACGCCGAGAGAGTGCCGTGCGATGGCCCGTCGTATTTTGCACGCGTTGAAACATTGTCACGAACGTAACGTAATTCATCGCGACATCAAGTCTGGCAACATTCTCATCAGAGGTAGAGAAGGCGCAGAAGATTTCAATCGAAAAGCAACCATCATAGATTTCGGTGTCGCGCATTCACAAACGGCGTGTGAGTTGTACTTTCCGGAAATCGTTCCCACAACAAACGAAGAAGAGGACGGGGGTTCATTTCAAAGCGGTGGGAAAAAAAATATGGTCTGTTCTATCGAGTACGATCCAAGCAGCGGAACGCCTGGGTATCAAGCTCCAGAAGTTTTGCTCGGGAAATACGAATTACCTGCGACCTCGTCCGACGGCGAAAGAATCAACGACAACGACGGCGAACAGGTATCGATGGAAACGTATGCGAAAATTGACATCTTTGCATTTGCCATTGCGATGTACTTTCTGTGCACGGGAAAAGAAATCTTCGCGGACTCTTTAGATGCCGGGGAGAACATGACGACAAAATCGAAGCAGAAAGCGATGGCGATGTCCGAAACCGAATTAAATCGCTTGAACCAAACCGAGCTCGAACTCGATGCGAAAATTCTCACACAGATGCTCACTTATCCTGACTTTCGTCTCGCGCCTTCGCAAGAAAAAAATATGCGAGAACGCTACGGCGACTTGGTGAAGAATCAAAACGAAATCATCCAATCGACGACGCTTACGGAGAAGATCATCGAAGACTTATCTGGTCGTCAACCCGTGGCGTTTTGTAAACTCATCGCGAAGTGTTTAAGCGTCGATCCGAGTAAAAGACCGAGTGCGGTCGAAGCGCTCGCTTGGGAGAATGCCTTTGTCGGCACCGATGAAGACGAAGACATTTTGGCATATGAAAAGGCGTCGACCCCGATGATGACGAGGTGACGAGGGGTAGACAATAGCACTCGTACAGAGAGTTACATACGGTAGATTGCGCGAATGAATGTATAATTATTACATTATTTATTTTGTACCAGTTTTTCGTGGTATCTTCTTCATTCGTCGCAGCACAAAATCACATCAAATAAAAAACACCTTTGACAGCACAAGTTTGAATTCCTCCAAAAAGAGCAAAAGTGATAGTATCATCCAGACAAACACTCTCTTCGTCGTCGTCGTCGTAAAAGTCTTCTTCTCCTTTTATCTGTTGCGTTTGTGTTGAACGGACCTAAAGGAGCGAGAAAGAATCGTTCTTCGTGTTAAAGAGAAGTCTTGTGTTGTTTCGTTAGTATATTGAGATCTCCAATCTCATCATCATCATCATCGTCAAAAACGACGGAGCGGAAAATTATGGACAACACCACCAACCATCAGCCTTCTTCTTCTTCTCTGCTTCTCTCTTCGTTAAAAGATTTACTTCCAGAAAAGAACTCGGTGATTATATTCTCAAACAGAATGAAAGGTTTGCTCGCGAAATCAGACGGGAAGGATAAAACCTTGGCGTTGTTGCAGTATTTAGCCATGTTTACGTCCAACGGAACGCCCGGGAACGCGTTGAATTTGCAAAAATCGTTTGGGAGCGCGAGGAAACCGTTTCGGATTTTCAAAGAGGTGGAGTTTTTACTCCCGGTGATTGAAAATCCACCGGTTGGGAATCAAGCGAAAGTGTTAGTGGCGTACTCAAAAGCGATTGGAATGTCGGCGTACATGGCTTTCGATCACATCGTATTCTTAGGCGCGACCGGTTTAGTCACGAACAAGCAAATAACCGAACTGTGTCAAAAGCTCTCATATTACGGGTGGTTCGTCGGGTCAGTAGCTGGGTTGTACCAAAGCGCGAACGAGTTAGGAAAGTGTGTGAGAGATGTCGCGGAAGCGGACGACGACGAGGATAGAAAACAAGAAATCGCAAAGGTTGCCAAACCAGTGTTTACCGCCATCACGACCAACACCTTGCAAGCGTTGTTAGCGTTGGCGCTTTTGGAGAAAATTCCGATGAAGAAGAGGAACGTAGGAGCCTTAGGGGTCGTTTTGAGCATGTTGAACGTGTACTCTATGTTTCCGCCGCCACCACCGCCAGATGCCAAAGACAAAGGAGAGTAGATGTATAAAACAATTTGAAAAAACAGAAGTAGATAGTTATACAAAAAAGTATTTATCAGTACTCTTGTACAGCGCCTCGTTTATTATATTCTTATTATTATTTCTATGGGTAGTACCCAGGTACATAGTAGTAGTATGTGGGAATCAATGTTCTTTCAGATGTTTCGCAACATCTTTCATAAACTCTCTTTCCTCTGCGCGTTCAGTTTACAAATTTTCCTGCGACGGAGGAGTCCCGTCGAACTTTGTCGCTTTCCTCTTATTTGGATCCGGTTGCGTTTGCGTGAAGCCTCCGAGATCCCAATATCCAGCCGGATCTTTCGGAGGAACGTACTTCGCGCGATGACGGGAATTTTCCAGGTTTCTTGGCGGTGCCCCGTTATTCGTGTTATTATTCAAAGCGTTACTTCCGTGTTCGCACGCCCTTCGATCGAGTTGACCGGCGACGGCGTAAAACCTTTCGCATTCTTGGCACGCGTACCCGATGAGCTCTTTTCGCGCCTCTTTCCCACGAACAACTTCTTGGTACTTCACCTCTCGCAGTGGTTTGTCAACAGGTAAACATTTATTCGATTTTTGCTGATGATCTTCGCGGAGTTCTTGCTTCGTGCGTTTCACTTCTTTCTCTTCTTTCTCTTCTTCTTCTTGGGTGTTCTTGATGACCAAAACTTCCTCTTCTCCCGGCGTGTTCTCGTTGATTTGCGCTTCGTTCGTTTTAGGCGTTTCGAACATAGCGCCCGATCGCGGTGGCGGTGGTGTCTTCGTATCGCTAATCGTCGTCGTTTTCTTCTTCATGGCGTCGTTCCACAAACCCCGAACTTTCTTCGAAACGCCTTTCTTTGCTGCTGTTGAAGCCGCCGCGGTGCCTTTTTTACTCGCCCCTTCTAAACTTGCTCTCTTCGACATTATCATCATCTTCGACGCGTCGACGTGCTTCTTCGGCTTTGGTTTATCTGTTTGATGATGATGTTGTTGTTGTTGTTGTTCTTGTTGTTGTCGCTGCGGATTTACGAATGCGTTAGATTTTATCGTCGTTTCGTTCTTCTTATCAAACGCCCAAAAGTCTTCCGTTCTGTTGAACGAAAAAGATTTTTCGTCGTCGTCGGTTTTCTTATCGTTCTTCTTTCTAGCGCTATACTCGTCGTCGACATCGTTCATCTCGTCCCGGTGTCGAAGAGAGTGTTGTTGTTCCCGTCGTCGTCGTTGTTGTTTTTCTCTCTCTTCCTCGTCGTCTTTTCCTCGTCGTCTGTTTCCAATCTCTTCGAGCTCTTCGTCTTTGGTCGTGTAATCTTCGCCGGCGAACACGGCGTACTTCGAAGCCGGAGAGTGCGGCCGCTTTCTCTTCGCAGTATTCTCTTCTTTTCCTCCTCCTCGCTTTTGTTGTCGTTGTTGCTGCTGCTGTTGTTGTTTTCTTTCGTACTTTTCTAATTTTGAAAGCGCCACCTCTTTCTCCTTCCGATACTTTGCCGCCGCTTCGCGATAAATCATCAACTCGGCTTGTAATTTTTGAAATCGCGCTCGCGATACGAGAGTTTGAGTATCCTCGTTGTTCTTACCACCGTCGTCAAAAGAATCCTCTTCTTCTTTAAAGTCGTCGTCGTCGTCAATTTCAGTGTTATTATCGTAAAAATCGTCTCTTTCGTCTCTCTTTTCTTCTTTGATGGTGAAAGAAGGAGGAAAAGTTTGACGATGATGATGAGATGCAAAATGCAACAACTTCTCTCCCATCGCCTTCTCTCGAAACGAGTCTCTTTCTTTCGTCATCAACGTTAAACTTTTCATCAAATCGTCCTTAATCCTCGTTAAACGCTCGATTGAATCTCTCATCTTCTCTTTCTCTTTCACGTTCTCCTCGTGTTCTCGTTTGAAGTTCAGTTGTAGTTGAGTGCACTGCGCGTTCATTTCTCGTTGTATTTCTGAAATCATAAACGGCACGTTTCCTTCACTTCCACCTTTGTTAACTTTAACATTTCCACCACCACTCTGTTCTTCAGTCGTCATATTTAATAATAATACTAATACTAACAATACTAATCAGTAGTATATTATTATTATTAAACGCTGTGAGAAGAAGGGAGGAAAGATTATATATGTAGAAGAAGCGTAGTAATATTATGACGACGGGGTTGAACGTGTGTTTGAGTGATGATGAGTTGTGGAGGAAATTGTATCTCTCTCTTATGAAGAGTAAATTGAGAGGAACAACTTTTTGTCATCAGAAGAAGGTGCCAAGAATGATGGAATCTCAACAGGCAGGAGGAAAAATTCTCGTTTAGGGGGTGGTTCTCTACCAAAAAAAAGTCAACACAAAACGCCTTCAAAACTCTTCACAAGAAAGAACAAAGCGCGCGCTAGAGGGTGTGTGTGTGTGTGTGTGTGTGTGTAGATATAGAGCGACGAGAGTAAACAACACATACACACAGAATGGCGCCAAACTGGTTGTTTGGAGGAGGAGACCCCGAGAAAGAGAGTGGTATCAGTAACACCAACACCAACAACAAAAGAAATCATCATCAGAGCAAAAACAAAAACAGTGAAGAGCGCGCGTCAACACATTTGCTTTCCGCGCAAGGCTACGTCAAAGACGAACGAGACGATCCACACTATTCGCAAAAAGCGAGGAGAGGGAGAGAGAAAGTCGCCGAACAGCTTCTGAGAGATATGCGAGAAGAATCTCACTCAGGAGGAGAGAAAAAAAGCAGGCGGCACCACCATCGAGGAGGAGGAGGAGCGCAAAATGAGGCCGCGGAATTCAATACTGGATTTCCCCGAGGGAGAAGCTCAACCACGCCTTCGTACGGGAGCAATAGCGAGTATCATCAGTATCAACACGACGGATTGAACACATCTGCGACAATGACTTCGTCAACGTCGTATTCTCGATTGGTTGGTGGGTGTTTGATCGCCGGTTCCATCGCCATGGTCTGTACGGCATCTTCGGACTCAGTGCTTGGACACTTGCTCCTTTCGTCTTCAAGCGCGAAAGACGACTTTAACATCAACGCTTCGAACAATCGAGGCGGCGTCGCGTCCGGGTCTAAACGAAAATCTGCATCATCCAGAGGAGGTGATGGACGAGGAGGAATATCAGGATGGTCGAACGAATACGCCACGAACTTTCTCGGCGCGGTGACGAAGAACGCGGACGATAACGAGGACGACAAAATTTTTGAAGGAGACTCGAGCAACGCTGCCATCGCTTTGGCAAACGGCGAAACCATACTCGAGAAATTCGATGCCGACGCGTTTGAGAGGGATCTCGCGTCAACCTCGGGAGATTTTGATGACGAAGAGAAGAGAGACGTGCAGTTATCCGACGACGATCTGCTCACGACGTGCGAAGCGTGGAGAGTGCAAATTAAAAACGATGCGACGATGTTTCAAGCTCGACTGTTGAAACTTTCGGCTATTTTAGACGCAACGAGTGATGATTCGAACAGGTTGCCGCACGACGATGTTGTCAATTCGATCAAAAGTGTCCGTAAGTGGCACACGACTACGGACGTGGACGCCACCGCGAAAGTGAAGGAGTTGACGCGCAGAGCGAAAATGGAGAAAGCCGGCGACGGTAACAAGTCTTTGCGAAGAAAGAAGCTCGAGGCTGAAGCCATAAAAGTCGAAGAGCTCGCGTCGACGTCTTTGCCCAAGCTTGAAAATGCTTTGAACGAAATCGAGGAGAAGTTTATCCCGGCTTCGGCGCAATCGGAACCAGTCCGACAAAGAGCTGAACTTGGTGCTGCACCGACGCGATCTTCGTGGTTATCGAGTCTTTTTGGTGGCGTAAAACAACCTATGAGAATAGCACAACTCGGGGCGGCTACAAATTTGGACGAGAACGCTGAATTAGGTGCCGGGTACGGCGGCGATCCCTGGGGGGCGCACAGTAAATTCGACGATGAACTCGATATGGAAGAGGAGCGCGATGTCAAGAATGAACGCAGGACAAACGTAGCTTCTCTTCACGAACGTCAACGACTACAAAAGGAAAAAGAGCGATTCGGGTTAGTGGATGAAAAAGTCGTTGAATCCCCCGTTCGTGCAACCTCGTTCGCGAAAGGACTTTCGAACCGGCGAAGCCGTCGCGTAGGTCCATTTTATGACGCGATGGAAAATAGCGAGCAACAACAACAACAAGAACAACAACAACGGCGGCAAATTACGCCTTCTTCTATCACTCCTTCAACACTAGGCGGACGTATTTCTGAAGCAGATATAGAGAGAAGAGCGCAAGAGCTCGTGGATGAAGCGCACGGTGGCATCGAAGAAGGAGAGGAAGAGCGAGTCAACGAAGGAGAAGAAGTTTTCGACGACGACGATGACGATGAAGTCGCGGACGCAGAAGCAGAAGAGCAATCAGAAGACGAACAGCTCGTAGAAGAAGATGAAGAAAAAGAAGTAATGGTGAGGTCGTCGCGAGGGAAGAAATCGCGCGGACTCACGGATCGAATTTCAGATACCGTACGAAGAGCCTTTGGATACGCAGACCCGGGAGAAGAGTTTTTAGAAGAGGCGAGCGAAGATAACCGAGAAGAAGAAATGGAAGAAGAGACGGAACAAGCTCAGCGCGAGCAGCAAAGATCTTTCAGAAACGGGAGAAGAAGTGGCAACATCAACAGCAAGAAGAAGGGATCATCATCTTCTTCATCGTCGCCCTCTGCCTCGGCGACTGGGACGACAACGTCGAAAGAGAGAAGGCAGCAGGAAAAGAGAGGGTTAGCGGCGACGACGGCGAGTATTGCCACGGACGAGAAGACAAAGAAAAGCTCGAGCTCTGAAAATGCGTCGACGAAGCAATCTTCGAAATCCAACAACAAGGACGACAACACAGAGCCCGTGGACACGTTCGCCGCTCGCATGAAGGCTGCCAAGAAATTGAAGGAAGTGAAAGAAGGCGGCGCGGCGACAAAATCGTGGAACTCGGCTGGGGAAGCTCACCAGATGAAGTTTAAACCAGGTCAAAAGCTCATTGTTCAAGAGGATGGTACTTTCGCGTTTGCCGACGAAGATGACGTCAACTCGAAGGATTCCGACGCCGGTTTGCAAAAAAGAAACGAGGAAACCTCGAAAGTCTTGCGCTCGCTCTCGGAGGAGCAGGATTCGTCGTCGTCGTCGAGCGACGTGACTGACAAAGAAGTTCAATCCCCACCTCCGGCTATCTCACCACCTCCGCCATCCCCATCGCCTCCTCCGCCAAACGCGCCAGTTGCTCAACCCGCTGTCGTTCAACCTGCCGCAATCGATCCGACCCAGACGGCGCAAATGTTGTACCAACAAAATATTGCCGCCATGAACAATCAGATGATGATGAATGCTGCGGCGGCTAGCAATAATAACAACAACAACAACGCGAACTCGAACGCAAACGTGGGAAATAATTTTAAGTTGACTTCGGAGAATCTAGATGCTGTCGCTATGGCAAAGCTCGAACACGATACGGCGAACAGAAACGCTTTGGAACTGTATGACATCTCCAACCAAAATCGGGACGCGGCTGAGTTGGCGAGATCGGAGCACGAAACTGCTATGCACTGGAGACAAGAAGCACAAAAGAATCTTGAACGCTTAGAAGCAACTGCCGCGAAAAAGGCCATTTCGGAAGAAAACGCGGCCCAGCAACAAGAAAAGTTACAGAATTTGAACGCTTTAGTCTCTGAATTTAAAAAGGCTCTGGTGGAAGAAACCGCGTTGCGACGCAAAGCCGACATCGAGAAGGAAAATTTGGCCCGCGATTACGAACAAAAGAAGATTGAAATTGCCACGAAAGCATCCGAAGCACAAGGTCGTTTAATTGAGCACGCCAAAGACAAGATCTTGGAGGCTCGCCGCACTGCCGCGTTGGCGACGCAACAAGCGAACGAGTATTTGGAACAGGCGAAGAGAGAAGCGATAGCGAGGAGAAGAATCGGCGAGTTTGCCAAAAGGTCAAACTCAAAAATGAGCGAGGATAAGAAAGCTTTGGCTGAGCGATTGCATGCTGAGAAGGATGAAATCTCGCAAGCCGCGAAAGAGGTTCAAAAATCTGCCGAGGAAGCGTTGATGAGGTTGAACTCTGCCAACTCGCAAGCGCAAAAGGAAAGGGATCTCGCTTTGAGCGATCGTCAGCAAGCGATAGAAGAGGCTAAAGAAGCCGTCGATACGGCCAAAATGAGTTTAGATGGTATGAAGGAAATGTCGAAGAAAGCGCAAAAGTACAAGAGACGTCAAGAAGAGACGGTGGATTCGGTTAAAGAGTATATAAAAAACGACGGAGAGGGCAAGTTTGACAAGTTGGATAAATTGTTGCGCAAAGCTGAAGCCGAAGACTTCTCTTCTGACTCTGGTGGAAAGAAGTCTAAATCTTCCTCATCGTCTAGCAAGAAGAAGAAAACGAGCAGCGACAAGCAAAGTGAAAACGACGACGACGACGACGACGACAACGATGCAATGAGCGACGAAGAAGCGGCGGCGGAGAAAGTGAAGAAGCTCTTGGGCGGCAGCGGCGGCAGCGGCGCAGAAATTCCGGACGAACTTTCCAACGACGCGGATGATACAGTGGAAGGAGCGACAGTAGGGGACGATGCAATCTTGGAACCAATGACGGATGATGTCGATTCTATTTTAGCTAACGCGGGAAAGAACGGCGAATCGAGTGAAAACAACTCTGAAGTTTCCACTGCGGAAGACGTCCGATCTTCGGTTGAAAACTCTGCCGCCCTCACGGATGCGGAAGCGGAGAAGAATCTCGCCGCATACTTCGGAGAGACGACCCCGTCACCAACGACTTCTTCTTCAGACGATGATGAGAAGAAAATTGACGCCAACATCGACGAGAAATCTTCCACTGAAGAAAGCGAAGAAGCGAAAGAAGAAAAAGAGGAAGAGGAGGAGCGAGGCGATACCGACGCCGAAACGACGCGAGCGCAAAACGCCGCCGACGACGAGAACGCCTCGGATCCGTCTTCTTTGATTACTTTGGACGACCAGGAAGTTAAAAACATCCCCAGGACTGGAGTCGTCGCCTCTTTAGGCTTTCCGAGCATAACTCGGATCGCGTTTGGTGAGCCGGAACAAAAAGCGTTTAAAGAGGTGTTCTTCGCCTACTTACGAGAGCAAGCTTCAGACTCGTGCGCGAATGTAGACGATATGGAAACGTACGTGCAAGAGCGAACGAAAAAGACTGGCACCAAAGCTGAGCATTTGCGCGTGACTTTAGTGTGCGCCTCGGCGACTTCCGAAGCGGACACTTTGAAAGCGCAGCAAGTCGTCCGCGCCGGCGTTTCGGACGGGTCCCTCTTGAAAAAGCTCAACGCTTCCGGCATAAAGAGCCGCGTATTTATGGACGACTACGTCGAGGACAAAGAAGACGCGACGAAAGAAGACAAAGACGAAGACGAAGTTGCTGTTAACGCTGATATTGCTACGACGAAAGGACTAAAAGTAGAAGAAGTAGAAGGAAAAGAAGAGGTGAAGGAAGACGAGTAATAATAGTAAAATATTAGTTCCGAGTATCGGAAAAGCGTTTTATTTATATTAATATTGAAATGCAAAACAAAAACTCTTTCCTCTTTCTGCACCCCTGCCTGTTAAAATGTAGAGCTGTTGGAAGGAATTTAATTTTTTTCTCGCCTTTGACTCGTCATAATATCAATAATAATAAGCCCAAAATTAATAATGGCTACTTATTGCGTCGACGCTCTCGCCTTCTTGGTCGATGGTACCAACTCGAACGGTGAGCAATTTCGAAATCATCTGTATCGTCTGATTTTTCTTCTCCGTCGTCGTTTTCTTTTTCTCTCGTCGTCTCAACGAGTGATGAGATTTCCCGGTCTTCTTCGCCGCCAATAATTATTGGATAATAATTGTGGGGGGGTCTCAATTCTCTCTTGGAAAAAGGAGACATCAAATTCTCGTCTTGAGATACCAAACGAACGAGACAGAGAGAGA